>Ga0302325_10025376_pt1 | contig 12314 bp, 14 predicted proteins | sample Palsa_T0_2_FD_201948 | JGI IMG/M metagenome (GOLD analysis project Ga0302325, IMG submission 201948) | Peat permafrost microbial communities from Stordalen Mire near Abisko, Sweden - Palsa_T0_2 | ecosystem: Environmental > Terrestrial > Soil > Palsa > Peat permafrost | place: Sweden: Abisko...
GCAGATCTTGATGAGGTGAAAGAATGCAGTGTGAATTTTGAAGTTTTGCAAACGATATCCATCTTTATTTACGGTTGAGTTGAAGAAAATAGTATCTCAACATTTCTAAGTGCCAAGAGTTGAATATCATAATGCCCCCTCCTTTACGGACTTCCATTGCCCCTGATGCTTTGAAAGACGCTTTAGCGAATAGGAGAGGAGCTTTTCTGGCGCCATCCGAATATTGTGGAATGTGGGGTCAACTCCGAAAGTCTTCCTGCCAATTTGTTAGCGACGTACTATAAGACAGCAAGAGCTACACACGTAATGCCCAGCGTCTCCAAAAAAAAATATCATTCTCTCTTCTCCAGTAGTTCAGGCCAGTATGTTCTATTCCTGGCTGGCATCAACAGATCCAGAGCCGATGCTTCTCTCCACGGAGGGGAATTCATTTTGCGGAACTCGATCAAAACGGAGCTCTGGAAATGAACGAGTCAGAATGACTCGGGGATTACAGGCTACCCGGAATTTCAACCCCCGTTAACGTCAATTATAGACGGGATTCTCGAGCCAGAGCCCATGGAATAGAGTGACCAACGAAGGACTCCAGGACCGGACAGATGGGCCCCAGGTCGACAGAGAACGAGTGTGCAAGAGGCAGAGCGCAATCCAGTCGGAGAAGTCTGATGGCTCGGGAATCAATGCTGCATCCCGATCCGTGATGAAAATACTTTCCCTCATGGCCACCTAGTCCCAAGGAAGGAAATGCTTCATTCTATGCGTCGGTTATCAAATACAGTTCAAATTTTGTCCTCGTAAGTTGGTGAGTCTTAAAGGAAATATTGGATGATCTGCTAGGACTTCTCGAACGAAAGTAGCCTATCAAGCTCTCGTCACTAACAACGAGAAACTTTCTCTGGGTAACCCTCTTATTCTTACCTCGATGGAATTGCATTGCCATGTAGCAAAGCCATGTGGGAAGCGGAGACAAAAACAGCATGGGAACTTGAATATAAGAACTACTTGTCAAATTCGAAAGGGAGTGAGATGCTGAAATGCGGGGATTTGCGACAGCAGTTGAATGACCTAGATATGAATAGCTCAGCAAGCAATATTGTGGAGGATTTGTCGACTTGGTCAAGAGAAGTCGACAGCTTTAGCGCTACGCTACTTTTGGCATTCCAGAACCACTTCAGTTGGACATCACAGGTTTGAAACCTGGACAAGAGAGACCAATCAATGCACCGCCTTTAGAAGTAAAGTATTTAGACGTCAATAAACCTATTTATAGCGTTCAATTGCCGATGAGACATCAGGATTGCTGGCCAGGAAGTGCAAAATTCGTGGGAGTATATCCACTGACAATTTGGCGTCAGACTCCGAACAATCCCTTCCCAACTGAGACTGTCTTGGGGAGACGTATGTTCGTAACAAGGTTGCCAACCTTTGACTTGATCTCCTCAATTTTGACCTGAATCCGACTAATTTCCTTCATATAATCCACGGTTATTGATTCAGTCATCTCCAGAAGTCCCTGGCTAGGAGAGCTTAGAGTCCAGGCTATGCTGATATGAAAGGCATCAGAAGCGTCACCCATGTCACCCTGGGAGGATTTTGGGGTTTTCCTAGCAGGAGTTTTGTTCTTAAAAATCCTGTCAGGCGTATGAGCTGTCGCGTACAGAGGAGGCTGGCCGTACTCCTGGATGACGCAATTGCTGACATGAAGAAGTTTATTCAGTCCATCACAATCAGGCTTTTTCAGTCGCAGTACGAGAAACCAGCGAGTTTTCTCGAAGTTCGGGACCCAGTCAAGGGCAGAGAAGTTGATATTAAAACTGACAAATTAGTCATGTGACCATCCAAGAATGAAAAGGGGCTTACGGTCGAATGCCGGACGACTTGACTGCTCGAACGAGTGAGTCAACAAATGCATCCTTCTGCTCGGTAGCAAATCCAATAGGTCGCGAAAGGCTGACGTGCAGTGGTAGGGGGGCACCAAGATCGCTAGTAAGAAAGGAGTGGATTCCGCGTTCTGCATCGAGAGCCTCGCTTTTGTCTTTCAAAGTTGAGATTATTTTAGTCAACGGGCCACATTCTGCAGTCGAAGGATACCCTCGATCGCGTCAGCAGTGTCCCTATATAATGAGATCCTGGGAAAGGAGTTGTACATACACTCGATGTAGAGATGGGTTGGCCAGTTGCCCTCAATATGCGGGATTACTCTCTTCCTCCCGCCATGTAAACTCGGATCATCCCTTGTGCTGATTCTGGTTGTCGACGCGTAGAGATCGTGGAACTTCGAGGGCAGCGGAGGTAGATCTGATGAAGTCTCATCATCACGTTTGCGCTTCAAGTTCGGGGCAGGGTGGTCCTTCGCGGACGTGGACCCATCTTCATCAGAAGAAGAGTAGTCGACTAGAGCCATTTTCGTCAAATGCTTCTTGCACACATGATCCCGATTCTGTGGTGCCCAGTGACGGATTATCGGATAGCTTCAGGAACGTTTCTGTTCTGCCGATGTTCGCGCTAAGATTTCTTCTATTTTGGGTGAACAGCCAGACTCATCAACCGGGGAAGCAATTCCAACGTCAGCTGTGGGTCGCAGAATGGCAAATCCGCGCGGCGCAGATATGCTTTTAAAGTGGAGGGGGGTGTGAGTCTGGAGGTGCCTGACTGGGCCACATGATGTCTCTGCGGACGAAAGTATCCGCTTTGATCTGAATTTTGCAAGGGGGACGCTGCAGCCTGTGCAACCAGCGAATGACGTAGCGACCGCCCTCTATTCCGGACCCCCCTGCAATCGCGGCCTTACGGGAAACCCTTGCCCATTGCGTACTCTCGCTCGAGTACAACTCATCCGGAGTCCCCAGCCAGCTTCTTCTGACTCTTCCATCCTCGATGCACCGTTAATCTAGTTTTTCACTTTCATCTTCGCGAAACGGCGATCACTTCTTTGGAAGCTCAACAGATATTAAACAAAAATGGAACCTCCTTCCGAAGACAAGCAATGGGTGAGTTTCCTGTAAATTTAGCGAGGATTCAAGCTTGTTAACACGCTGATCAACATCATTCGACCCATTTCTAACTGATGTTTACCAGGCTTACAAGTACATACTAGACCCTTTAAATGCTCCAGAGCCCAGTCAAGAAACCGGTCCTGGAAGCCATTTCATCCGAGCACCATTTACTTCCAAAGGACCAGCAGTCACAAGCAATTCAAAGTCTCCTTCCAGAAACGCATACCCAACACCACCGACTTCCGCAAGCCCAACAAGATCCTCATTCCACCCATCGAATCCGTATTCCGCATCAACCTCGTCCCACAGACAAGCAGCTTTTGGAGCATATCCCAACTCCGGACAAGGTCGGAGAAGCCCTGACAAACCCATTGGCAACGGGAAAGGACGAAGAAGAGGCAGTTCGTTGAGTGAACGATTTCCAGGTAAAATGGCCCTCTATGAACACCTCATTTGGGGCATCAGCGGTTCCCAAATATTGGATGGGAGCACGAATGTCCAGTATGATTTGCTGCATACAAAGCTAACTTCGGTCAGGCGACATGTCTCACCGACCTCTTGATCAATTGCGCAAAGAGGCCAAAGCCGCAGATCGTGCTCCACATTTGAAGAAGAGACACATGCCAGGAGCTGATACCATTGATGTACTTGACAAATCTATGATCGGAGGAGCATATCATCATGAGGGACCATATGATGCCACACTCTTAGCACGAAATACAAACTATAAAAATTCCCCAGTCGAAGCCGTGAGAGGGACAAATGCGGAAGCTATCCGAGCAACACCAAGGGAGAACATCAAAGATTCGCTGGATAAGCATGTGCCATTGCAAGGGACAGCTGTCATTCCATCTGGAATGGCTGGTCTTGACGGAAGAGAAATGGAGTACGAGGAAGGAGCTGATTTGATGAGAGAGCCGGATGCACCGGGTGGTGCTTACAAGCGATGGGAGGGTGTCGTAAGCTCTTTCATAACCTGTTAGCGAGACTCTTGCTAACTGATGGAAAGAAATATCTCTCGGAAGACCTCAAAGGAAAAGGGGAGCCTTCATTCACAATCGAGAAAGCGTTGAAAGAGCAAAAATTGAGCGACCACCGACGTGTCTTGTCTGACGGCAACTCTTATGAAATGCAATCGCAAAATGGATCATTATCTTCCCGTCAACGAAGTGCGAGCGGAAGCAACGCCGAGATCATTTCTAACGGCAAGCCGTCTGGAAATGCAATGCGATCTTCTGACTTAGAAGGCGAGGTACGAAGAAGGAATACAACTGGACGACGAGTGGGTGAGGGATTGAAGAGAAGATTTGGAAGTTTGAGGAGGAGCAAGAAGACTTCAGATGTTAATGTTTGAAAGGGGTGGACATGTGAAACGTGACACCGCACGGTCTCCGGAAACGACGATATCGCCATTGATCAACGATACAACATTGATTTGTACATTATTTGGGATGGAAAGTAACGACCCAACAAGGGCAAATGTATAATAACGGCAGGGCAACGGTAAACGCATGTAAAATGGGTATTTTGGCAACCACCAACCAGTTGCAGTACAGGATTGTTTTCCTTCCTGTTCTGACTTCGGTCTCTGAACTCCATCATCCAGAACTCCATCCTCCTTCCCATGTCCAATCGCTCTTTCCAGACTTCAATGCGAGTGCATACTCAAGCTGCGGACCGTCTGCAGGTAGACCTGCAGCGGTATCCACTCTTCTGCCGAACCTTTTGAAACTCAGCCGCGCGTCTAAAGTCCAATTTTGGTAAAGCACTTACCCTGGTGTCTACGATGTCGACGTCTGTCTCCAGTCAATCGCCAAGTGACCCACGCGAGCATAACACCCAATACCCCGATAATGATAGTGAAAACACCGATAATAAGGTTGATGCGATTGTCGAGTGAGATGCCTCGAGTGATGAGGATTGTGTCTGGAGGGATCTCTGGGGAACACGGTTAGTCAGCAAGGCTGAGGTGTCTGGCGCAGTGCATGCCGGGACTCACCCATTTCCTTTCTATTTTCTGTGGGCTTTTTCTTTGCTCAGAGAGGAGGAGGACAAGTGTCGAGTAGTTCAAGATCAAGATGATCAATATGAATTATTAAAGCCTAGTGATGGTGGATTTTGATGTTTGACGTTCCGCCGTATGGAGTTGTGCTTCGCGAAGCTGTGATGCACTCTCACCAAAACACAAGGATGGCAGGTGGCAGCGCAAGAGTTACTGGTACCTGTCAGTAGGCAGTGGGTGGTAGCGTATCCAGGATAGGAGGATTAAGTCTTAGTGAATCGGGTTAACAAATTATCCAGATCGGAAAGTAGACGGGAGTGAGCTGATCTTCAACTGAAATGAAAATTTGGAGGGGATGCTCATAGTTCAGTATACAAAATGGCTACCCTGATATATTCATATAAATCACAGACCTTAAGATACGTATACAGTGGGAGCCACCAACGGCGAAACAAGTCGAAACTTCCTGTCTGCCTCGCGGTTCCCAAACGATCTGATGCGCCTGGCATGATTCGCCCGCCCGTCCGAGACGTTAAACCACTAATAAGAAAAGCCAGAAGGCAACAAAGTCCCGCATCTGGCCATCACAGTCTCTCAAATACTCTCGGTCATTTCGGGGGCTAGTACTGCGTCCGAACGTCTTCTGCAGCTCACCAAAATAAGCTTAGCTCCACCTGTCCCGCATGTGGGCGTCTCAGATCTGGGCGGTGTCGGGCGTAGTACTACTTGTACTGTTAACGAACGTACGGTACGAAGTACAGTACGATCGTCTTCTGCCGCTCGCCAAAATAAGCTTAGCTCCACCTATCCTGCCCGGGAGCAACTTCACCCGTAGGGTGGGCCATTTTACACTTTACACGTAATATTATAAAATACTTCTTATTTTATGTATGTAAGATGCTCTCCTACTTTACAGCACGTACGTTTTTTAGGGGAGGGGAGAGGAGGTTTTCGGGCTTGTCACAGCCCAAAATAAAGGGGTTTTCGAGCTTAAGGGCACTTTTTAGCTACCTTAGAGCCTAACTTTAGGCTTTGCAAGCCTAGTCATCTTATCCTTTAGCTTAATAGAGCGCGACAAGGAAACTATACTAAATTGGGAACTTTCCTATGCTTTTTGAGCTTAGCACCCCCTTGTCTTTTGCCCGGACGGGTTAGTACGTCACATGATTGTATTGTAACGTATAATTAACTAAAACTCTTACAATACACGATATTAATAACCAACTCGTATTTTATTGTAAAGTGCCCACCCTATTCACCCGCCATTCGCTTCCTTCTAAATCCTAAAAAATCCAGCTGAAAGATCAATCTGAAGAGTAGGGCATGCAGACCAGGGCGCCTCGGCGACCAGTGATCCATTCTATCCGATGCGCCGAAATCGACATGAAAAAATGAGTAATTCAGATTTGAAGTTGGGCTTGAGGAGTGGCCTAGATTCGGAAAACATGGCAGGTCTCAGTTTCAACGGTGATACACGAGCGTGAAGGCAACGTCGAGTCCCGTGATCGAGTAATGGCTGCTCACACCTCCGAGGCTCCAAAACCCCTCCACACAAGCCGACTAAATTACGGTCTAATTTGAAGCTTTTTCGGCGTGGCAATGCGCACGCTGATAGTAAGTTTCTTGTGTTCAACACAAGTTGGTGTTGTGGCAGGATTGCAACCGAGGCCCCTCATCGAGGGTGTTTTCCTCTAAGAGAAGGAAAGGTGACATGCATTGATTCGTACTGCAAAGCAGCAGCAGTATCTCGAATCTCGAGCTGAAGAGTTGTCCTTGATTTCTTCTTGCGTTTACACCGGTAGCAGACTCCAGATCCATCTCTCCGAGTCAGCCTCGTGATTGATTTTGTGGCTTGCTCCACCCAACTTTTCAACATCTCGACCCCAAAGACATGCAGCCTCAGTTAACCACTGCCTCAATTAACCACTGCCTCAATTAACCACTGCCTCAATTAACCACTACCTCAGTTAACCACTGCCTCCCCCGCAAAGCAGTTGAGAGTTCATCCAAGAAGGAAATTGTCCTCTCATTATATCTTACGTCTCACTCATCAAATCACATAAAAAAGGAAATAATTTTTTTTTTTTTTTTGGAATATTTCACAACGCTAACCACTTCATTCCTATTTGAAATGCAGTACTTGTAGCAAGGTGTCTTCAGGATAGTGTTTGTTTCTTTTAACCTCTAAACTGAAACCCCATTTTGTCAATGTCTCCTCTCAATCCTGAATGCCAATTCATACCCAAGAGGAGAGCCTGGCCGTGGTAAAGCCGCAACGGCATGGTATCTGGAGTGGGGTCATTTCGAAGTCAGCTTGTGTTCCATGCATTTTACCTCTTGAAGAATAAATGTCGGTCCACCCGTAACACGTAGGACGGTACGTAATATCGTGATATGCAAGTTGTGTTATTGTAGGTAGATGATGATTAGGAAGGATACCAACAATATGGTGTCGATATACTTCCTCGGCTACCTAATTTGGACTAGTCTGTCACATGATATATGTCACGTGACCTACAACCACTAGTGGATGAGGATGTACCAACAATAGGGACGGGGATTTGAATTCTTTTGGAAAGGAGATATGCTCTGGCTGCGCAGGTTTGGGTGTTGGTCTTGAGTGAGTCTCCATGTAGCCTAAGTTAATATTGTACTCAAGATCCTAATTAAGACTGAGGACTCCGATTATGAGGTTAATACGGTTGTCGAGTGAGATGCCTCGAGTGAAGAGGGTTGTGGCTGGTGGAATTCCTGAGAATAGTTAGCTGAATCGTAAGCAAGTACTTCTTTCAATAAGGTCGCACCCATTTCCCTGTTCTGGCATCTCGGTTCAACAGGTATGAGAAGGCTCGACCGGAAACGTTGAAGGTAATGATGAAGATGGATAGCAGATGTCAGATGGTATGGTGCGGATGCAAAGTTGATATGGAAATAAATTGAAAGAGATGCGAGACCCAAATCGGCCTCAAATAGTCTCCTCAATTGAGTTTTGTTTCGAGGACTAGAGTTCCCTGCTACGATCTGTTGGTTCAGCTGTACAGGCTTCACTTCGGATACGTAAAATCAGCCTTACAGGGCCATTTCACAGCCCCATAAGCTTCGCGTCAACTACGCAAAATCAGCCCAATACCCTAAGTATAGCATATGATGCCTAAACTTAGGGAGTTCTCATTCATTATAAGTAGAGGTTATTTTCCATAGCAAATAGAACTTCAGTCTTCTCCAAAATCATCTTTTTGATCCAACACGATCTGACTGAAAACGTGGGGTTCAGCCACGCCTCAAGCATGTGAATGGGGGCAGGCTTAGATCTGAGGCGGTGCTCGAAGTGGAAGTCTGGAGCAGGTCGTGAGCTCTGCTAGTGAGTGCTGGGGAAAAAGAAGTCCGGCGACGAAAGTCTGGGCGGAAGGAGGGCAGTTGTCGATTTTATTTTATGTGTTGGTCTGGTTCGCAGGTAGAAATCAAGCTCAATCAATCGTCCCTAGTCTCCAATTGATGCAGCTATTTGGGTATTGAGACTGCCGGTTCGGCAGTCCAGCTTGTCGCTGAGATCTACGAAGGATATTGGCTACTGTGTTGCAGATACACCCGCTCTACAGCCTATCCCTCCTATGAGAAAAAAGATCGCTCTTCAGCTGTTTTACTAGATTAGTAATTCATTCCCCTTCTCTCAAGCAACCACTCAGCTGCCCTCGGTGTTTTCAGGCCCAAATTCAACACTGCTTGTAAGTGACTTATGCACTCGGTGAATAAGATTGCACATCTGACGAAAAATATCTGTCACCATTGTTTCCGGGATAAGTCAAATATTGCTCGGGCAGAGACCCCGAGGCTGAGCCATATTTGAGCCGGTATTCAGATAGCCGGCTAGCCTACTCGGTACTTGAGATGAGTCCTGGATTGTCTGCTGAGCGTTCAATGTGTTCGCCCGATTTATGAGGACTTTTCTGAGGGTCTAGTCTTTCTTTCGGTTTGAGAGTGTGGTGCCGTTAGCTTGGCTTAAACGAGCGGTCGCCTAAGCCCCTATTTTCATAACTTCGACTTCGTATATACAGACTTCTTGCCAGATGGTGTAGTTGATTGATTACAAAACTAATGGTAAAACTTACATGTTTTTTTTCTTCTTGATAATAAAGCAAAATATCAAACGATAGGCGTATTTATACACCAACATTGCCACCCATGCGCTTTTAATGCCCTATCACTGTCTGGAAATGCACGAGTGTGCTACGTGCAAGACCTCACCAAGTCTGGTTAAGCTGACCCCTGCGTCATGCACCTCATCTAGAGTAGTTCATACATACCACAAAATCGAATAACAGACGTAGGCATAATTGTAAGCTGCGGCGTTCTCTTCTCGTCCGCTGATAGAGACAATAACGATTGCATCAATAGATGGCAAGGCGAAGGGTGTTGCTGTCGCTGAAACTAATCATCGTGATTATTTCATTCCTCTAACAAAGCTTCTCGCAGTCTTTACTGATTCTGTATATCGATAGAGTTGTGGCCTGAGTCGACACAGGACAGCTTTGCAGCTCAATGTTCAGGCTCAACTCACTCTTGTGTGGCTTCTAACGCCATTCAACAACGGGACTCAAATAAATACTTCTCATGCGAGCCAGAGGAACAACGAAACTGAATTCCGAGACCCAATGTTACCTTACAGCAAGGTATTCGCTGCGCTGTCGATATGCCATGCGTGACGAATGCTCGAAGCAGAGGTTCACTGCCCGAATTGCATCCCGTTGGAGAGAGGACTGAGTTATGTGAGAAACTCAAAGGAGCGAGACGAGCTCGCTGCCGTTCGACGTGTTTCTGATATAAACAAAAGCAATGGACCACAGATTTGAATCCTGAATTCAGCAATTCGATCAGGAAATAACTACGAATGTACTTGGCAAATATTCTAGTAGCATAAGCGAGTGATGGTTTAGAAGATATTGATTTGAGCCTCCTCTGCTCTTCTGAAAAAAAAAACCCTCTACATAACAGTATCACACTCGTGAAGCTATGACTAGTGTTAGCTTGTAAAACGTCCGTGTGATACTTGTATGAAACGAGGAACTCCCTCATGAAATTCTGCAAACCTTGCAACAGCACTGCCCTACGTCTCCCCAATCTTCAGTTCAAGAATTCCAAATTCGTACTCTTAATAAAAGCACAAATAGTCCTGTTGACGGAATCAATTTCAGTATGAAGTCCCGTCCCATTGAGATCGGGTCTCTGAAACACCATCCGAACCTGATTATTGTTATTGAAAGCCGGCCAGTGGACTTTTGGTTCAGAGTTTCGAGCTGGGATGGAGTTTGGATCGAGGTAGTTGACGAAGCTGATGATGTTGCGTTGAAATGTCGCCATTAAAGCTAGATCTGCTGCGCTCTGATTCGCCATGTTCTCTCCACTTTGTATGATTATTAAAAAGAAAGTCTGAGGCTGGATCTGGTGCTGAAACATACTCAATTGGGAACGAATACCGAAGCTCGCTCAAGTGAGGAACTGTTTTGTGTTAGATTCGCAGATCTCAAGTCCCTCGGGGTACGAACCGCCATCCCAAGGAGGAACAGGCACAGACTGGAGCACAGCATTCCAGCGAACTATAGAAGGATAAGCCAGTCAGATAGAGCACTCGGTTACTTTGCTATGTGAACCTACACTTCCAGACAGGAGTTACTGCCGAAACTTCTACTGCCTGTGCATAAGATGGGCAAAACATCTGTAAGTCATTCTCGATTGCCACTAGTCTACTCCATTCGGATCCTGACAAAGGTGGACCGATATTAGTGTAACCGCTCTCAGGGTAGTAAGAAACCAGCTGCTGCAAAGTAGCAAGGCTAACATAGGGGAAATTAAGTTTTGCGAGTTCAAGAACAGCCGCATTCGAGTCAATGTCGTCTGTACTGGGAATAACTTCGACGAGCTCGTTTGTTGTGGTACCGATCAGAGACGGGACGTGTGCAAATTTACCTTCTGCCATGAGGACAGATGGGTAGGCTTCAAAGAACTTCCCATCGACTACGGGTGAGTACCTGGGAGGTGATGTTAGCTATGGCTCAACCGGAAGGGGAACATACTTACACAGACTCGGGACTAAGCACAGTGCTTCTGGCATACACTGTGTAAAATGCAGTGACGAGTGTATCAATTGGCACTCTTTGAAGACATGTAAAGGTGTCTGATGCATTGTTGCAACTGGTGATATGAGTCTTGGACTATGATTGGGGGCCCTGGTCACTTACTTCGTCATATTCACGATACTGTCGTAGTTGTGTTGCCAGGCGGTGTAGTTTGGATATGGTATTGGGCTAGAATCGGTTGCTGAACCACTTTCAAGAATACCTCCCCGGAACAGGCCGTCTGTTTGGCCACCATAGGCCAGTATGTGGTACGCGACAGAGTCTGCTCCACTGGATTGACCACCAATTACGATCTGGATATCGATGGGTTAATGCCCATATGAAGTTGATCGGAGGATTTACTTTGTTGCGATCTCCACCAAAGTACTCGATATTCTCCTTTAACCACTTCAGAGCTAACCTTTGATCCAGAAGACCCAGGTTGAGGGCACCATGGGCTGCTGCCTCTTTGCCGCTAGGGAAGCCACTTTGAAAATTAGCATCAAGTGCTTCAGACAAAAAGCAAAAGAACAACTTGCAGAAAGCTGAGACGATAGTTGAGCGCCACGAAAATCATAGGAGCTCCTAGCTTGACGCTGTTGCGAACCAAGTTCCTGCCATCATATTGCGATTTGTCACCTGCATTTAAGTCTCCCCTATCTTATTAGTCAAAACCCAGCTTTACCAAGATTATCATCACTAACCCATGAATGAAAACATACACAGGCAAGAAGACACCCTCGTGAAAGGATCCGCTGTCTTTACTGGCCGGACGAACAAGATCCAAATCCAAGCAGTCCTCAGAACCAGCAAAAGACAATGCCCCTTCAATTTCAAAACATCGATTGCTGATGGGACCCGTGACATTCACATCTCCTTGATCCTTGTCAATGGGAAGAGGTGGCTGGAGACGAAGAGAGCCAACGGGAGGCAGAGCATATGGAATACCGATGAACACATCTGTGTCAAATGAGGGATCATAGAAGCCAGCCAAATTTGCGTGTTTGGTGCCAACACTGACAGCGATGCAGCTGGGGAAGAGCAGGACGAAAGTAAGGATCAAGATGAGGCTCTGCATTTTGATGAAGTGAGATTTCATCTGATGATAGGAGCAATAAAGATGGAAATTAAGATTAAGATTTAAACATTTGAGCCTATGTGGGTTGGTGGATCCTTGCTAATTCACGAGAGCTGACGAAACAA
>Ga0302325_10025377_pt1 | contig 12314 bp, 15 predicted proteins | sample Palsa_T0_2_FD_201948 | JGI IMG/M metagenome (GOLD analysis project Ga0302325, IMG submission 201948) | Peat permafrost microbial communities from Stordalen Mire near Abisko, Sweden - Palsa_T0_2 | ecosystem: Environmental > Terrestrial > Soil > Palsa > Peat permafrost | place: Sweden: Abisko...
GATTATAACTCCCACAAGCAGGATCATCACCGTCGACACTAAACTGCATATCATGCGATGCCTCGTAATCCTCTGCCATGTACTGTGTATATCAGACACTCAATTTCAAAAATAGAAACCACCAAGAAACGTAAGATTACATTCCAAATTCCCCATGTGCCGACAGATCAAACAGTTATCCCAACATCCTTGCTCCACACGATTTCTCTCTCTTTCATAACCCACATACCGACCGTCAAAAATAGAATGTCTCAGAAATAACATCAATCGTACAAAATGCAACCCTTCCACGACTCTTATTCTCATCCCTAGCCTTATGATTCTGTCGCAAAAGTAGAACCACAATGGCATACTTCTATTTGTGAATATACCGCCCCTCGCCCTACTCGTTCTACAACAGATTCTGGTTCTTCACTTCCGTTGATTCCCTCCACAATGGCCTGATAGCAACCCGAAATGGAAAGATTTTCATTCCAAATCTCCGATTCAGAAACAAAAGATAACACTTGTCGCTTCCTCCATCCCCCAACACCACAATGCTTCCCACCGCTGCTCCTTTCCACATTGTCCCTGATACCATCATATCATACCATTCAGAAACAAAACACGACCCTTCCTCTCACCCTCCCCAGTCACCATGAGTCAAAGATTCCCTTCCTATACTTTCCCCTCTATCGAATGCCCCCCCACACCCGTCCACCTCTCAAATGTTTCCCTCCCTCCGTTTCGACACAAGTTTGATGCACCACCCAAGCTGCGGAAAGAACAAGATACCGGTACCAACCTCACATCTCCACCATCTCTATCTCCATCCCATCTTCTCCACACAATGAATGCAAGAGGACCCCCAACGCGTTCTTCCTTCCATCCCACGTTACAAGAACGCGCATAGCCTACACTCTCGGTAAGAAATCACTGTTAAGAATAAGCTGAGCACCCTCCCAATGACGACGAAACCAACGTTTCATCCTCCGGCACGATACCCGAATCGGCACCTGAGAGCGCGGCCTCCCCCATTCGTGCAAACGAACAGTGACATCGTCTCCCTTCCGAGATTTACTTATCGAAAGTACTGTACATGCTAAACTGCTCCCGTGATAAAGAACACTACAGAGCGGACGAAGTACTGACATCCATTGGCCCGATTCAGTGACATACAATTCATTCATTCGTTCAACTTGGTGACATGCCATTCGCAGCATATCCATCTATTCATCTGCAAGGACTACTGCTTTTGCCCCCTATATGAAGGGAAATGAAATAAAATAAAATAAAGTTTGGTTTATATCACTAACAGAGTCCCGGCTCGAAGAAGTAAACTAAACTACCATTACCCTCCCACAATCCCGACTCGTGCCAAGCCCCCCCCTCCTTTTGCGAGGAAACACGCTTATAAAAGGAGTAAACCCGCCAACATCTCTCGTATTCGTTCACTCCATTATCAAAGCACTTGTGACGGTCTCACAGCGACTTGGCCTATCCCGGTCACGGCGAGGTAATATGTTGAGAGCGATAAGAAATCGATTGGGAAGGCGTTCGTTGAACTTACATCGCGGTTCTCTGCTTGTTCTGATCCCAAGTTGGAGTTCGTAGGAGAGTTGACTCGGACGTAGGGACTGCCAAAAGGAGACAGTTGACGGAGTCTTGGGAATGTGGAAAGGAGAGAGCCAATTCCGCGTCCCTACTAAACAATGTTGAGACTTATGCGAAGACTTCACACTGGTCTTCCGACCTCACCAAAGCACACACACAACCATGGACAAAACATATGAAAATCTTCGGGTGATGCATTATCGATCAACCTGAATATCGGCGGGGGACGAACAAGAAAAACAAGCTGACTGCCAGAATGCAAATATTCATCTATTCCTCCCGAATGCTATCACTCCTCCCATCCATTCCTTTCCTTGCACTACTATGAAAAAGTCTCGCTCTCCTATCATCAAACTACACGCGCGCACCCATTCCCATTCTGCAAAGTTGTGTAAAAGAGGTCCCATTCCAAAGAGTTCAAAGTTTGACGCCAAGCTAATCCGTAACGCGAGAGAGAAGAGGAAAAACCCACGACCCCCGTCGAAGCGTTAGATTGCGTATTTACGTGTCCACTCCCGAGCAGTGGCCTCGTATCGAGAACGGTCAGTCTTGTAGACGTGTGCGATTTCGGGTACCAATGGGTCGTCAGGGTTGGGGTCGGTGAGCATGGAGCAGATGGACAGCAGGACTGTGTGATTTTAGTATGCACCCTAGGCATGCAGAAATGGTTGAGAGGTACCTTTTGAGATTGTCAAGGCGGGGGACCATTGGTCACGGAGGATGTCTAAACAGATGGAGCCGTTGGAGTTGATGTTTGGGTGGTAGATTCGGGTGGTGAAGTTGACCTTCGGTGGCTTGAATGGGTAGTCGGTAGGGAAGTGAATGGCTAAGAAGAAGACGCCTCCCGAGTATGGCGAATCCGACTGTTGCAACGTCAGTTTCTGCTATAATCATGCCATGGTTGCGGGTTTGAGCCTCATCAACCTGGTGACGGGATTTCCCGAGTCGGGTAGGGACGAAGATCAAGATAAGAAGAGACTTACAGGACCCATGATGGTTGCTTGCCAGTGGAACTATTCAAATCCATCTAGTCAGTATATTATATTCCATGCCACTTTAGAGTCTGCCATGTAGTCTCGTGCGCATCCAGACACCTTGATGTTCTCGGATCAAGGCTGGCTTGAGGGGGACGTACTAAATCATCGCCGATGGGACCCGCTGAGCACGACGACGGAGGGTCTCTACAGAACAGAATAAACATTAGCAGATGCCCTTCTCTATCTTTTGATCCTTATGATGAAGTTCTTGATGGGTTGCATGGGACCCCGCTTGTGCAGGAGCCCCACCACCCTCTTGATCTTGACGGTGGCGGTGTAATGGAGAGGGTGTACGTACCGGCCTAGGTCTGTAAGTTCCTTATTGATTCTCTTCAACGCCATCGCGAAGGTTTGTGTGCTGTGAGGAGGGTTTGGGGTGGTTGTGTCGAGTCTTGGGGATCTCGAAGGCGCAGCAAACAAAATGAAGTTCTGCGTACGTTCAATGTTAGCGACTAAACAGGCGAGAGCGGCTATGCCCAAAGATGACGCATAAATTTAGAAGGGGCTGCGGCGTACGTGAAGAGTTGTGTCAGATCGTGAAGATGTGGGAGGTGGGAAGAAGACGGCCTGTTGAAGCCGGCGACGAGCAGGTGCTGTTGTTGTTCCGTGATTCAAGGTTTGACGAGGAGGTGTATGGAATGGACAGCGCGGGCGCCATCTGCGCCTTAGCGAGAATGGGTGGTTGATGACTGATTTTACAAACTTCAGCTCTAGATTTTTACAGGCTCCGCCTCGATCTACGCACTTCTATTTACTTCTTTTCCTGAAATTTGATATCCGCTTTGGAAGTAAACCTATATTCGCTTTCCGACCCGAGAGCCCTGGCTTCCTCGATTCGATACCTTTTCAGACATTCCGGATCTGATGACGTCTTTCAGATCTCCGAAGACGGCCGTCATCCTATTTTTTTTTGTTTGGTAACCTTATCCCGCGGGAGGGCAGCTTGAGCCGCACTGCTTCACAATCCAGGAGACATCGAAAGCGAAGGTACGGGCCTGTTATGAAATTATCCGGGCACGGTGATTATAAATCAACTCCAAATGTTCACACTCGTTCGAGTTTCTTGTCCTAGATAAAACAGAGTTTCTAAACCGGTCGAGAAAGTCCCTCGTCCTTATACATCATTTACCCGTATAACATTTTGACCTGGGGCGGCTTGGGTGAATGAAAGGGGTAGGGGTTAAGCAACTCTCCTCCTCCATCCCATGTCTTACGGTGCCCAGAGCCTAATGAGCCCCCTGAAGAATTGCACTAGCTTAGGTAGAAATCAGATTTATCGCCTGTACGGCACGGAAGATCTGGTCGAGATGCATGGAGTACATTTGGTCATATTTACATTTTATTTCCTACCTAACTCACTAAGGTCGAGGTCTATACAAACGCCTGGAGACCAGTAATAGCTCTTCCGAGTATGAGACCTACGTTTGTCAGCCTCACGTAACATTTCTGTGAGGAGCAAAAGGTACTTACTGTGGATATCACTTTGTCCCTCGTAAGTCTGAGTCACGAACAGATTTGCCACATGTCTGCCAATGCCATACTCATCACTTACCGCATTTCCACCAAAGATTTCTTGCAAAATCCGTGCGTTGTATAGAGCACGATCACAATTCTGTCTCTTGATCATGCTGATCATCTCTGGCGCCGCCTCACCGTTGTCCTTTAGTCTTCCGACTTGAATGGCTGCTAGTGTACCGAATGCAGCATCTGTTGTTGCATCCGCGAGCTTCTTCTGTACCAGCTGGTACTTGGCGATAGGATTACCCTTGAATTGCTTTCTCTCTAGAGCATAGGTTCTCGCTCTATCGATGCAGTCCTCTAGAGCCCCTATTGTTCCCCACGCAATACCATATCTGGCACTGTTCAGACACGTGAATGGGCCCCGCAACCCCTCCACATCGGGGAACATATTGGCTTCTGGTACGGGGCATTCATCGAGTTGAATCATGCCGGTGAGGGAAGCTCGAAGTCCGTTCTTGTTCTTGATGGGTGGCGTTTCCAAGGTACCAGGTGGACATTCTGACCTCTCAACCAAGAATCCCCTGATCTTGCCCGTCTCGTGATATTTCGCCCATACCAGCAATACGTCCGCAATAGGAGAGTTTGTAATCCAAGTCTTGGCCCCAGACAACGATAGGTACCCCTTCTTCGTAGGATGTGGCTTGGCAGTGGTCTCCATCGAACCAGGATCACTTCCATGATTCGGCTCCGTCAACCCAAAAGCACCCAACAGCCTCCCCTTCGCCATCTTCGACAAGAATTTGTCCTTCTGCTCTTGGGTCCCAAACTCATCAATGCCTCCCATAACCAAGCTCGACTGAACCGACATTCCAGACCTGTATCCACTATCCACCCTCTCCACAGCCTTCGTGATCAATCCCGACGCAACATTGGACACACCCGCACAGTCGTGTCCCTTAATCGTAGCCCCAAGCAACCCCAACTCTCCCATCTCCGCTAAAATCTTCTTGTCATAATGCTCGTCTCGATAGGCCTCTATAAACGACCCTCATTAGCCAAGTCCCACTCTCAAAAGCCAACAAAACTTACGAAGAACCCGTGAGAACATGCGCTCTTGACAATACGCCTCCGCTGTCTCTGAGATTGCCAATTCTTCCTCTGTCAACAGACTCTGGGAATTTAATGGGTCCTGCCAGTTGAAGGGCTGCGGGGTAGCGTGGGCTGCATATCCTCTGGCTGCTGCAGGACGAGCAGCACAGTAGCTCAATTGCTTTGCAGATTGGCGCAGGATTGGTCTGTACATTTCGCAGAGAGAAGGAAAAAAAAAAATTGGATTAGAGGAACAGGATCGTCGTGCTGCCAAATGTCAAGTCATTTTTGTAAGTTGGGGTTTATTGACTCTAGTCCCCGCTAATCGGCAATTCTCCAGGAAACTCGTAAGGTACGTTCTTGGTCGCCGAGGCTTGCCCTTCAGGTGGCGAGGCCGGGAGGTCTCGTGATATGGGCATTTGAAGGCATTTTAGATAGATAATCAAGATAATTGAAGCATTGCTGAAGCCTTAGAAATTGTACGGAATGTATAAATGATGGTGTAAAAGCTCTGACTGCAAAACACTGCTTCGGCATGAATTTAGCCTCCCCTGCACCACTCAACGCGGTCTCGCGAAGCAAGCGCGAACATCGCGTCACTCCGAACTTCCAACTTCCGGCCTTCAGTATCATTGAACAGCGCAACACGACTGAACGACAACTACCGCCAAGATGGGCATCAAACAGCTCTTCCAAATCATCAAGGATGAATGTCCAGATGCTTACAAGGAGGGTGAGATCAAGAATCAGTTCGGCAGAAAAGTAGCCATTGTAAGCTGATCACATCTTCACTTTTGATCCATTGACTGACTGTGATATACAGGATGCGTAAGAAATAAAGACTCTGCACCTTTCTAGCACATATATTAATATTCTCCAGCTCCATGAGCATCTACAGCTTCCTCATCGCCGTCCGCTCTGGTGGAGAAATGCTCACAAACGAAGATGGCGAAACCACTTCCCATCTGATGGGCATGTTCTACCGCACCCTCCGCATCGTTGACAACGGCATCAAGCCAGTCTACGTTTTCGATGGCGCACCCCCGAAGCTCAAGTCCGGTGAACTTGCCAAACGATTCCAACGCAAAGCTACAGCTACTGAAGGATTGGAGGAGGCAAAGGAGACTGGTACTGCTGAGGAGGTTGAGAAGTTCTCACGACGAACTGTCAGGGTCACCAGGGAACATAACGCAGAGTGCCAGCGTTTGTTAAAGCTTATGGGAGTCCCGTATATCATTGCACCTACCGAAGCTGAGGCACAATGTGCAGTTTTGGCCAGAGCTGGAAAGGTATATGCGGCTGCTAGTGAGGATATGGATACCCTATGCTTCGACTCCCCCGTCTTGCTTCGCCATCTCACGTTCAGTGAGCAACGTAAGGAGCCGATCCAAGAAATCTTCACCGATAAGGTCTTAGCGGGGTTGAATATGGACCGCAAGCAGGTAGCTAACCCCTCCCCATATGCTACTCCCGGCTAACGTCTCAGTTCGTCGACCTCTGCATCCTCCTAGGCTGCGACTACCTCGACCCTATCCCCAAAGTCGGTCCTCACACCGCTCTAAGACTGATCCGCGAACATGGCACCCTCGAGAACTTCGTCGCCGCCGTCGAAGCAGGAAAAGCCAAGTTCACAATCCCAGATGACTGGCCATACGTCGACGCCCGTGAGCTCTTCTTCAACCCCGATGTCCGGCCCGCTGATCACCCTGAATGCGACTTCAAATGGGAAGCCCCCGACATCGACGGCCTTGTCCAATTTTTAGTCACCGAGAAGGGTTTCAGCGAGGATAGGGTTCGGAGCGGTGCAGCTAGGTTGCAGAAGAATTTGAAGAGTAGTCAGCAGGCGAGATTGGAGGGATTCTTCAAGCCAGTTCCCAAGACGGAAGAGGAGATTAAGAATCTGAAGCGGAAGAATGAGGAGAAGAATGAGCAGAAAAAGAAAAAAGCCAAGGAAGAGAAGAAGGAAAAGGCAAAGACTAAAGCGAAGCCTAGAGGTACTGCATAAATCTCTGCAATTGGAGGTGTGCATTTTGCTGCATTTGCTTGGTCTGGAGCATATTATAATGGACGGCATGGAGTTTAATGGCGTCTGAGGGATGGGAGATCAGGTACTTGGGAGAGAGGATACGCTTTTTAATGCTTGCTCTAGTTATGAAGTCAAATGAAGAAAGTTGCTGCATTTCAATCTCCCATGCTTTTCTATACATCCAACCGTGAGTCTCTCTATCAATATTCCTATCTTTGACAACAATTGCTGATTCCCACTCTCAATGCACCACTCAATGACGTACAGTACATCCAAGCAATATTCAGCTCTCACTGCTTACGCACCCCCAAATCCCCCCAAATCCCCCCAAATCCCTCTTACAATGATCTACTACTATCCATTACCATTAATCTCCTAATCCCCCACGAACAATCACAAGCCACAATCCGGCGTACTCATTACGGGCACGCTCTCCGCAGCCCCCGTCCTCTCACTCGTGAGTTCACTCTCCTTCTCCAGCCCCGTAAGGAGATGCACCTCTCCATCTTCCTTCCACTATTTCAGGTCAGCATTTTCCTTTCCCCTTTCCCCAAATCCCAACTCCAAAATCAAAAATCAAACATCAAAAATCAAAGACAAAAACTTACCTCATCATAGAAAGCAGTAAACTCACTCAACTTCGCTTCAAGAGAATCAAAATCCACAGTCTGGCTCTGATTTTGAGATTGGACACTTGAGGCTCCTGCAGCGGGGGGAGGCGATTGCAACGTGATGGTTTTGGAGCCCCTATTCAGTGCCCTGAGACGGATGAGGTCGAGTGCTGATCGCTCGAGGACAGTGGAGAGGGGTGTCAGTTGGTATTTTGGTTCTGCGGCTGCTGCTAGTACCTTTGGCGCGGTAGTGGTTGTAGTAGGAGTAGAAGGATTAGGAGAATTAGGAGGATTGGGAATATTGGGGGGGTTGGACGGGTTGGTGCTGAGTTGTTCATTGGTAGTGCTGAGGTTGGTGAGGCAAATGAGAGAAGAATTGGTAGTGAGTAAATCGGTTGTGCTGGCGGATTTCTTCGCGGCTTTTGCTGCTCTGTTTTGATGTCCTGTTAGCCCGTGGACATTTTTGGCGAGGGTGGAGAGCCGGTGTTGTGGGGTGAAAGGGAAGTGGGGGAAAAGGATCGGAAATGGAGATAGGAGGGAAAGAAGGGAGGGACATACTTCTTTTCCTTCTTAGCCTCTTTCTTTGCTGCTTTCTTCTCTTTCTCAGCTAGGCGCCGTGCTTCTTGTCGAGCCTCATGTGCTTCTGCTGCAGCAATGTCACGTGCGAAGAAGATTTCAGAGGGGAGGGGACCTGGGGGTGGGGGTGGAGGGTTAAAGAAGGATTTGAGGAGGTTGGGCATTTTGGAGGACTCTGGGAGGGAGGTTAGTAATAGTGTGGATGGGGGTGAATGGGGTGGGGAGGGGAAAAGGGGGAACGACTTACTGTTGTTGGTTGTGTTATTGATGAAGGAACACTATTCGGTGAAAGGTTTTTCCGGGTTCATATAGGGTAGAGTAGGACGCCGGAAGGTTCTTCCAGCCTGCAGTGGAGTGAATATTGGGAGGCGATGTCATGTGCGTTGAGGGAATGAAAGTGAGGTGAAGGGACGTCTTCGTCTTAACCTTCACTTGTGCTCTCGTCCGAGGACTTGAATTTCCCACTGAATCTGAAACATTGTGAATTCTTAGACCCTATAATATCTTGCAAATAATTCTGCTATTTTAAAGAAGATGCAACTTGACGTCGTACAGAGGACTCAACAATGATGATGCTTGACATCTCGAGGGACTATGAATTGGATGTCCTATAATAGTTGCGGCATTTAATTTCTTAAGCCTGAAAATTCTTTTGGATGGCTGTGGACTAAGAAGGGAGCAGCATTGCAAAGTCCTACAAGAACTGAGAAAATGGTTAGTGAAACACTATCCTTGGATATTTTTCTATAAGGTCTAGCTGGCCAACTGCAATTGTTGAACCTGGTACTCTTGGAAGAAACCTACTCACACCACCTCACATAACAGAGCACCAACCCCCACTCGGACCCTTCCTACCCGCCTGATTTCCCCCCATATTTTCCTCCTCGCATTTTCTAAATCCCGGTTCATCAGCCAACACACCTCTCTCACCAGGAACCACACTCTCCCATCCCTGCGGCCACAGGACCTCCATCAACGGATCACTCTCCTCACCGCAACGCTCAACTGAACGTTGATACTCAACATACAATTCCAGCTTCTTCGTCAGTCTCTTAACTTCCTTATTCAGTTCCCTATGCTCCGCTCTCAACAATTTGACGTCTTCTGCAACAGCGCCTTTCTGGTTCTTTGTTAACTCTTGCTTCAATGCGAGATTCTCACTCAAGAGAGTGGAGATGCGTTGCTGATTCTCGCGCTGCTCCTGCATTTGCTTCTCATTCTTGAGCAGAATCTCCTTGATCTCAGACAAAATCTCAGAGTTCTGCTGGGCCTTTGATTCAGCGCTGAGAGCAGCAATGTAAGCACGCGTCGCAGTCTCCTGGATACCCCGCACAACCTCTTGCTCCTCAAACTTGAATTTCGTGAAATTTTGGTCTTGGTTCTGGACGAGACGACCGATTTCGTTGACTTTGGTATCGAGAGAGGAGGTTTGAGCCTGGATGTCGGTTACGCGTTCGCCGATGTAGTTGTTTATTGGCAAGAGGCCGGCGTCTTTTGCTGATTGGGGGACGTGCGAGGGGTTGAGGCCGTAGACGGCGGAGTGCAGGGTTTGCAGGGTGGATTGCAGGGATTGAGTTGTTTGGGTGAGGGTTATGAGAGTCGAGGGGGTCTTTGAATCCCTGTTGTGGATGCCGAACGAGTTGAGAGAGTCGAAGCTCAAGTTCGGTGTGAATGGAGGAGTGGAAATTTGTGGTGGTGTGCTGATGAAGTTTGCGGGGTTGAAATTGAAGATTGGTTGAGATGGGCCCTTTGATGAGTTGCCTGGGAGTCCTTGCTCGGAGACCACCTGTGGAGCAGCATCTTGCTTTCCGCTGCCGTTGGCTGGTAGGTGGATGGGTAGCTTGGGGGCCGGTGCTGCTGTAGTTGCTGCAGGGGTAAAATTGAACTTCAACAGTGGAGACTGAAGAGGCTTTGATGACTGAGGAAGTGGTGCGGTGTTTGCTGGAGTGAAACTGAAGTCAAATGCTTTGGATGGAGGTGCTGCAACCGGCATGGATTTGGCAGGGGAAGATGCGACTCGAATGGGCGACGTTGGCCGAGGAGACTTTGTCACTGTGCTTGTTGGAGTCAAGTTGAAGTCGAATATCTTAGATGGAAGGGGTGTTGTCAACACAGCTATGGAGAATCAGCGCTCAGATCAGGCAAAAGTAAAAGAGCGGAACACTTACAAGTAGGAGCGATGCCAGGGGTCTTGGAGACGCCAAGCCCCCCGACCAGAATAGCAATATCTGCCTTCTCCTCACTTTTGGCAATGATCTCAGCAGGGGCAATGTACTCCATACTCTCATTGCCCTCATTCTCGCTTTCCTTCGATCCATCACTGCCTTCACTTGCGTCTCCATCGTACTTCAAATCATCACTCTCCTCGACCTTCTCCTCATCCTTCTTCTTTTTCTCACGACTACCCGTCTCCTTCATCCTAAATCTCGCCCTTAAAGCCTTCCACTCCGCCACAACCTTCTCATCCACATTCCCCAACCTAACCACAACATCATCCCACGCCCCATCCGGATGCTCCTGCTCCCACTCCTCAAGCAACCCCTCAATCTTCTTAACACCCTTCGTGATAATAGCCTTCACAACCTCCTCTCCATCCTCCCAACCCATCAACGCAACTCCCTTCACCAAACCTCTATTCGCCTCGAGCAAATTCATCACATTATCCGTATCTGTATCAGTCCATCCCCCCTCACTGTCGGAGCCTGAGCCTGCAAGCGAGTAACAAGCAAACTCAATATCTGAGATCGACTTGTCGATTACTTGTTTCGCGTCACCTGGCTTGCCTCTCAATATCGAATTGTCGAAAATCACAGTACGAGTGATCGTTTGCGGGCTTGACTTCGGGGACGCCTTTGGGGAGAGCATCTTGCTTTGGAAGTTCGAGGCGACTGTAGAGCGCTTTTGCTCTGGTGTGCGTTGCGTCGCTGGGGTGGTGACTTTCTTTGGTGTGGTAGGGAGGGTGATATTTTTGATGCCATTGGCTAGGACGGTGCTGTTTTGGGACTGCGCAATCGGGGTGGGTGTCTTAGGCGTGGAAGTGGAAGAGTTGAGATGCATTGCTTCGAGGCCTAGGGTGCGAGTTGTGCTGCTTTGGCGCGAGGGACGAGGGGTCTGGTCGAGAGTGCTCAGGATGTCGAGCTTCAGCGCTTCGACTTTGTTGCTCAGACCGATGACGCTTTCGCTCTCCTTTGTCTTGATGATGGCTCTCTCGTTCTCAACTTTCTCTTTATGGGTGTTCTTCTGCTTCAACGAGGGGAGGTGTTCTTGTGGACTGCTCCAAAAATCTTGGGCCTTAGTGACAGCGACTCCTTTCTTATCAACCGAGACATTGGTTTCATTCTCAAGGAAGTCGGTGATCGGCTTTGCATTCTCGGTTCTCTTGTCCATGACCTTGAAGACCTTGAGATCGCCGTCTTTCTTCTCGTCCTTGATGTTGTCAATGTTTGACTCGAGGGATCCAGCCATCTTACCAACGCTCTTCAGATTATCTCCACCACCGTTCTTCGCCTTCGTGCTCTGCTTGCCCAAACCACAAGCGCCAGCCTTCGCGCCATTGATAATAGCAGAAAGCGGCGGGTTCATCATCACCGGGACCTCCGTCCCATCCTTATACTTCATCGTGTGAGGCGGTGCCATCTCTTCTTTCTTCCTGTTATCAAAGTTCAAAGAAAAATCCGGTCTCCCGCTGCTATCAAGAGTATCAGTTCTCTGAATCCTGCAAATAACTTCTCCTTCAAGATCGAGGACCGTGAAGTGGTAACCAGGCGGAAGATCTTTCTCTCTCCTCTTTGCTTCTTCTCGGAAATGGTCAAATACCTGCTCTTGGTGTTCGGCGTTGCGATCGTGTCGTTGTTGTTTCAATGCTGGGTAGCTGGGTGCGAAGTCGAATGTGTAGAGCCAGAAGAAAATGGTACAGAAGAT
>Ga0302325_10025378_pt1 | contig 12314 bp, 16 predicted proteins | sample Palsa_T0_2_FD_201948 | JGI IMG/M metagenome (GOLD analysis project Ga0302325, IMG submission 201948) | Peat permafrost microbial communities from Stordalen Mire near Abisko, Sweden - Palsa_T0_2 | ecosystem: Environmental > Terrestrial > Soil > Palsa > Peat permafrost | place: Sweden: Abisko...
TTGATTATACCTTAGATGGGTAAAGATATTCTGCATTTATGATACCATGCCTTTCAAATTTCAATCCTTCCTGCTTATCTGTGAAATCTCGTGACCCTCAAAATCTCCATCTGACCAGAATCAGTAGCTATACTCGAGTTAGTTCCATATAGGTTTTTATTTGAAAGAGAACGTCAATGTCATATTGCGTGATTAGCACAAAGCGCGGCCAAAATTGGCTTCACATACCTCGCACAACTTAATACCATCACGGATACAGTTCGCGCAGGCCGATTTGTCTAAACATGAGGGACTCAAAATCAAAGCAATAAGATGACACTTTCACTAATTGAATTCTCCTTTCTTGGTCAACGGAATAATCCATTTCTTCGGGATCCTGGGAAGAGCCCTTTGAATTATCAATACGAAATCCCAAAAGAAGCGGATTATATAGTATATTATGAATTACAAGCATACGCTCAAATGCATTGGATAACCCCCAGAACCATAGCAAAAGTATACGTCCAACGCATTCCAGCTACAAGCAGGAGCATGAAATCCAAATCCGAGATGATCAGGGACCTGCTCTCGTGATATCTCCTCCCTCATTGCGCCTTTTTCTTCTCCCAGCCACTGGATAAAATCTCTCTCCCCTGGACCACGGATCCCTCCACACCTTTCTCTCCCCAGAAACCAATACGGTCTTCTGCGAGTGCGCGTTCCCGGCGGCTCTCAGTTTGATTGCCCGTCAGCCCCTGTGCGCCACTTAACCCAATATTCTGAAGATAGCGCCGTCGCACCGAGAATTCTTCTTTTCGCACGTTGATTTCTCCAGTAGTGCGAATACGCGCCGAGAGTGTTCCGATCGCACGGTCCACGACCCAGTAACCGTGTTCGGCGACGAGAATGGTGACGAGAAGGGAAATGATCGTTGTCTTATCGAATTTGAGATTGAAATCACCTCCCTCAAAGAGATATACTAATGTCGATGTCGTGAGAGTGCCGAGCCACGAGAGGAAAGTGATATTGCTGAGCCAGGGACCAATTGAGTCCGCACGTTGTGGCACTGGACGACGATGACTGAGACACAGTTTTACGGCATCCGAACGGAGTTCAAGCCAATTATTGAGAACGGCGCACAAAGGTGTGATGGGCCAGATGACTGACCAAAGGGCAACATATCCAAACTACCATAAGCTTGGGATATCATAGTAGAATACCTGAACGACCATCTCGGCGTAATCGGTGTATATATCGTATTCCGGAAGTTCACTCTCTTCCCTGACTCTTTCAAGGTACGTCTTCTCCTCCTCTCTGTCATACTTAGTGACATCCTCGTCGTCTTTGTTTGTGATCTTGCGTGCTTCGCTGAAGACTTTTCTCGTAACATAGGGAAGAAAATTCTCCATGGCAAATCCAACGATTTGTGCTGTCACAGCGAAATAGATGAGTTGTCGCTTCAAACGAAATGCATTGATCGAGTAAACGCGAGGAGCCAAGTCTTTTGTCTCGTTAATGACCGAGGGTAATACGACGTGGAAGACATCCAGCTTTGGAACGATCCAATTTCCGAAAGGGACTGCCGTCAGATGTATTACACAAGAATGTACCATAGACGTAGGCTGTGAGGAATAGACTCATATACCCAGTAAGAAAGCTCAATACGAAGATCTTTTGGGTCAAGGCATTCTCAAAACCTTGATCCGTTCGATGATTTTCAAAGTTGGTCAAAGACTTTGAGATCTTGGTATAGATGCCCGAGAAGGTCGGTATCATGGTAGAGAACAATACAGTGGGAGTAAATACCTGTCAATTAGCATGGAAACAATGCATATCTCACAAGGAATTGTTTGAAGGGTCCATTATACACCTCGCTCATGAAAACCTCCACAGCAAAGATGAGCGTCAACACTGCACCCAAGATAATCCCGGCAGCCAAGCCAAATGGAATCTGCAATGTTCCTCGAGCGACTCTCTTCCACCTTGACATCAGATCTAAACTTGAAGTGCAACGTACAATGGAAACCAACCCCGCCGTTCACCAGTCACAGGATCCACCTTTTCCCCTTCAGTGACATATGCAGCGCGTCTTTGCTCAACTAACTGGGTAAACCCTTTGACACCCCATCGGACAGCAAGATCCCTCTCCCTCCTCTCCCAGGAATGCTTGAATACCATTGTCCACACCATAAGACAAATCGCATAAAGTGGATTGTAGGCCCGCAGGAAAAAGTGAGAAGTCACACCTAGAACCGCAAGAGGAACAAGCGAAAGGAAGTAATGTTGCGTATATGCAAAGTAGAATGCGAGTTTCTCGCCGAAATGATCGCGGACGGTATCCAATTCAGCTTCACTAACCGCCCATTCACGAGACCAATTCTGGATCCATTCCTAAATCAATATCGCGTAGGCAGAGACAATACTCTATTGAATTTATGATCATGAAGAGGGAAAATAGAGTCGACGTAGTTCCACCCATCGAGACCTGGAGTGATACCGGCCCCACCTTCTCTCTCGGGGGAAGTAATCAGAAGATGGACTACTCGCAATCGTTCCGCGTCGGTTATAACTTCCTCATCCAACGCAAGCCGAGTCTGTTCATCCGGAGCAGCAAGCCTCACTCCATAAAGCCATTCCTCAACGCTTCCATTAGATACATATATTTCGAAGTTATGATACCGCGACTTATGCACCTCGGTCTTTACTTTTTCCTGATGACATCGTACAAATATCAATACGGTGCCTTTCCCGCCGCCATGACGACATTCGACTTCTAATCCCACTCGATCGAGATATCGTATCAGCTTTTCGAGCTGTTCTGAGGCTTTGGGAGCATCCCGTGTGGGTGCCCGGAATAAGATAACGAAATCTGCCTTGACTGGATCGGGTGCAAAGGACTATGGATGAGATTAGTCTCCTGTTCAGGGGATTGGTAGGGATCTACGTCAACGGGTTTTGCCAGAGGTTTAGAAATCGAGATATTGACGGCTTGGGACATTGTGAGCTGTCAGAAAAGCAAACGTGCTTCTGTCCAAGGAAGACCGACGAGGCTGGGAATTGCCTTTTTGCTGATGTCGGATGGACTTTGCCTTGGGGGTCGTGACGTATTCAGGGCGTGAACCTGTTAGCGCCGAGCGGATGTGCATTGGCCGCGGCGCAGATTGCGGCTTTAGGCGGGGAGTTGAGATCCACGTGCCGCGATATCTCTCGAGATGCTTAACCTATCTATCTCAAGTCAGATGGAGAAATATTAGTCCAAATTACTATTGAGCTTCTTATGTGGTTCTATAGGAAGCCAATATTACCCTGCTGAAGTCTCGCTCGTGTAACACCGCTTACATCGGTTCGACTAGCGTGAGATGGAGGTGACCTTCAATGTGGATTTGACTTGCCATGATCGACACTTTTCCGTGATGCAACCTCGTCGCTGATCTCGTCGTCCGCCTTTCGACACGCACCTCATCGTCGCCGTCCATCCGAGTGACTGCTCCTTCACACCCACTCTAACTTGTAGACAAACATGAGTGTGGTGACAGATAAAATCAATGCCCTCAAAACCCAGCTCAATAACCTCGCAGCTGCGCAAATTCAATCGCTCCCCCTTGACTCGACTCCATCCCAACCATCCTCGCAATCCACCTCAGTATACCTGCAAGAACTCAATGAATCGCTGTCAATCCTCTCTGCGCCGGCTCGCACAACGCCCTCGCTAGACCAGATCTCGCGTCTCCTGATCGAAGTCAATCAAGCGAAACTCTCCGAGTCGGACTCGTTAATTCAAACGGAATATGTCAAGGATTTGGAATGGTTGTTCCTTGCGCGGTGTACGGTCGATGTTTATGGATGTCTCCTAGAGCAACTGTTTCAGCAAACTTTGCCTTTGGCGAAGGATATTTTCTATTGGGATGACGTTCTTTCACAACCCGCATGGCGCCTTCTCTTTCTCATCCAGAGTACCCATCCCCAATCGCAGCCCACAAGTTCAAACTGACCATAGCCTCTCCATACCGCCTACTTCAGTTCGGCAAAGCTGCCTATCAAACTACAAGAGCTCGACTCCGTGATACACACACTCACTTCACCCTCGGCACCCTTCGCACAAGTCTCCTCGACAAATCCCTCTTCCGTAGAATCGCATTCCCTACTCGTCTGCCCGGCACCCTCGCCGCGATCGATTCCTCCCTCGACTCCCTCTGTCGACACGAAATCGAAACGAATCTCCTGCGACTGAGATCGTTGCGGGAGTTACAGGCCGCGGGACTGGGCTTGCTGGTTTCGGAGGGGATTGATTTTTCGAGGGGGAGGGATTGGAAGGAGGGGATCGTCAGGGGGGTGGATATGATGAAATCCACGATGGAGTGGTTACAGAATGTGGATGTGCAAACTGAGACGACGAATCAGATTGATGATGGTATTTTATTCCGTGCGGACGAGGTGACTGATGGTAGAACTGGTCAAGTTGAAGTCGATGCCCGTGAAGGATATCTCGGCTGTGTCTATTAATCTTCTCAACTTGGCACAAAATATCCTTCCTAATCAGAATACGCATACTTCCTCTCTGGCATTAACATACGGACGACCCTCGGTATTAACGCGGTACTGGCCCGTGGGGGTCACACTTCTATTCAGTGGCTCCACGATTCTTCGCATATTCCTGAACAAACGACAACAATTATCGATATGGTTGAAAGACTCGTATACCACCATGATAGATTTCTGGCAAAACTGGGTCATCACTCCGGTCAGTAACATCATCTCCACGATCCGTCACGAAGATAGCAGCCAAATTGCCCTGATGGGCCGTCAAAGTTTACAAAGCGATATGGAGAGTCTAGAACGAATGGTCGTCGAATTCACTAAAGATAATACACAGTACCTCCCGCAGGGACTTGATGCCAATACAAGTTCTTTGGACGCCATGGAGATAGTCAGACAGGGTGTTAGAGAAGGCGATTTATCGCCCGTATTGAGAGCTTATGAGAATGATTTACGAACACCGGTCAGGTCGGCGCTGACTGGGACTCTTGTTCGGGCTCTACTGATACAAATTCAGAAAACGAAAGTGGATGTTGAAGTCGCTCTTTCAGGAATAGACCGTCTGCTCAAATCCCAACAACTCGTCTTCGGTTTCGTCGGCGTAACCCCCTCGTTGATAATCCTCTATGCTTTCTTCCGGTATCTTTCGTCTCTGCCGTCCAGACGCCGCGGACTACGACAGGGAGTCGTGAAAAGCGACATCGTCAAGACGCTGAGGAACATTGAGCGGATTTTGTGTCTGCATGATATGAAGAGGGGAGATGTGTTGACGTTCAGGGATAGAGGGCTTTTGCTTTGTGAGTGTTATGTTGTGAGGGAATTTGTGGGGGGGATGGCAAGGGGGGTGAGGAGGGAGTTCTTGCAGGATTTGGAGGATTTGGAGGACGTTTCGTTGGGGGTTGAGAGGCAGTTGAGGACTATTGCTAGGATGTGGAGGGTTTGGGCGAAGTATCTCACTTGATTGATGGAATGGGCGTGTGTATTTAGTGAACTGGAGTTTGGAGAAGGGGGCATTTGGCAGCGTAGCTACGGATAGAGAGACCTTGGAAAGGAGCATAGAGTGGATAAGTAGCTGGGAAATATACTCTCCTGTCTACCTCGCTTCGTCTCCCATGACTCGTACATGCAATGCCTCCGTCTTCCGCTGTACAAACTTTTCTACCATATGCGACAGGTATCAACCATTTCCAACACCTCACGAATCAACGTCCTCGCCTCCTCACTATCGTAATCCGAAGCCAGCCTCCCTTTCAGCCCAACACTCACAATCAACGTCCTCCGCTCCTCAGGATTCTGTTTCACAATGAAACTCGCAATTTGAACAGCATACAACTGCGCAATTTCTCCTCGTGCATCATTCGCGGAACCCAATAAAAATCGCGGATTCAAATGGGAGGGCGTTTCTTCCATTCCGTCGTCTTCGTCGTCGTTGTCGAGGAAGTCGTTCGAAGGAAGTGGATTTGACAAGGATATTGAGATCTTTTGTTAGAATTGAGGAACTCGGGTGGGTACCAGTTGGCCGAGTTTGCCTTCTGTTGTGATGTTTATCATGATTCTGTCGGAGTAGCCCATGACCAGGACTTCGATATGTTGTCCATTGATCTCCTTTGCCGCTTGTTTGGTCCGTATTATCGGTGTTGTGGGCTCTATCCGTATTCTGCTCGCTACATCGCCATTCATAGCGTTCGTGAACAAGAAGTTCAAGGCTGATCGCCCCTTGGTCCCCTGGCTTTATCTCTAGTTCCCAAGAGAAAAACCCGCTTTCTGGGGAATTTACTGACGTGGATCGCCATCGTCAGCAGCCAGCACAGGATCACGACAATCCCAAATGACCGCCTTTCAACCGTAATGGCACAAAGCCCGCATCCGCGAATCCGCCGCGTCTTCGGCGAGCTCGCTCCTCCTGCATCCGTCTCACACAGCCGGTCTCCCAGCCGCAGTCCCCGTCTCAGCCACTCAGGCAGCTCCCAGTCCCTCGACCAACTAAGTCTCTCCGGCACAGAAGATGAACGCGAACCCGCTCTCTCATGTCCAATCTGCAACGAAAACATGATCACCCTACTACAGTTGAACAGACATTTAGACGATGTGCATCGCGAGGTGGAAGAAGTGCAGAAGGAGACGGTCAAGTCGTGGTTCAAGAAACGGATGATCAAGGCCAAGAGTCTGCCTCCTGTGGTGGCTCTGAATCAGAAACTGGGCAAGAGTGAGCCGTTTGAACGGAATGGCGAATTGCCTGGGACGCAAGCTGTGGGCGTGGAGACCGCGACGGTGGTCACGGATGAGATTGTTACGAGGAAACATTGGCAGTTGGAGACCGGGAATGATTATTGCTCTGAACCCTCCTGTGGGAAACCTCTCACCAACAAAAATGGACGTATAAACTGTAGACCTCCTAGGGAGTCAAGTTGACGTTTAGGCCGGAAGTGTGGCAAGCTGTTTTGTGACGCTCATACCATGTATCAAATGAAGTTGTCGATGAGTGCTCAGTGGGAGCCGGTCAGGTACCGTCATACTAGACCTGCATTTGACATGATAGAGGGACATGGTGTCGCGTCTGTGAGACCTGCTACAAGACCAGAGAAGGCTACAACGATAGCGAAGGTTCCGATCTCTTCGGTGGTGAGTATCTAATTCCTAGGCGCCGTGAGAGATCATACCGGTTCATTCATACAGACCCGTCAAAAAGTAGTGGATCGAACATATCTTGAAGTCAACCGTCTGGAAAAGCGACTGACTAAGGTACCTGGCATTTCTATCTGTGTTGATAGTAGTTACTTGCACTGATGGCCAATCCACCGAAACAAGAGCCTGTATCAGGTGGTTTCTTCAAATCCCTCACAGGAGGCCAAAACCAACAACGAATTCTAGAACAAACAGTAGTGACATGGGAAGACGACGAGTCCGTCACGCAATGTCCGTTTTGCCAGTACCCTCTCCATGTCCCTCTAGCCATATCTAACAGAAAGACAACAATTCAATTTTTCGAATAGGAAACATCATTGTCGATTATGTGGGAGAGTAGTTTGTGGCCAGCCCTTTACAAACTGCTCCACTAACGTCGGTCTTAATGTCTCTGGAAGTATTTCTTGTCAAAAGTCAGGTTTGCTAAGAATAGCGCACTCTGAGAAACATAGTAGTTCAGAGATCAGTGTTGATGTGAGGATGTGTCGAGATTGTAAATCCATCGTCTTCGGGAAACGAGATTTCGCCCGCGAATCCACCAAAACGCCAAAATACGTTGGCATCTATCAAGTTCCTCCCCCTTCCTTTTCATTCGCTAATCATAGAACATGGCACAATTCCGACAAGGCATAGAACAACTCCTCCCTAGATTCCGGTCCCTCGTATTCCTCCTCAAGTACCCCTCCCTCCCTAAATACCTAATCTTTTTAGAGAGAGTGAAACAATCCCCACAAAAGCGCAACTCGACGAAGCCCACAAAGTAAGGAAACGTCTCCTCGACCTGTTCACACAATACGACGCCGTCTCAAAACGCATCCTCTCCTCCCCCACGCCCTCGCCGACCGACAAACGCGTGCAAACAGCCATGAATCAAGCCGCCACGCAATTCCTCCAAACACACATGCTCCCACTCCAATCTCTCCCGAAACTGCTCAATCCGAAGAAAAGTCCTCTGGCAAAGGGGGATGGGATCAGTGAGGCGAAAGAAAAAGAGATGAAGGAGAAGATGATGGTGTTGGCGGAGCAAAAGTATTTGGTGGAGAATATGATTGAGCGGGCTAGGAAGGGACGGAGAATCGAGGAGGTGGGAGCGTTGAAGGAGAGTTTGGGGGAGTTGGCGGGGGAGATTGAAAAGATCCAGAACGAGTTGGGGGATTTGTTTATTGCGTGAAGGGGCGGCCTGGAGAGTTATGATATCTATTCATATTTTCATACTGCATTGCGGGGGGTTGCATTTGGCATTTAGTAAAGAGAACTATCATGGTAAGACAATTTAGAGTTGACGTGCATTTGAGGTTATCGGAATGAGTAGATGAGCCTGGAATCATTGAGGATGCCCCTATTGGGTTGAGAATGGGCAGAAAGGACAAATTTCCTCGGTGATCAGTTCTTTCGACTAGATGTTGAAGGAGGTCATCGTTGAAGCCCCCTGGTCTGAGATGACAATGCGAACAGATCTAAGTCCATTCTCATGTGTTGACAATGATATGTTTTCAGGCAGTGTCCAAGATCCTTTTAATCGATATCCGATCAACAAGATCAATCATACCGATTGATCGGCGTGAGATGGAGCGGAGCGCAATTCGCGCAGAGGTCAGACAAGTTCTACTCCGAGATTTCGATCCGCAATCCATGTCTCGAAGAGTTACTTTATCTTTCCAGTTTCCCTCCTACCCTCTCCACCAACATGAAATCCCAACTGCTTCTTGGATTATTCGCACTCGCTGGTCTTGTGTCTGCACAAGGTGCCCTATCCTAAACACCCCATTCTAATACCCCAGATCACGTAAAAGGTCTCCCTGAATGCGCAATCACCTGCGTCAACACAGCAATCACCTCCACAGGCTGTCAACCGATCGATGTTCCCCCCCTTCCCCATCCAATGACGCTCTCTAACAACAGGTAAAATGTTTCTGTGAAGCCCATGAATTTCACCAGGGAATTGCACCGTGCATTGAATCTACCTGCGACATCTCAGATCAAGAACAAACGGAACTCTATGCAAGGGGAGTATGTTCTGTCGTGGGCGTGGAACTACCTTCTTTTGAGGCTCTTTTGGCGGAGAGGGCAGTTGTCTCTGCTACGCCGACCGGGAATCCTAGTTCTACGGCGAGTGGAACGACTACGGAGACGACGACGACGAGTGGGAGTACGGGTATGCCTATGGCTACTGTTTCGGCGAGTGCTTCTGGGAACGGGACATCTACTTCGGACGCAGGTTTTAATATCCAGCATGGAGTCAATGCCGCGGTAACTGCATCTGTAATACTTAGTCTTATCATGCTCCTTATATAAATAGTCCTCTTCTTGGTATGGTATACTCAACCCATCAATATCCTTGGCCGTCTATCCCGTCCTTCGCTTATGAAACCTCAACCTCAACCATCTCACATACATGATCACTAGGAAACCTCCCCTCCTGTGGCTCCCCCTCCCCCATCTCATCCCGCCTAGGCATCTTCAAAAGTCCACATAACTTGACAGTCTCATCCCCTCTCCGCACAAAAATATAGTCTAAAGTCTCCTTGTACCCCTGAGCCCAATTTGTAAAAGGAGGCTCGCCGAATGCGTTGGTCGCGTTATCGGGCTGCACCTGTTTTAGACCCAATGAGTATAAAGATTGCAGCGGGGGGTTGGAAGCATGATGGGCCAGGACGAGGGAGTTGTTGGACAGGGATGCGGGAGTTATATTGAGGGGTCTTTCTTCCGATTCTAGGAGCGCCTGTTTGAGGTATTCTTTGGTCTCCCAAACCGGTGTTATGGAGGAAGAAGTGGAGTTGTTGGGAAGGTCTAGTTCGGCAGGGGTGGAGGGGTCGGAGGGAGTTATTGTCTCTGATGGAGCGAGATCACTGTCTTCTGCTATTTCTTCCTCTTCATCTTTAACCTGTCGGAAATCGTAGTTAACACTCTCGGTTAATTCGTTTTCTTGATATGGTGTCAAGACAATGGGTCTTTGACTCAATGCCGTATACGTCATCCCCCCTGGAGTAGAATTGAAATCTACCATCAACACCCGAAAACATAAGAGACAGAGAGGAGCTACCGCCACAAATAAACACCGGCCAGGAAGGTTGGGAAGCAGCACAGGCAAGTGTTTCAGAAACCAGTACTCCAGCCTGTCTCTGTCGCTCATAACTCCCTCTAGGATGCCAATACAAATGCGTATTAGAAATCCACAGACCCCTCCCCTCCACACGTTTACTCTTCAACCCGAGACACAGGCCGACATTCCCGGTCCACATCGTTGGACCCACGGTATTCCCCGCACTCAATCGATCGTAGAAGATATCTCTCCGATGGATCAATGTGTACTTTTGAGAGTTCCAGGCTATTAAGAGGCCTTGGCGTTTCTTTTTGGCTGCGAGGAGGATATGGTCGTAGTTAAGATTTTGGAGGAGTTTAATGAAATAGGGCTCATATTGTTCGAGATCGACTTCTTGCATGCACAGAATTGTGGGATGATAGTGCGTTAGCTCTTTGGTTAGCATTTTGGATCTGTTTTTCCATTTCAATGTGTCGCCTGAGAACGTTAGATCATCTGTGTTAACAGGCGGTACCTGAGGATGGAAACAGTCGTCGACGGATGAGGGATTGGGCGAGGACGTTGTATGTCATTATTGTTATTCGTTCCGAAGTGTCCGATAAAGCGACTCCAGGGATCGGGAGCATCTCTCGCTTGATGAAGTTGTGGTTGAAAGTATCGGGTGCCTCGGCTTTTGGATCCGGCAGTCCAAGTTCGATCCTTCTCTTTTCTTTCTCCGCTGTACATCAGATCAAATACTAGTGCAAAAATACCCATCTTCACAGCCTTTTTCTGGCGCATCATCTAGGTCTCAGTAATATCCATATCCTGCACTGTACCTCGATCCATTCAGCAGGAGGCGGGCCATTTGTTCCCCAAGGTTTCTTTGACACGGGATCATGGCCTGGGGTATCTTGTTTCGGAGCCTTTCTCTTTTCGCCACACCGCTTCTGCTGTACTTGTTTCCCCTCTTCCATCAAATGACTCTGCAAAGACAGCAATAGCCGTCTTCCTCTGTAAAGTCTAATCCTGTCAACTGAATGATTCGAAGTGAAGGTTTCACGAAAATGATCGACACTCCTTCACGTGAACGATTATCGAGCCGCCGCCGAGCGAGACTTCGCCGTTGTCTTCAGACTAATCCTTTCAGGTTCCAGACAACCAAAACAATACCACAATGCCGTCGGATTCATACATACTAGCGTCCCAGTCGGCAGAGTACATCACCTCTGTGCTTCCAAGCAATATCCCTCCCCCCGAGATCGGAATTATCTGTGGCTCTGGACTGAGTGGACTTGTTTCGACGTTTCATGCGGATCCGCAGATTTCGATATCGTATGCTGATATACCGCATTTTCCAGTGAGTACGGTACCTGGTCATCAGAGCAGACTTGTTTTTGGCACGATGGGAGAGAGAAGAACCCCGATTGTAGCGATGGTCGGGAGAGTGCATTTTTATGAGGGACATGATATGAGCACGATTACTTTACCTTTACGAGTATTGCATCTACTAGGCGTGAAAACACTCATCGGTATAAGCCTCTCGCAAGATGAGCTTTGAGCTTACTTTAGTGACTAACGCCGCCGGAGGATTGAATAGGGAATACAATGTCGGCGACTTAGTTGTATTAAGGGACCATATCAATCTCCCTGGCCTAGCAGGAAACCACCCCCTGCGCGGCCCCAACGCCGACGAATTCGGACCCCGTTTCCCGCCCCTCTCAGACGCCTACTCCCTCGCCCTGCGTCAAACGCTCTTCAAAGCCGCCCGATCCTCCGCCATCCGTTCCCGCCGCGGTCTCCACGAGGGAATCTACGCGATGGTCTCCGGGCCAAGTTACGAGACTAGAGCAGAAGCAAATATGATACGCTTCCTCGGCGCCGATGTCGTTGGGATGAGTACCGTGCCGGAAGTCATTGTTGCGCGACACTGTGGGATGCAGGTCCTTTGTATTAGTTTGGTTACGAATATGGTTGTGTTGGAGGCGACGCCCCGAGGGGAAGATCAGGCGCTGGAGAGTGAGGCCATGACGAAGGGGATGGCGAACCATGAGGAAGTGTTGGAGGCTGGAAGGGAAGCAGCTGTGGATAT
>Ga0302325_10025379_pt1 | contig 12313 bp, 10 predicted proteins | sample Palsa_T0_2_FD_201948 | JGI IMG/M metagenome (GOLD analysis project Ga0302325, IMG submission 201948) | Peat permafrost microbial communities from Stordalen Mire near Abisko, Sweden - Palsa_T0_2 | ecosystem: Environmental > Terrestrial > Soil > Palsa > Peat permafrost | place: Sweden: Abisko...
AGGTTCACATTGACGAAGGCCCAATTGCGCTCTTCGGCAATCTGCGAGCACAAGCGGTTCACCTGGTCGTAATTGCCGGCGATACGCACGACGTTTGCGCCGAAGACCTGGGTGCCGAGGATCTTGGCGGGCTCGAGATCCGATGGAATGAAGATCCAGGCTTTCAGGCCTTCGCGCGCGGCGTGGGCGGCAACTGCGTTGGCCAGGTTTCCGGTGGAGGAACAGGCGACGGTATCGAATCCGAAAGATTGCGCCTGAGCCACGGCGACGGCGACGACGCGGTCTTTGAAACTCAGCGTAGGCAGGCAGACAGCGTCGTTCTTGATGTAAAGATTGCGCGCGAGACTGGGGTCATCCTTTCCGGCAAAGAGACGCTCCGCCAGACGCGGCGCCTGGAAGAGAGGCGTGAAGCCTACCGGCAGGCGAGGTTGAAAGCCCGCGGGCAAAGGCAGAAGCTCGGCGTAGCGCCACATGTTCGGGGGCCGCTCCGCGATGCGCTCGCGACTGATGGAGGCTTTTGCCGCGTCATAGTCGTAGGTGATTTCGAGAGGAGAGAAACACTCGTCGCAGATCGAGCGGGGCTGGTTTCCCCAGCTTCGGCCGCATTCCCGGCAGCGCAATTCGTAGTGAGCTTGTTGGGTCGACATCGGGCTACTCGCTTTCTTGTTTCTTAGACAAGATTCTCAAGCAGCGAATCGCTGGGGACGAGCCGGGAAAAAGCGCCCAAAAATGGAAAGGCCTCTTTTTCCGGAAAATAGGGAAAAGAGGTCGGAATGCAAATAAAAATGAAGCTCGCATCCGAATCTCATGTTCCCCGTTTCCGGGCGGGAGTTGGCACCTGGCGGTCGGGATATATGATCCCAATCCGGTTGCCGTGGCGTCACAGGGCTCGTCCCTCAGCCACTCTGCATGAAATTCAGGTCTGCTCCGAAGAGCAAACTTGTCCTTATGATGCTACAGAGCCCGGCGGGGTTCGTCAAGGGGGGCGTATCGAGCCGATCGAGCCGTGTTAAATGTAACCCGAGGGGAGGCCGTGACCCGCGTTGACACGCGTGAGAGGTCTAACTCCGACGATCGTGGATTGCCATTTCGCGCGCCAGTTCCCGGGACGTATCCTTCAGGCGCTGTGCCAGGATGACCGCGAGGGATTGATAAAAGCGGGAAGCCAGGCGGGGAAACGCTTCGAACAGCTCACGCAGCTCTTGCGCCTTTATTTCATCTACTTCGACTTCTCCATCTTTGGCGATGACGGCGGCGCTGGAGCGGCCTTTTTCGAGAAAAGCGATATCACCGCAGATGTCATCGGCGCCGAGCGACGCGACCACCGCCCGGGTATTGGTTCCGGCGAGTTCGACGGCGGCTTCGCCCCGGCGGATGATAAAGATGCTATCGGTCATGGCGCCCTGGCGTATGATTTCCTCGCCGAGCGTAAAAGTGCGCCGCACCGACTTGGCGTTGATCAGCGTCCAATCGTTCGTGCTCAGATATAGCAGGCGATTTCCAGCCATAGGGATGATGTCTATCGCATCTTACAGCGAACCACTCACTGGCCGCGAACCACTCACCGGCTGTACTGGTTCCGCTTTTTTTCAGCGTGGCGCTCGAGGCCGAGCTGGAGCAACTGGTCGATCAGCTCCGCATAGCCGAGTCCTGATGCCGACCAAAGCTTGGGGTACATGCTGATCGCGGTAAATCCTGGCATGGTATTGATCTCGTTGACGTAAATCTTGCGCGCTTTCCCGGCAGAGCCAGGGTCCATCAGAAAATCCACGCGGGCGAGGCCGGAGCAATCCACCGCCTTGAACGATCGCACTGCGAGCTCCTGGATTTTCCTGGTTTCGGCGCGGGTGAGCTTCGCGGGAATAATCAGCTCGGAACCTTCCTCGAGATACTTGGCGTTGTAGTCGTAAAATTCCTTGACCGGCACAATCTCTCCCGGCACCGACGCCACGGGATCGTCATTGCCCAGGACCGAACACTCGATCTCACGGGCTTTATTTTTCTTTCCCCCCACCCCTTGCTCGATCACAATCTTGCGATCGAACTTCGCGGCTTCCTCGATGGCCGGTCCGAGTTCGTTGCCATTGTGCGCCTTGCTGATTCCCACGGACGATCCCAGATTCGCGGGCTTCACAAATACTGGATATTTCAGCTTGCTCTCCACGAACCTCTGAAATTTCCTGGGATTTTTCTTCCACGCACCGCGGAGAATAGCGACATGTTTCACGATGGGGATGCCGGCGGCAAGAAACAATGACTTCATGATGTCCTTGTCCATGCCCGCGGCGGAGCCCAGCACGCCCGCGCCCACGTAGGGGATGTCAGCCAGCTCGAGCAGGCCCTGAATGGTGCCATCTTCGCCGAAGGTGCCATGCAGAACGGGGAAGATAATGTCGACGTTAATGGCGCGGTCGCTGGCGCGGCGGGCGAGAGCAGCCTCGGTCTGAAAGGGAATCAGCCCGGTGTGGCGATGCACGGGCTCGGGCGGCACCACCACCGACTCGCCCCGGGCCAGCACCGCCGCGGCTTCAGTGGTTTCAGGATCGCCGGCGCGGAGGTGGCGCTCCTCGAGGACCAGATTGCCCTCGAGGAGCTTCTCGGCGTGCTCCGCGGTAAGCCAGCGGCCATCTTTGGTGATGCCGATGGGAACGACCTCGTACTTGCTTTTGTCGATGGCATTGAGAACGGAGGCGGCGGAGAGCAGGGAGACCTCATGCTCTCCGCTGCGCCCGCCGAAAAGAATTCCGACGCGAAGTTTTTTCATAACTCTCCAGTGTGAGCGCGGAAGGAGGGGCAGTCAATCGCGGGGATGGTACCGACGGCGCATTGGTCCGATGAACGCACCAACTCTATTGGCCGGCGCTGGACTTCCGTTTCTCCCATTCATCCCGATCGACGCTGTTCGGTCTAGGCTTGCCGGCCGCATAAATCGTGAAGAGTGTCTTGATGCACGCACCTTCACCGCAAATCGTAATGGAGCCGAAAACTTGTGCCAGCGTTCCGGCGCGCAGGCAGTCGGAAATTCCGCCTCGAAAGCGTGGACCTTGCTAAGCAGAGCATCGGGCGGTAGAAGAGCGCCGCAGACGATTAACGCGCTCGGTGCGACTTCTGTGTTGCCGGATTTTCTTACCTCTACAGAATCTTCTTTCCAAAAGCCGACAATGCCAACTCGACTGCCAGCTCCGCGGTCTGGTTGTGCTCGTCGATGACGGGATTGACTTCGACGATTTCGAAGCTGAGCATACGTCCGTGATCGGCGATGATTTCCATGGCCAGGTGCGCCTCGCGATAGGTGGCGCCGCCGCGCACTGGCGTGCCTACGCCGGGAGCGTCCTCGGGGTCGATCCAATCCATGTCGAGCGAGATGTGATAGCCGGCGGTACCGCGTCCGGCCATGCGCAGAGCCTCTTCCATGACGGTGCGCATGCCGCGCTCATCGATGTCGCGCATGGTGAAAACGCCGATACCGGCGCGGCGCACGTTTTCTTTTTCGATGGCGTCAATATCGCGCACGCCCACCAGCACGCAGTTCTCCGGCTCTACCTTGGGAGAAAAATCGAAGATGTTCGACAGCTCCGGCGGACCGAGCCCCAACAAAGCCGCCAGCGGCATGCCATGCACGTTGCCGCTGGGCGAAGTTTCGGGGGTGTTGATGTCGGTGTGGGCATCGATCCAGATAAGTCCGATGTGCTGGTTCTGACGGCGATAGTATTCCGCCACACCGGCGACGGTGCCCGCCGCCATGGAATGATCGCCGCCCAGAGACAAGGGAATTTTCCCGGCTTCGAGCGTCTTGATCACCAGTTCCGCATGCTTGGTGCAGGTCACCGTGATTTCCTTCAAATACTTGGCTTGGGTGTCGCCCTCTTTTTTCTGCTCCGGAATGGCCACAGCGACGTTGCCGCCATCTTCAACTTCATGCCCGAGCGCTTCCAGGCGGGCCTCAAGTCCCGCCACTCGAACCGCGGAGGGCCCCATATCGACGCCTCGGCGGGACTGGCCCAGATCAAGCGGCACACCGATCACACGAATCTTCCTGGGAGCGATGTTCGTGGGGCTGATGGTGGCCATCATAGAGTCCGGATAGGTCCGGGTTCAGTCCTTGAATCCTTAATCACTGCCGACGTCGCCGAGCGGGCCGAGTCGGGAAAATCATTCACAAATTCTCTTCAGTCCGTTTTCAAAACGCCCACCTGGAAGTGGATGAGCAAACCAACTCGCTTGCGAATCGCCGACCCGGCGCGGAATCGAATCGAGCCCGTCCTTTTCTTCCATTCTTGGCGCTCTCGGGCGCGCCGGCGGTGAAAAGCTTCACGGGTAGAGCCGGTGCAGCATGCGGGGAAACGGGATGGTTTCGCGCACGTGTTCGAGCCCGCAGATCCAGGCGACGACCCGCTCAATGCCCATCCCGAAGCCGCCGTGCGGCACGCTGCCATACTTACGTAAATCCAGATACCACTTGAAGGCTTCCTCGGGCAATCCGTGCTGGCGGATGCGCTGCACCAGCAATTCGTGCGAAGCCATGCGCTGCGATCCGCCGACGATTTCGCCGTAACCCTCCGGCGCCAGCACGTCGACGCACAAAGCTAACTCAGGACGCTGCGGGTCAGGCTCCATGTAGAAAGCCTTCACCTGCGCCGGATAGCGATGCACCATCACGGGCCTGTCAAACTGAGCCGAGAGGTAAGTCTCGTCGGGCGAGCCGAAGTCTCCGCCCCATTCGAAGTTGGCTTCGAGTTCGCCTTTGGCGTGACCTTCCTTGAGACTTTTTACCGCGTCGTCGTAACTGATCCGCGGGAACGGCGGCTCGACTTTCTCGAGTTTCGAAATGTCACGACCGATCCCTCGCAGATCGGCGCGCCGCCGGTCCAGACAGCGCTTTACAACGAAGCTGATCAGCCCTTCCGCTAAATCCATCAGGTCGTCGAGTTCGGCGTAAGCGACTTCGGGCTCGACCATCCAGAACTCGGTGAGGTGACGGCGGGTCTTCGATTTCTCCGCGCGAAAGGTTGGACCGAAGGAATACACCTTGCCCAACGCCATGGCTGTGGCTTCTATGTAAAGCTGGCCGGACTGGGTGAGATAGGCTTGCTCGTCGAAGTAGTCGACCGGGAAAAGCGTGCTGGTGCCTTCGCACGCGGCCGGAGTAATGATGGGGGGATCGGTGAGGGTAAAGCCGTGCTCGTCGAAGAAATCGCGCACCGCTTTGATGATCTCGGCGCGGACTCGCAGAATCGAGGCCTGCCGCTGCGAGCGCACCCACAGGTGCCGGTGCTCCATCAGAAAATCGACACCGTGTTCTTTGGGAGTGATGGGATAGGGATCGGACTCGGGCACGCGCTGCACCACTTGCACGTTCACGACGTCGAGTTCGTAGCCGCCGGGGGCGCGCTTATCGGCGCGAACCTTACCTTCGACGATCACGCTCGACTCCTGGGTAAGGGTTTTGATTACCTCGAACACTTCTGGCGAGACGGCGTTTTTGGGCACTACACCTTGAATCACGCCCGAGCCGTCGCGAAGCTGCGGGAACAGGAGTTTCCCGCTCTCGCGCAGGTTATAGAGCCAGCCGCGCAGAGTCACCGTCTGGCCTTCGTGCTTGCCGATTTCCGCGATGGTGGTTACAGGGGAAGACATAGTTTAGAAACCATTTACCGCCGAGCACGCCGAGACCGCGGAGAACAACGATTGTTGCTCGCGGTATTTGCCGGCCGCGGCTGCTTTACACGGACTCCCTCTTCTCGGCGTGCTCGACGGTGACAAGCTCTCACGCGCTTTCCAGTTTGTCGAACGTCTCTCTTAGCTTTTCCAGAGGATTTACTTTCTCGTCTTCCGCCAGTTCCAGCACCAACGGCGGCGCTTGCGGCGCCGATCGCAGCAGTTCCATGGCTTGTTTCCAGTCGACGGTCCCCTGTCCCGGCCAGAGATGCGAATCCTGCACTTTGGCGTTGTCGTGAACGTGGGTAGAGCAGATCTGTTTTCGGAGAATCGCGAAAGCCTCAGACACCGAACCCATGATGTGGGCGTGACCGAAGTCGAAACAAACGCCCACGTCGTCGAAGTGGGCCGCCTGAATCATCTCCATCAATCTTTCCGGTGTGGATAATTCATTGGGGATGTTTTCCAGAAGAATTCGCACGCCCAGCGGCTTGGCGAAGGCGCGCAAGTGCTCGATGGAAGTCATGGCCGATTCGAACTTTTTGTCGCTGAAGGTCTCATTGGCCACTCCCAAGTGCTGAATCAGAAAACGAAACGGAATCTGCTCCGCGATCTCGAGCGCCCGTTTGACTTCATCCATGGCCTCGACCAGCCCGGCGCGGTCGATGGATGCAAGGTTCACCGGAGGCGCTCCGGCGCGTCCCCACTCGTAATCAGCGTAGAGCGGCGAATGGACGGAATGCAGCGGAACTCCGCTGCCGCGAAACCACTCGGCAATCTCCCTGACATGGGCCTTGCGGTTGGCGTAGTCAAGATGCTGCCGGGCGGCGAAAATTTCGATGGCCTGCACGTCGCTGCGAGTCAGCCCATCCAGAATTCCCGGATGCAGGCGCTCCCGCACAAACAAATAGGTTGATACCGCTCGCAACATGCCTATCCTTAAAATTGCCTAGTATCCCACTGCCTTGCCATTGTGCCTGCCGTCGCTGGCGCCGAGCCGTTCGCCAGTCTTCGGGTCGATGGCGATGCACTCAGCGTCGCTCCAATAGGATGACACGTCGGACCCGTCGTGCAAGCCAAACTGCACGTTATATCCCATTTGCTGCAGCGCCTGCACCGTGTCCGGCGAAAACCACTTCTCGACGTTCAACACATCGGGCAGCCACTGATTGTGAAAGCGCGGAGCATTTACCGCCTCCTGAATGTTCATTCCATAGTCGAGAACGCCCATGAGAACATTGGCCACGGTCGTGATGATTTTCGAGCTGCCGGGCGATCCGAGGACGAGGAAGGTCTTGCCCTCATGCACCACGATCGTCGGCGTCATCGACGAAAGGGGCCGCTTGCCGGGCGCGATGGCGTTGGCCGCGCCCTGGATCAATCCATCGGAATTAGGCACGCCGGGCTTGGCCGAAAAATCGTCCATCTCGTCATTCAATAGAAATCCCAGGCCTTCCGCCGTAACCCTTGAACCAAACCAGTCGTTAATCGTGGTCGTGACCGCGACTGCATTCCCCTCGGCGTCTACGACGGAATAGTGCGTGGTATGAGGCGACTCGTGATTCGACACAGGCTGAGGATGGGCAGCGGCGTATTGCTCAAGCTCGCTGAAAACGGGCGGCCGCTTCAATTCCTTGCTGACGCTGGCCTGGCCGACGGCAATCGAATCGCGCCAGGCGGTGCCATATTTCTTGTCGATGAGCTGGGCGACGGGAATCCTGGAGAAATCCGGATCACCGAGGAACTCCGCGCGATCGAAGAACGCCCGCCGGAAGGCCTCTGTGGTAAAGTGCATCGACTGCGCCGACCGGCTGCCGAGCTTGGCGAGATCGTAGCCTTCCAGAATGTTCAACGATTCAACCAGAACGGTTCCACCCGAAGATGGCGGAGGCGCGCTAATGATCTCGTATCCGCGATAGCTGCCACGAACCGGCTCCCGCTCCTTCACTTCGTAGCGCGCCAGATCGTCGGTGGTGATCAGCCCTCCACCCTTCTGCAACGCAGCCGCCAGCTCCCGGGCCAGAGCTCCGTGGTAGAAATCGTCAGGCTTGGCGGCGATTCGCTCCAGCGTGCGCGCCAGTTCCGGCTGCCGAAAAAGTTCGCCCGCCTGATAGAAGTTGCCATCGCGCTGGAAGATGCGGCGCGACTCGGGGAACCTGCCGAGATATTCGTCGCGCTGAAGATCGCGAGCCTCCTCCCAGCTCAGAGCGTAACCCTGGCGCGCCAGCCGGATTGCCGGTGCCATCACTTGTTCGAGCCTCAGCTTGCCGTATTTCTGCTCGGCGTGGACCATGCCGGCAACCGACCCGGGGACACCAATCGACTTGTAGCCGATCACACTGGCCTCTTCGATCAGGTTACCTTTGGCGTCGAGAAACATGGTGGGCGTCGCGGCCGCGGGGGCCTTTTCGCGATAGTCGATGAAGAGGGTTTTGCCATTTGCCATGCGAACCAGCATGAATCCGCCGCCGCCCAGATTCCCCGCCGCCGGATGCACGACTGCGAGGGCGAATCCCGTAGCCACGGCGGCATCGACGGCGTTCCCGCCGGCCTGCATGATTTCGACCCCTGCGCGCGAGGCCAGCTCGTGAATGCTAACCACGATGCCATGCTGCGCGGGGACAGGCTCGGTTGAGCCACGGGCGGGGCGTGAGGCGCACACGGTCACAGCCGCCAGCAGCAGCAAAAGCAAAGATTTTTGCCGGGATCGCATTAAGATTGAAGATGTCCAGGAATGAGCTGACTCTTGAGGCTAGCCGACGGCGGCAAGGGTAGTCAAATCAATGCGAGGCGGGGGAGTGGTCGATTCCAACAGCATTCCTCCCGGCGGTTCAAGCCGCGATTGATTTTGCACACCTCACGGCGCGGCTTCAAGCCGCGCCCTATCAAGACAATTTCGAACTGACACACTACTTGAGGCGGGCGGGCGCGCGCTCCGACCCTACCGGAGGAGAACCTCCAGCCCTCTTCGTCTTTTTCCGAGGTTCAGGTTTAGCAAGAGCTTTCTTTTTCCCTGGTTTTTTCGTTCCCGATTTTTTCCCTGGCGCCTTCGCCGCCACCATGTCGTAGGACTGTCGAATCAAGTCCTGTAGCTCGCTCCAACCGACGGCATCGAGTCGGTGCAGCATCACCCAGTGGTAGCGCCCAAGGTACGGCGATGGACGGATGTCCTCGCGCTCGATCAGGTCGGCAAACGTCTCCGGCGTGCACTTGAACGTGAGCCGCACATGATCTAATCCCATCACCGCGAACATCTTCCCGCTTATTTTGAAGCACAGAGCATCGCCCCATTGCAGTTTCTCGGTCGCACGCGGGAACGACACACAGTAGTCGCGAATGGAATCGACGTTCATGGGTTGAGCAATTCGATGGTCGGGCGATCGAACCCGAAAAGAGTTTACTAAATCGTCCAGCGCTCTCTATAGCAAATCCTTGATTGCCGTGACCTTGCTGTAGGCGACGCGAAATCCCAATCGTTCGCAGTTTCGTTGCGAGGCCGTGCCGCCCTGCGTAACCACAACGGCGTACTCGCAGCCGGCCTCGGCCGCTGCCGCGAGGCGGGCGCGCAGCAGAGCGGTTTGCAATCCGCGCCCGCGAAACTCGGCGAGTGTCCCGGCTCCGCACACCGCGAATATCCGGTGCTCTGGAATCACGAGCCCAGCGCCGCAGGCCGCCGTCCTGCCCTCGACGCAGGCGACGAAGATCACGGCACCCGCCATCTGGTAAAGGGGTGTGAGCAGGCCTTGGAACGGCTCGGGTGGCCCATCGGGGAAGAATGCGTGCTCCACGATGGCGGACAAGGTCTGCGCCTCTTCCCGAAAGCCCCGACGAATCTCGTGCGCTGCGTGCGGTGGCGGGAACTTCTCATCCCGATCGAGCCGCCGGTAGAGCACGTTGTTCAACTCCGCAATGCCGTACCCGCGTTCCTTGAATAATTCAAAAACCGCAGCGTCATGCAGCGGACACAAATCGACCTGCGACGGGGCTTGATGAGAACGATAGAACTGCTCCACCCGATCCAGATCATCCGCGGTAAATGGACGGTCAAGACCGGCCCCAGTTGCCCTTCCGATGGGCGATCCCAGACCGGCGAATATCATGTGCCCGCCACAGATCTCTTCCTCAGCAGCTCCAATTGAAGGTCGCGTTTTTTGGAACTCCCGCGCATAGAACACCTGCGGCATCTCTTCGCATGCCTCGAAACGGCGCGCCAGCGCCCTGTCCACGAATTCCATGGAATAATCCTTTCTCGATTAGTAAAACATGGTTGAGGAACAAGACAAGATGGGGCGAAACGCGGACACTTCGCACGGGTCTGAACCGTGCAATCAGCGGAATGAAAGCACGACACTCATAGGCAGGACGACAGACCATCGTGGAACCGGAAACTTTCCAAGCAGATGCCGAAATCGCCCGGAGCTACTCGGAAATCCATCCTGCTTTGCGCAGCATTTCGTGGGCAATCTGGGTTACGGAACGGTCATCGCCGGCAATGGAAAAATCTTCCAGCCGCGAACGATCAAGAATGGAGTTCAATTCTTCCATCCGAGCAACAAATTGGTTCTGCAGGATTCCCGAGTCGCGCATCTTGACCCGCCGCCGGATGGTATTCGTTGCTTGCAGTGAGACGGCAAACGTCCGTGTTGTTAGCCAAAACGGCCTTGCAGCAACACTCCAATGTGGCGCGGTCTTCGACTGCGCGCGCCACCAGGAATCGCGAGACGCCGAGCGAAGCGGGGTTCTTGCAGACAGACTGAAGATCGCGGTGCAATCACAACATCGCTGCTTTCGCCGGACGGCAAATGCGCAAGCCCGAATGCATCGAGGTCGATCGCCGCACGCGCAATGCTTTGTGTTGCCAGGATGTCTGACGCTTCACCCAGGGCGCTGGTCTTGCCCGCGCCCATCGAGCCCGTGACGATTAGGAGTGATGTCCGCTCCATTGCGATTCGATGATTCCTTCGAAGTGCGACTGCCGTGAAGGTGTCGACCGAAAACTGACGGCTGATAGCTGACCGCCGATCCTCAAACCTGCTCTCGGGCTTCGCCCAACGAAACATTCACATCCAGCTTTTTCTTATTGCGATAGATCGTGACCTTCACGGTGTCGCCGGCGCGATGGTTGTTCATCATCTGCGACAGGTCCTGCTCGTCCTCAACTTTTTCGCCGTCGATAGCCACAATCAAATCGCCGCCCAGCATGATGGGTATATTGCCGAGATAGGCGCGTTCACTGCCGCCGCGCAGCCCGGCTCGATCGGCCGAGCCGCCGGGGATGACCTGCACAATCAGCAATCCGTATTCGACGGGCAAACCCATCTCATCGGCGAGTTCGGGGCTGATCGGAATGGTCTTCACGCCCAGAGCCGGCCGGCGAACGCGTCCCAGAGTCATCAGATCGTTGAGCACGGCCTTCGCGGTGTTGATGGGAATGGCGAAGCCGATGCCGGCGTTCTGATTCACGCTGGAAAGAATCATGGTGTTGATGCCGATCACTTCGCCGTGCCAGTTCATCAGCGGTCCGCCCGAGTTGCCCGGGTTGATGGCGGCGTCGGTCTGGATGGCATCGTCGATGGTTGCGCCGTTGGGCTCGCGCACGGGGCGGATCGAACTCACGATGCCGCGCGTCATCGTCCCTGCCAACCCGAAAGGATTCCCGATGGCGTAGACTTTCTGCCCCACCTGCAAATTGCGGGAGTCGCCGAGCACCGCGGGAACGAGGTCCGGAGCTTTAATCTGGATGACGGCTAAATCGTGCGCCGGGTCGGTTCCCACCACGGTTGCCTTGTACTTCTTGCGGTTGTGCATGGTCACTTCCACCTGGCGCGCGTCGGCGATGACGTGATAGTTGGTGAGGATGTGGCCATCCTTGTCAATCACAAATCCCGATCCCTGGCCTTCTTGTGGCACCAGTCCGTAAAAGAAGTCGAAGTTCATGGTGCGGGACGTGACGTTGACCACCGAGGGAATATTTCTACGATAAACGCTGATATTGTTCTGCTCTTCGCTGTCGAGCCCCTCACCGGGCGCAGCCTCGGTTATTTCCACCTGGGCGGGATGGTCGAACCAGCCCGGCGGATTCGGGCCAGAGAATTTCGCATTCGAGCGCCACGTCGTAAAGTAAAAAAACGCGCCAGCGATTAGCAGCGCCAGGATTGCAGGCCGTACGAGTCTCATAAGTAAACCATTTTGCGGACCTTGAGCCGAACGGAAAGCTGTTTCGAGAGGAGGCGCCTCATTCAGTTCCTCCTGCAGTTCCTCCTGGTTCAACTCCAGGTTTGATTCTAAACAAAGTTCGATGGCGAGGCACGCGGCGGCAAACGCCGGCCTTCTCCCCGGATGGAAAACTGAAGACGGACAGCTGAATCGGAGCAAGCATCTAGGAGGTGAATGCTTCAGCACGAATCAGTTGTTCCCAAACCTGCTGCACCTGCTCCCGGGTCTGCTCGAGGGAGCCGGAATTATCGACGACAAAGTCGGCGGCTCTGATCTTCTCTGATTCAGGTAGTTGTGCGGCCATGCGGCGCTTGACTTCTCTGCTTGCAGCGTCGATATCGAGCTTCTGCCGAGCTGCGAAGCGCGCGATTCGTTGCTGGTCACTGCAGGTAACCACAATCAGGCGGTCGAAAGTTTTCGCTGCGCCCGCCTCAAGAAT
>Ga0302325_10025380_pt1 | contig 12313 bp, 13 predicted proteins | sample Palsa_T0_2_FD_201948 | JGI IMG/M metagenome (GOLD analysis project Ga0302325, IMG submission 201948) | Peat permafrost microbial communities from Stordalen Mire near Abisko, Sweden - Palsa_T0_2 | ecosystem: Environmental > Terrestrial > Soil > Palsa > Peat permafrost | place: Sweden: Abisko...
TTGGTGACTGGTTCTTCTTTTACTGGCGCTTGCACTGGATTCGGTGTGGAGGTTGAGACTGGCGGTGATTTTATAGGTGATTTGGTAGCGACGGGTGACTTTGGAGTCGGTGATTGTGATTTATCCTTCTCTGCTACAGCAGGTGTTGATTCGGGTTTTACACTTGGACTCTTTGATCGCTCCTTTTCCTTCCTCGCGACGGCGTTCTTCTCTTCGAGATATGCCTTAATCTTCGCGGATGTCTCATCGTCAGGCTTAAGATCATCAATCAATACTCCTTCAGTCTGACAACCAGGACATGTGAAGTCGCTCTCGATCAGCGCGTTAGTAATGCAATCATTGCAGTACGTCTTCTCACAACACGGCGTCTTCATTGGGTCTATGAATATTCTCTTGTCGATCGAACACTCCAGTCCCCTATCCTGCAACTCCTTATCTCCCAACGCAGCAGCCTTTTGCGCAGCGGCAGAAGACTTTGTCTTTGCTTGAAATTGTTCCCAGGAGGCCTTGTCTGGCTCTGCAATCACGAACTGACCCTCCGCGTTGACCATAATACCAGAAGGTGGTTTTGCATCATCTGTTCCATCGCCAGTGAGAGCCGTCGGCTTCTCTACAGTTTTCAGAAACGATCTTGGAATGCCAGTTGTTCGCTTGATACGAGGCTTGTTCTCATAATTGGGATCATCATTTGTAGGGCACTCCTTGATCCAATGCCCCTTCTCTCCACATCGATAACAGACATAACCTAGAGGAGGTTCATTCTCTGAGGTCGTGGTTGGCTTCTTTCCTTGGTAGTGTACTTTGGTTTGCCTGGGTCTGTTAGCATAGTCTCACATACAATAATAGAGTATCACTCACTTGGCCATCTCTTCTTGCTGGGCATCCCATTGCTCGCTCTGGGCTTGGAACATGGCTGCCATCCGCTGCTCTTCCGTCATGGCGCTGTTCATTTGTGCGAGACCATTCGTGCTGGCGGTTGGCTTCAAAGCCTTGCTTGCCTGTTCCTTTCGTGATGAGTTCTTGGCATTGACCGGCATTTTACCTGTCATGTATCTGTGGGCCTTGCCAGCACCCTTCTTGATGGCAGGCAATCGGCGGGCGATGACCGTGGTGGATCGAGGAATAATTGCGGTGTCATCGTCATATTCTGCTTGATGGTTAGTAACATAATCACCGACCTTACAGTTGAAAGAACTTACCTTCTTTGCCATCTTCGTTGAAGATCGCGAGGTCGAAGTCGGTTCCATCACCAAGACCACTCTTGATGATAATATCACGTTTGAGCTCAAATACAGAGATACCAGTACCATCGAACTCCACTCGGGAAGGTTCCTTCTGAGACTTGAACTTGTAGAACACGGAGGACGTCATGATATCAGGATATAAGGTGAGCCGTCGTCGAAGAGTTTGTCGTTCGTGTCGAGGTTGTAATACTGAAGAGTGTAGCTATTCCGATGCACTTAATGAACGCAAGCAAGTGCTCAGAGGTCAGTGATCGAAGAGAAGGGGATGGGGACAATGGGTCGTGAAATGCGACCCTTGCAAGAGCAGGATTCTTCTTCTTTTTTCCGTTCAAGGGAACGAGGTGAAATCAAATCTGATTGCAATCACTGGAGATAACTCTGGTGACACGAACAACAAGCTCTGAGAGAAAATGAAATGATGTACAAGATTGCAGCTGCGCTGCGATGTGTGACGTTCTAGGATTGTTGGCTCCTCCACGACAATAGCAACTGAACCGCCACAACTCCTATTGCGCCCACCAACTATTGTTCCTCCCCCACTTAAGTTTGACAATGAGCGAAAGCAGGGACCCAAGAATGCGTTCCCAATGCCAGATCTGATGATTCGATGTTGGTGCAGTGATTCGCGATGATGGTGGTGGATGATGTTGTCGAGAGGAAGGTGAACGCATCAGAAGGGGGAAATCCCAGTCTTTGATCTCCTGGCTGACAAATTGGGCGCACTTTTAACGCTAAGCCCGAATAGGTCACTGGCGCCCCTTATCACGTGAATAGCCTCAAAGGAGAACCTCGTCGACAAAGAATACTTCTCAAATCAGTCCTACGGGACAAAGAAAGTTGTTCAAAAAGACCCTCAAATTTACGAAGTGACTTGGTACCGGCTTCGATTAGTCATAACCTGGCCACCGAAGAATTCACCACGATATCACCAGATTAATCACTCGAAATAATTTGCAACAAAGAACTTGTTACTTGATACCGTGAAGCTACGACCAAACTCCTATTATTGAAGATGTCTACTTCGAGATTTCCTGGTGGAGAGCTACCCTGCTAAAATGGTCATCAACTCTATAGCCACTGTCCCAGCTTGGTGCTTTGCCCTTCCGGACGGCATTGATTGGACCAGGTGCACTGGGGCTATTCTCCTTAACAGCACTAGCCATTGTACCAGTTTGACGCTGCACAATCTCTTTCTTGGTACTCATGGGTCAAACGAAGGAACCGGTGTTCCCATCCAAGATCAGACAGTTTGAATCCCCAGCAAAAACCGCTACCAACACTCCATCCTCGAGTCGAGCCTGCGCTCCAACTCCTCTTGTCTCTCCGCCTCCACCCTCTCCCTCTCTTCATCCTCCTTGCTCATCCACTCCATCCTCCACCGCCAATCATGTCTCCTCTGCCAACCCTCAGAGGGCGGCCTACTCTCCCCCATCTCTCGTCTCTTCTCCTTCCTGCAATCAGGGCACAAACGGATCGAGCCAACCAGAAAATTACTCCGAAATGAGCACTATGGGAGCAGTGCTGGTAGCCCTTCTAGACCCGCTGTCCGCTCACTTTCTTATCTTCAAAAGATCTCGGTTCTTTGCAACAGGCGGAAGCCCTCTTGACATCATCATGACCGCATCTATGGCAGAACTACAACTGTCTCACACATCTCCGTCTCGGAGAAAAGAAGAAAAGAAACTCTTTCCGGGTCTCGTCTCGCCACGGATTGGTTTGTATGACCGGATCGTTGAATTCGTGGATTCTCGATGATGGCTGGGAAGCTTGAGATGGGAATCTGTGCCCTTGGGGGGAGGTTCTTCCTAGTGCCTACCTTCTTTCATCTCGACCTAGATCTTTTGGCCGAAATGATCACTGGAATGGAGTCTTTGGTTGGAATGGCGGGTTGAGATTGAGAATCGCAAGGTGATCTGGTTCCAGAAACGGAAAAGAGCAGGTGAGAAGGATCTACGGAGGGTCGACGCCTTTAGGACATTCACCACGTCTCACTCGACTCGTTAGCAAGCGAAAGGCTCACAATGTGAGGCTGACAACACATAAGATCATGACAACAGCATTACACTGAATGAAAGAGGCTTCCGAGGAAACCAATGATATAATGAAGCAACTTCTGGTTACGCACTTCAACATTTTCGAGAAGAACTACATTAATTCGCACCCACAGCTATAGTTATCTTCTTATGCTGCATTCCCTGCTCCTTGAGGTTATTTATCTCCATGCTGGCATAACGGCATCAAGTTCCAAGCACGTTGACTGAGATAAGCGCGAGCTAAGAGGCAGAACTGGCTTTGTGGATGAGGTAGAAGACCAAGGCGAAGGATGAATGAACTCGGTTATAGAAACTATATTCACGGTTAAATTCGTCAGGAGGCATAGCTGCCCTTGGTACAGGTAGAGCTAGCAACCTTCTCACAGTCACCAGCTCCCCCCTTATCCTCATCGTTGTAAGAGGGGGAGCCTGGTGGATGAGTTCGGCCATGCTCTTCTCTCGGAGACTGTGGTGTAGTCCCACGAGATTCGTGGCTATTGCCCGTCTTGAACACTGCTCTTAGATCCAAGGGATTCCGAGGAGTGATCCGAGATCCTCATGGTCAAGCTGGGAGCCAGAGTCAGCTTTGCCAAAGACTCCCTCCTCGAATTGTGGGGAAGACAGCTAAATTGCCGGCTGAACGCTTACCATATTATCCTCATCTTCAGCACCAGAATCGACTACCAGCTCGACTTCTTGCTCGGCCTCGTCCTCACTCTCCTCCTTCTTGGCCTTCTTGCCTCCCTTCTTGCCCTCATGATTGTTATCAACCGCGCAAATGGCAGAGGGTGTCAAGGAAGAGAACATCGATTGTGGCTGAGGACGGTGTCTTCTTCTGCAACTTCGAGAGAAGGTCGAGAGTTACAAGACCGTAAATGCCGAACGCAGTTGTTTGGTAGAGGTTGGGGAAGGCGATCTTCCCACAACTTGGACCCATGAGGCCATAAACACGTTTTTAGATCCAAGGGGTTCGATGGAAATTGCCGCATCTAAATTTTCGGTGGCGAAGAGAATGGGAAGAGGAGGAAATATGTTGCATACACCCAGGAAGGCAATGGACAATTTTTCGCATCGGATCCTCTTGACTTCACGAGCAGCCTCGGCTCTAGTTTCGTGTATGTACTGGTGTCTTAAACCCTCGAAGTATGTATGTCTTTCTGTGGTTCTATCAGTATCAGAATGGGATTGCCTAGCACCTCTAGACATACCGCTGGCTTCTCTAGCCAGATCAATTCTTCCTAATTGGCTCTTAGTATACAGAGCCCTGCAGCTTTGTCTACGGGGTAAAACGCGTGAACTTTTGGCCTTCTGCCTTGCAATGAGGTTGATCTGCTTGCTGGCTTGAGAAGAACAAGGTGGAGCGAGCCGAAATTGGTATGCGAAATCGTCTCGTGGGTCCTTGCCAGAATGCCTCGGGTTGTGGTCCTCGTTGAATGGCTTTCAAGTTTTCTGCCGGCATAAAGACTGAATTCGGTGAAGCCATCAGCATGTGCTGGGGAAACCAGGTAGTCGGAAGAATTTGGCAAGCCATCCCGAGGAGTGCTCCGAGATTCAGCTTCGAACATGTCTGAACAAGCGCAGTACATACCATTTGCCGCCACCTTCCTCGCCTCTACGTTGAGCTGAATACTCAATGCGGGCTACCTCCATCCCCTTTCACCGGCAAGCTCCCCAAGGACGTTGACGCTGAGCAACAAGATGATACCGATGATGATGAAGTTGATGATCAGAGATTCAGGACCACCGCTGCTCAAAGCGCTACCAGAGCCAACGGACAAACTAGCTCCAATGGAACCACCGATGGCAATCATCTGCATGTGGCGATCCTTTAAGCTTCGCTTCAGACCTCCTTGACCAAGCTCAACGTCCTCAACCGCTAGCGACACCAGACCGGGGGAGACGTTCTCCAGATCGGAGCCATACTTCTCGTTATCGCTGTGGCCCATCTTGGCGTTTGTGGATGTCCTGGGGTTGGAGTAGATTGAAACAAGGGAGTGAGTGTCTCTGCTCCTCCGCATTGGCAGTCACATGCTTGTGCAACCTCCAGCCCTCCTCATTATTCCTCAAAACATCCATGTTCCATAGAAATCTATCGCAGGAGTGGCAATTGCCTTTTGGTGGTGTTGAAGGAGGAAAGGTTAGAGATGCTATAGCCGCGAGAGCTCTGCTTGACGGGCGAGGCTCCTCTTGACGGAGAAGGACCGTGACTGGCGGGAGGAAGGTGATATCTCGAGGACGAGGGACCAACTGATCCAACTCTGCCTCAGAACGGCCTGCGAACAATGGGAAGAGGCCAGCTTGAGACGTGACGAAAGCCCTTGGGTGGGATCGACGTGAGCTGCCTGCAGGTGAGAGTAGATTGAAACAAGAGCAAGTCACCGTTCCCCTTCGTATACATTGGTCGCTCGGGAGGGAACTTGCACCCCAGGAAAGTCGGTTGGAGGCGGAAGCTGGGGGAAGACGAATGGATGACATCGAGCAGTGCAGGCGTCACTCTCAGCGTTGGTGTGATTGCAGCCTCGGCCGTGCTTGTAATTGGTACCGTTGACCCTGGAATCGAGATCAGAATGAACCGCAGCCCACCACTCGTCGAAGGCTCTATACTCCTCGGAGCCTTGGTCGCCTGCGTTTGGCAGTCCTACATGTCCCACGGTGTAGCATGCACCCCGCAAGAGGAGGCTACAGTCTACCGGCCACGTCATTACAACGGATACCAGCTTGGGCATGTCCTCGGCTTCCTCTTCGGCATGCTCCTCTTCACCAATCCCTTCGTACTCATCGGCTTCCTCATACTCCTCGTACTCTTGTTCAGAGGTGTCATCACAGACATTAGCGTCGGTAATGTCATCGCCCGCACATGCCTGGAAGATTCGAGCACCTGGGTTTGTCCATCGGGAAGGTTTCAATAAGATCTCCAGAGAAAATCTGCTCGCTGATTAAGATCGAGTCATTGGCGGCGGGGGTTGAATGTTGAATCTGGCCTGAGCTTGAGAATAACCACTGAACATAATGCCTGCCAAGATTGCATCTCCAGGGCGACGAGATTCTCCGTTCAACTCATCCACGAATCCTCCATACTCGGTGCCGGACTTTTGAGCAAGTGGACGGGAGTGACGTACGAAGCAGTGGCAGGATCAAAGACAGGTGGATTGAGGTGATATGCTGGACCCTGGAGTTGAGAAAGGTTAGTCATGAGGTTTGACCAGGCGGCCTGCTCTTCAGGCTTGACCTCTTGATGCTCAACTCCCTCATCGTCGGCCTCATCTTTAGGCGCCGTTGCTATTATCGGGACGATGGAGTGAGTATAGATTGAAACAAGAGCAAGCTCAAGGGCAAATCTGAAAGCTAGGGTCAGCATTGAAACCTCTCCATGCTCCATCCGTACGGATCAGCCCACATACTTTGCATACCCATTGTCAACGTGTGGACTCCGTATCCATTGTAGCTACCTAAGCTCGAAAGGCAACACAACCAACCAGTTCATCGCATAGTTCCAGCCCAGGGCAAAGCCCCATGCCGGGTTAATGAAGCGGATGGAGTAGTTATAGAAGGATCCAACGACTGGGCACAGTCGGAGGTACGGCATGGAGCAGTGCCCGCACACACTTGCCCTTCTTCATGTTTGCCAAGCTCCATTCCCGGATAGCACGAATTTGCTATTGGACTAGGAGAGTGTAGATTGAAACAAGAGCAGACCAGGGAGCGGATCTAGAGCATGTTTTGCATGCCCAAGGTCCCAAAAATTTTTTTTTTGGACGCCACAATGCTGGAACTGTGTGGATAGACGAGAAAGTTTTCTCCGCTGCGACTTGGGCGAATCCATCCGTCCAGCACCACCAACGGGTTCCCATGTCGCTGGACTGTTGGGAACAAGATGATTTGGACGTTTCCTCCTTCTGCGGAGGATCCGCCGCCTTGCGTTTGAACCAAATTCATCTCCACTTCTCCTACGAACATGATATCCGACACATTAGTAAGCCGCCAAGTGTGTGAACACAGTTCTCTTGTATCCAGCTGAAAGTGGGTTATCGTGGATGAAAAAGCGTTCCCTAGAAGCTTTTTAAGTAAATTTCTAAAGGCCAGAATGGTACGAACATACCTTTACTCAAGAATTCTAGGAGCTCATCTAAAGTAGATATTGCTATTTGTTCTCGAATGCTGTCATCCGGAGACGTTCTCTTCTTTGGGATCGAAGAACTCAATAGACCGGCCCTGCGTGAGAGAATGTGACGGCCACGCTAATCAAGGGCTATAGACCTTGAAAGGAAATTGTCAACGTAGTCAGAAAGTGGCTACTCTAGAGAAGAAGCGTTGGTGACGAGGAACCCTGGAGGAGCCTGCTTCTCGGCGGCTGAACCTAGCACGATGTCCGAAAATGTTTCTTGTCTTCTACATTCTCGAATAGGGTGAGAAACCGAAGGGACATCGAACCCGATGGTCAAGCAAGCTGAGCCGGAGACGTCAATGTCCCTGCATTATGGTTCTCATCTTGTCATCCAGGTCAGTGCCGGTCTTTCTTCCAAATTTCATTCAGTGAGACCAACCTCTTTCCTTTGATACCACAATGCACGCTGAAGCGGCTAAAGAAGCTCTCTACTTCAAGTCCTTCTGCCAACGGATCTAAGTTCATGGCATTGCCAGTGAGTGCACAGGCTGCTCTTCAATCTAACCTAGATGGCTTCGAGAACGCCGTCCTGTGGTCTTCGCTTTCACTGCAACTTTAAGTTAGAATCCCATTCCTCATCCAAGGACAAAGCAGCTGAATCAGAGATATCTCCGCATCTTCACTACCAATTGCTCGCCTCGCCTCCTTCGCTCAGAATATCGAGAACGGCTCAACGGAACCAATTTGAGCAGTAGGGAGTCGAAGGCACGTTGATTTTCGAAATCGAGTAGGATGGCTGGAGTGTTCGTTTCGAGTTCCTGCGGTAAATCTTCGACGGTCATCAAGTAGTAGACTTTGAGAAGCCGGTCCCTGACAGTAGCTTCTGCTAGAGCTGTCTGCACGAACAGCCATTCAAGATTATTCAGAGAGGTGCTCAGAGAAAATCTCATTGGAGAAATTACTGATGAGTCTCGGTCTCCTTACGAGTTTCTCCATTGCGATTTTCTCTGAGCACGTATCGGAGGAGCCTTTTTGGGCGTATTGCGTATCTGATCCGAACGTCTCTTCTTGTTTTCTCGCTTCTAGAGGCATAGCTCTCGAAAAATATCCTCTGCTGGCTGGACAGAATTAAATTGAGTAGCAAGGAGTCGATCAGAGGTTGACGTTAAATTTGGAGGCTCCTTAAAACGCATCTTAAGACTCTTCTCAAGTGTAATGTGCGTATTCGGAGTTTTGTGGTTAACGCTTCTCCGAAGGCGTTTTTCTTGTCTTCTCCGATTCAAATTCTCGACCCTCTTCTTTCTTGATCTTGAAAAGGTCGGGCTGAAAGGGCTGCGGTGAATCTGCAACACGCTAGGCAGTTGCAAATGTAGTGTTGTTCTGTTATCGTCTTTGGAGCCGTTATTGTATGGTGGTTTTTTTTTTTTTTTTGGCGTGTAGCATGACGAGATGGGCGGATCACGGGGTTTGAATCGCAGTTGAGGGGTCAGGCCAGTGTTATTGTTGTAGGCTTCAGCCGTATGATGCTTTTCAACGTGTAGCATGGCGAGATGGGTTTCTTCTCCGGTAGTTCGCTCTAAGAGAAGTCTCCGGATTCATATGCAGAAGAGGGTGATTGGGGTGAAGCTGCACCCTGCGCTCACAGCCAGCTTCTGCAACCCTTCTCTAGGATAGGTTTTCTCGAAGAAGTCTTTGGAGCTAATGAAAAAAGGCTGCTACACTTACAGTGATGACAGCCATTCATTCCTCGAAAGAGTTGTGCGGTTGTCAAACTTGTTGTGTCGTTGTCAACCTCCTGCAGTGCTGTCGAGCTTCTTTGTCTTTTGTGTTCCAGCGGGTCCTGCACGAGGATATGCCTACATTTTGGCCGTTAGCTTTTGCGTCATTGATTAAGCAGGCTCACTGACCTCGGTTCTATCTAATGGGGTTGTGGGCTAGCCAGGAACAAGAAATACGGCTCAGTGTGTATGATCTACCAAAATAGCAATCCTTTTGCTTCGCTACAAGTATGTAGATTGCAGGGGATACTCGAAGCAGTGAGTATAAGAGGACGGAAAGTTAATTTGCTGCTACTTCTTGTGTTCTAAACAAAGGTGTCGAACTGTATCAAAAAGCAGTTAGAACTCAATCTTCCAGAAGTCAAGAGAGAATAAAATACCTGAAGAGCCACAACCAAAGAGAAGTGTCTCTTCTATGGATAGAGAACAAAGGCGAACAAAAAGGAGAAGACTGTCATTAACAAATAAATAGTTAGTGACAGGACTCCACCTCTGGGGCAGTGACAGCAAGTGCTAGCTTACCAAGACGTGTAGCAGCACTACAGTGTATCTTCATCTCTTTGGGCTTCTAGAGATGCAAAGCTGACGCGAAAAAGGAAAATCTGCAGGCAAACTCGAAGTCAGCATCCAATACTGCGTCAGACAATGGATCAGAGAGAGTATCAATATACCAAGACGTGTAGAAACACGTTCTATTAGTTTGGGACAAGTCTCTTGATGTTGCTACCCTTGCTGCGCACGAAGAATAGCAAGGCGAAGCGGAATTGGTTAACCTGATTTAAAATCGTTAGTCAAAGAACCAAAGCTCTATTTGCCAGGCAGCAAAGTCAAGCACAGGTATTATGTCGATGTACCACAACCTGTAGCACCACTTTCTATCAGCTCTGGACAAGTGTTTGATGCTGTGCGCATCGCCTTTGGATCGATGAAAAGGGGATGTGAGTAAAAGAGAGCCGAACCTGCCATCACACAGTCAGCATGCAGATTTCCATCAACCAGGCTTCGGAGGCAAGTGTTAACATACCATGACACGTAGTAGTACTACATCACAGATCTAGGTGGGTGTCTGTTTGCTGGTAGTGTTGCTGGGTTAGCTAGAGGAGGGTCTGCCTCCCATCAACAAACAGTCAGCACCATCTAAGGTCCCATCTCCTGGATGCCCAGAAGAAGCCCCAGCTTACCAGGACGTGTAGTGCACTGCTCCACAGCTTTGGACAAGTGGTGATATAGCTGGCAATGCTTGGTTGAATGATGATGGGGGTAGAAAAGAAGTGTGGAGGGGCAACACAAAGTCGAACCTGCCACAACAACTCTGCACCCATCAAGAACTTGAGCAGACAGGCAAGGACCCTCACTAGGATGAAGTGATCATGTCTACAGCAAGATACAAAGTAGGATGGTGGATGGAAGGGATGAAAGGAAGATGGACGAAGAAGGGTTTGGAGGAGGAGAAGGGCAGATCTAAAAAAATTATTCGTGGGAGGAGCTAAGCTCAGGTAGGCTGTGCTGCAAATCGGGGCAATCGCTTTATACCAACTCGGCACTTTCGCTGATTGGTCACACGGAGGGGAGTCAGGTGATTCTGCGGCTTGAACTGTGGCTGGACAGTGTCTCTTTTCAAATATACGTTTAATTTTCGAAGATATGGACATTATAATAAGTAGTTTCCTATGTAATGTTTCATGTTTGTTCGTAAGGAGAAGCTGCTTAGACCTAGAGAATGTTCGAACTGGCTGCAGATATCACTTAGTTGTTGATTTTACAGATGCCTCCTGCCTGAAACCGTGTTAGTTGGTTATACTAGTTGTTGTGTTAAATTCATATGTTTTGTACTTCTTGCTACCTAACTTTTAGAAAGGGCAATCAGGGCTCTACAAACAAAACAACGGCTAGTGCTAAGCGATCCTAAACGAGCTTGCCCCTTAATTATCTACAGTTGAATCTGACCTTGCGGGAAATTATTGTTCCGTGACTGATCTATAACAATTCAGTGAATATTTTCTTTCAGGTAAAATTTCCTAAATGATGGACCAAATCTTGAAAGCATGCATCTACCAAGTTGGCTACTCTTCATCATGATATTACTGTGCATTGTTGGGGGTATATATGCTAGCTAATAATTCCTAAAACCGAGACCAACCTCCAATGCTGAAAATGAGACCGCCACCAGAAAAGAGACTCTAATTAATCGACCATGCTGGCAAAGAACTCCGAACCATCGCCAAGCCCGTGAAAATTTCCAAAGCTCCTTCCCGTATGGCCGATTGCGCCGCCCGTTCCAGTCTTCATCCGGAATGAAAACATTACGCCTCGCTGATTGGTATAGTGCTGCACCATTGCTCTAGTTGACCTCATCTCCCATGGTATTGAGTGTCTCCGTTCCCATTCTCAAGTATCTCCACATTAGCTTTCCCTCTTCCTCGCAACCACCCTCCTCCCTCTCCTCTTAGCCACAACCTCTGGATCCCACGTCCCCGCAAAAAGATCCTCACACTCATCCTCATCCTCACTATCAAAAACCACGATCCCCTCTCCCTCCTCCTCCTTGCCCTCACCCTCAAGCTCCACCTCTCCACCGTCAACCCCCGTATCCTCCCACCCAACAGCAAGCACAACCCTCTTCATCTCTAAAATATACTTCCCGATCTTATACTTCTGCGCCGGCTCTTTCGCATCCACATACTTCCACCCCAGCACCGCGCCACAAATCGTACAACTCACATCGGCCACAACATGCTGTCCCGTCAACAACTCCCTATTAACACTCCTCCCCACCTTCGTATTAACCAAGTCCGTGACCTTCTTATTCCCACCATTCTTATTCGAGTTCAGGAGATCGTAAGGCGGAGACGGGGGCGGGGAGACGAGATATGCGCGGCCATGGCGTCCCGTGAAACCTTTACTCACAACATGGCTCGCGAGCGCAATGTCCGTTGCACAAGTGACACAACGCAGCGAATTCGGCTGCGCGCGCCTCAGCTTCCGCTCTCCCTCGCCATCCAGTTCTTGCGGTGCGTCGGTGTCTGCATCTCGGTGTCTGCGGTACTCGGGGATCTTGGAGAGGGCGGCGCGCAGCACGGATTTCGCGGATGTGGGCGAGGAGGGGAGGATGAAGTGTGCGGAGGGCGGAGAGGAGCTGGGTGTGGTGGATGG
>Ga0302325_10025381_pt1 | contig 12312 bp, 11 predicted proteins | sample Palsa_T0_2_FD_201948 | JGI IMG/M metagenome (GOLD analysis project Ga0302325, IMG submission 201948) | Peat permafrost microbial communities from Stordalen Mire near Abisko, Sweden - Palsa_T0_2 | ecosystem: Environmental > Terrestrial > Soil > Palsa > Peat permafrost | place: Sweden: Abisko...
GGGAAGCCTCCGCCATGGCCGCAGCGCCTTGCTCGCTGCCGCAATCGCGGCGTCGATGTCGGCCGCGCCCGCGTCCGGGACGGTGCCGACGACCGCTCCATTAGCTGGGTCCAGGACTTCGAAGCGCGCGAGGTCCCGGCTCTCGACCCAGCAACCGTCGATCAGCAGAAGTTCGTTGATCTGTCCGACCTCGGTGACCATCTGGGACTCCTCGGACTACTAGTGGCTAAAGGGCGATGTCGGCTTGGGAACTGTCGGTGACACCTACGTTACGGCACCGGTTCTAGATCTGCTGGGGGCGCCCTCCGGGACGATCCGATCGGCCAAGGCGAGCCCATGGTCGAGTGCCGAGAGCACCGCATCGAGCTCACGGTCCTCGATGATCATGGGGAGGGTGACCAGGACCACGTTGGCCTCGCCCGTGGTCGCGACCATCGCGCCCGCGTCGAGCACGGCCGCGGCCACCTGTGTGGCTACGGAGACGTCACGCCCGTCGCCGCGCCATTGTCTCCAGTCTGAATCGCCAACCTCGATCCACCAGTGTAGGCCGCGACCATCGACCCGACTGACACTCGGATGGGTAGCGGCCAGCGTTCGCATGCCCGCCTCGATCGAGTCGTGCAGCGCATCCGCACGCCTGACGTAGTCCTCCTCGGCGATGACGCGGACAAACTCGCGCGCGGCGGCCGCGGCCAGATCGCTCGAGCGCATCGAGCTGTAGTTGGCCCAGTTCGAGTCGCCGATCAACTCGATCATGTCCTTGGACAGAACGACTGCGGCGGCAGGCGCCACGCCTCCGCCCATCGACTTACCCAGGGTGACGATGTCTGGGCGTTCTTCCCCGCGCTGGAAGTTCAGCCAGCGTCCACACTTGCCGAAGCCGGTGACGACCTCGTCGGCAATCCAGAGGGTGTGCGTGCTGCGTGCCTTCCGGGCCAGTACGTCCTGATACGCCGGCGCGGGGTAGCACCCGCCCTGGGTGTAGTCGATGATCACCGCGGCCGAATCGGCGAGCAAGGCCTCGCCATCGGCTAGTGCATCCTCGGCCTGATCACGGGAGAGCGCCAGCCCGTCGCCGAACCGACCTTGCGGAAACGGCAGAACGCGAACGGGTGAGCTGCGGGGAACCGGGCGGACTCCCCCGGAGCGGGAAGAGAGCCCTCCATGCCACTGCGGTTGCACAGTGATGTCACGAGCGAGCCCGACCATCCCATGGTATGCGCGCTCCCGAGTGACGAACCCACTACGACCGGTAAGAGCTTGCGCCAGCGACAGCGCCATGTCGTTGGCCTCGCTGCCGGTCAGCGCAAATCGTACGCCCCCCACCCAGTCCTCACCGGCGAACACGGTGCGAAGCAGTTCCTCAGCTGTCGACTCTCGCAGTGAAGTTGAAAAGCCCTCGTCGAGGGTCGGGCTCGTGCGAAGGGCCTGACCCACCGCCTCCAGAATCCGTGGATGCCGGTGGCCCAGGGCAAGCGGTGTCGCCGAGGCGTCTATGACCCGGCGGCCATCGGCCAGTGTGATGTACGTCCCTTCGCCGTTCACGGGCCGGCTGCGGGCGTCAGGAACGATTCCTGTTCGAAGGAGAGCGGAGGAGCTCATGTTCGACGCCAGCCGGTCTCCAAGGGAGTGCGCATGATCGGTGTCCCTTTGATAGTCGATGGCACGGTCAGTCCGAACCGGGGTTCCGTCGATGCTACTTGGGAGTGACCACTGAGTCAAGAAATAGGATCCGAAGCGGCTACTCTGGTTCCGCTCGGAGCCGCTGTGGCCCGGAATCAGGACAATCTGGATCCGATCAGGCCAAAGTAAGTGGCCGTGTGGCGACGGTCTCCAGGGTTCGAGCGGACGTCTCGCCAACACAGGTATCATGTACCATGTTACTACGATCCTGCACACAACCTCGAGGTCCGGGAGTGGTCCATGAAAGTCACTGGCGTTGACGTCCACGTCGTGTCGGGTCCCGTTCACGCATCCGGAGACCTGGCGCTTCGGGCGTATGTGGGGACTCACGAACGCGCTCGTCGAAGTCCACACCGACTGCCGCCAGACCTACCGGTTCCGAACCGCTGATGCAAACGTTCGAACCGACGGACCTCAAATACACTTACAGCCCCGAGAATGCGGCGATCGGCACCGTGACCGCCGGCGAGACGTTCGCTGTGATCACCGCGGACTGCTTCACCGGCCGCTACGACGACCCGGCGAACTTCCCCGACGCCGCCGCCTGGGTCGAGGAGCATCTCGACGGCGTGACGGGACCGATCGCCGTCGAGGGCGCCGAACCCGGACAGGCGGTCGAGGTCAGGATCGAGTCGGTCCAGGTCACCACGCCCGGGATCGTCGTGGTGAGCCGTTGTCAGGCGGTGTCACCGGCCGAATGGTGGCACGAGGAGGATCACGTGATCCACCTCGCGGTGGATGGGGACCAGATCGTGCTTGGCGATGACTGGAAGGTGCCGGTCGCGCCACTGATCGGCTGCCTCGCCACGGCTCCCGCGACGGAGACTGTGCTCAGCCGTCACGAGGGGAGCTACCTGGGAAACGTCGACTGCCGCGAGATCACCAGTGGAGCCCAGCGCCCGGCCTCGATGGGCGCTCCGCGGGTGATAACCGATGATCTGTTGATGACGGTCGTGTCGGGGATCTCGCTGGCGGATGCGTGTCGAGCAGCGTTCGCGGAGCTGAAGTCGTGGCTGCAGGACGACTGGGGGCTGAGCTCCGACCAGGCCGCGGTCGTGATGGGGCTCGGCGCACATTGCGGTGTGGGGCAGGTCAGCAATCTCCTGCACACGGCAAAGTGCTCGATCGCACATGCGCTCCTGCCGACGGTAATGCGCGACAACGTACCATGTGAAATACTAACTAGGAGTGTCTGTGGAAAGAAAACCGTGGCATGGGGTTCTGGTCGCCAACCCGGTGGCCCTAGACCAGAACCTGGAGGTCGACTTCGATCGCTATGCCGAGCACATCGTCTGGCTGGCGCAGTCGGGGTGTGACGGGATCACCCCTAACGGCTCGCTCGGCGAATATCAGACGCTGACATCCGAAGAGCGAGGGCGCTTGTTGACGACCGCGATGGAGGCCGCCCCGGACGGCTTCTCAGTGATCCCGGCCGTCGGTGCGTACGGCGCGCGGGAGTCGGTGGGCTGGGCCGAGCAGGCGGCTGAGGCGGGGGCGGAGGCGGTGATGGCGCTGCCGCCCAACTCCTACCGCGCCGACGAGCGCAGCGTGATCGAGCACTATCGCGCGCTGGCGGCAGTCGGGCTGCCGGTCGTGGCCTACAACAATCCGCTTGACACGAAGGTCGACCTCGGGCCCCGGATGCTCGCCCGGCTGCACGAGGAGGGGTTGATCGTCGCCGTCAAGGAGTTCGCCGGCGATCCGCGCCGCGCGTACGAGGTGCGCGAGCTGGCCCCGGAGCTCGACGTTCTGATCGGCTCTGATGACACGGTCCTCGAGATCGCACTCGCCGGGGGGAAGGGATGGATCTCCGGCTACACGAGCGCCTTCCCGAAGGCCTGCGTAAGCCTCTACCAGGGTCAGGACGCGCTCGCGTTCTACACGTCGGTGCGCACGGTGACGATGGCACCGCACGGCGGCTGATCACGCTCCGCGGTTGAGGCTACTGCTCCTCGCGGCCCACCCACAGGCCGCGAATGTGCTTGATGTGGGAGTTGATCAGGCTCTTGGTGGCCGTGGTGTCTCTGGCGCGCATCGCCTCGATCAGCTCGTGGTGCTCGTGCGCGGAAGTGACGAGCGCCCCCGACTCGGCGAGCGCGACGAGCCCGAATAGTCTTGTCTGGCGTCGCATACGGTCAACCAGGTCAGTCAGGCGATCGTTGCCGAGTTGGGAAATGAGCAGGACGTGGAACCGCCGGTCTGCGTCCAGATAGTCGATCAGGGCGCCCCGGGCTGCGGCGGCCACGATTTCGTCGGCGATGACCGACAGCTCGTCCATGACCTCGGGCTCGATGATCTTGGCTACCTGCACTGTCGACGGCACCTCGAGTAACAGACGAATCTGGCAGATCTCGTCAAGGTCGACTTCCGACATTTCCACCACGCGGAAGCCGCGATTGCGCTCGGCCACGACGAACCCGTCCTTGGCGAGGTCCAGCATCGCCTCGCGGACCGGGGTTGCCGAGACGCCGAAGCGCTCTCCCAATACGGGCGCCGAGTAGAGCTCTCCCGGCTTCAGCTCTCCGACTACCATCGCCGCCTCCAGCGAACGCCGCACCTGGTCTCGCAGACTTCCCGCCCTGATGGCGACAATGTGGCTGGGCCGAGCCCCGACCGCGTCGGCATCCAATGACGACATGCTGCCACGGTAGCGAACCGACGTCGACGTTGATTTCACATGTGCCATTCTACATGGTACCTCACGGCGACAGCAGCGTCCGTGCGTCAACAGAGAAGGGACGGGAGTCGATGAAGCAGCCCGGGCCGGCCAGGCAGTCGGAGGTCAGCGATGTCGTTTGGGCAGAATCTCGCGAAGGAGAACGGCGCCCGTGTGCTCGCCGCGCGCCTGCGCGGCCTCGACATAGGCTCGTCTGTAATCCGCTCATCGGCCACGTCTCTCGCCTCCTGTTGCCGGTCGGCGCCGCGGCGGCGGGCCGAGCAGTCGTACGACGTCATATTGCACTCGTAGGGACCCCTACGGCACGACCTTGTGCTCTTGAACACAAGCAGGCGGTACCATGTCGCATGTTACCACCAGGGCCACCGAGCGCTGGACGTGGGGCTCGACGCTTTGGTCCCTCAGGGTCTCCTTATGCGTCCCAGTTTTTCCAGCGCGTGGTAGGGCAGGCGGCGCGATCTGACAGCCCGAGCGAAACTGCGAGGCGGTCGAACGGTTCTCGACACCATCGCGGTGGGCGGTCATCAAAGACGCCCGTGGCGCAGCGGGCAGTTAGGCGCTGTTCGCCGGCGAGAGGCCCAGAGCCTGGCGGAGGAACTCGACCTGCAGTGTGAGGAGGTTCTCGGCGACGGACTCGTGCGGCGTCATGTGGGTGATCCCGGTCAGCGGCAGCACGGTGTGCAGCCCGCCGGACTCGGTGAGGCGCTGGGAAAGCTGCAGCGTGTGCGCAGCCACGACGTTGTCGTCGGCCAGTCCGTGGATCATCATCAGCGGGCGCTCGAGCCTGGCAGCGTCGTGCAGCAGGGATGACCGGTCGTAGGCCGCGCGATCTGTGCCGTCGGGTTCGGTACCGAGGTAGCGCTCGGTGTAATGGGTGTCATATAGCCGCCACTCGGTGACCGGTGCGCCCGCCACGGCGGCGTGGAACGTGTCCGGGCGTCGCATCACCGCCAGCGCGGCGAGATAGCCACCGAACGACCAGCCACGGATCGCCACGCGCGATAGATCGAGGTCCGGGATGACCGCAGCCACCCCGGTGAGCGCCGCGACTTGATCCTCGAGCACGGGCTCGGCGAGATCGCCGCTGACCGCCCGCGCCCAGGCCCGGCCACGCCCCGGCGTTCCCCGTCCATCCGCCACGATCACCGCAAACCCCTGGTCCGCGAGCCACTGCGGCTGTAACCAGCCGTCCCGGCCAGCGGTGACCCGCTGGAAATGCGGGCCGCCGTAAGGATCCATCAGGACCGGCAGTCGCAATCCGGGCTGGTGGTCCCGGGGCAGCACGACCCCGACCCGCAGCTCGCTCGGGCCGACCGTCAGCATGCGCACGGCGGGCGTGAGGACCGGCCGCTCCGCGCGAGATTCGAACGCATATCCGCCGACCGTCCAACGAGTTCCGTCATGGTCCATCGCGCGCGACCCGAGCACGCACACATCGCCGCCGCTCACCGCGGTGTGGAGCCCGGGTGCGCGGGTGACCTGGGACAACCCCGCTCCCGCGTCCCATCGCCACACGTGGACCTCGGTCGGCTCGGTGCTCGCGGTGAACAGGACCTCGGCGTCGCCCACCGCCAGCACGGCCCGCACGTCGAGGCCGGGAGGGGTCACCGCCACGCCGTCGACCCACAGCGCCACCGCATCCTCGGCGCCCGCGACCGACACCAGCCGTCCTCCCATCCGTCGCGGAACTCCGTCGATCAAATCGACCCAGGCATCGTCGGACTGCGCGTCGAGCAGTTCGGTCTCGCCGGTGAGGGCATCCACCGCGAGTACCGCCGAGCGCCGCTGGTCACGTGATTGCACGACGATCAGCGGGCCCTGTCGATCCCAATGACCGACGGCGAGGTAGGGATACATCTGCCGATCCCACTCCACGCGCATCGGAGCGGCCCCGTCGAGCCGGAGCACGTATCCCTCAACGTCCGCGTTCGGCGAGCCTGCGGTCGGATAGCGAACCGTCCTGGGTGCGGATCCGGGATCGGCGACATCCGAGATCCACAGCTCACGGACGGGCGCCTCATCGACCCGCGCGGCGAGCAGCGCGTCACCGTCCGGGGCCCACCAGTAGCCCCGGTCGCGACCCATCTCCTCGGCCGCGACGAACTCCGCCGTTCCCCAGCTCACCGTCGGCTCCGTCTCTCCCGCGAGACGGGTCACGACGCCGTCCTGGAGTCGCACGACATGCAGGCCCCGGTCGTGGACGAACGCGATGCAGTGTCCCGACGGATCGGGCCGCGGATCGAACACCGGGCCCGGCACGTCCACCTCGCGCGCTCCGCCCGGGAGCAGATCGGCGACGAACAGCCGGCCCGAGTGCGCCAGCGCCGCGATCCGCGCGTCTCGATCGGTGGCGAACGAGACGATTCCGCCCGCAGTCTCACGCGCGCGTTCCCGGCGAGCTCGCTCCTCAATGGAAAGCTGCTCCCCTGCCTGGCCGGCCGCGAGGTCCTCGGGGCGCGCCACGAGCCGCTCGCGCTCGGCCTGCGCGTCGAACACCCACAGCCCAGTCAGCGGATCGTCGCCGGCCGGCGAGCGCAGGAACACGACACGACTCCCATCGGCCGCGACCTCGAAGCTCCGCGGCGCACCCAGCGTGAAGTTTCGGGTGCGCGCCGTCTGACGCGGAAACGAGTCGACCATATCTCAGAATCACGCAGGCCTGGCCCGTCACGATAAACGAAAGGCCGACGCGCCGGCGGCATCGCCGTTATGGAGGAAGGAGCCCGATACGGTGCGATCGTTGGTGTCCTCGGCCCGCGACCGCGGTCGTGTGCTCGCTGCGCGAGAGGGCTACAGCACCGGTGGGCCTGCGTGGATCCGGTGTAGGACCGGAGTCAGCCGATGGAGGTCATCGCTGCTCTGCAGCTGTCGTTCATCCCACCACGTCGCGCCCGCGTCGGCCAGCGGCGCGATCAGAGCGCGTGCCTGTTGCGGGTCGGTGGGGCTCCGGCCACCGAGCACAAACTCGAAGTGGCGTCCCGCTCGATCCTCACGGTGTTGAAGGACATACGCGACGAGGTCGCGCACCTGGTCGACTGGGGGGACGTGTCCATGTCGTGCGGTGGTGAACAGGGGAACCGCTCCATCAAAACGTGCGGCTCGACGCATCGGCCGGCGATGTGGCCAGATTCCGCCAATCCAGATCGGCGGATGCGGGCGCTGGACGGTCGCCGGCAGCAAGGTCACGTCGGTTACCTGATAGTGCCGTCCACGATGGTTCACTGGCTCGCCAGACCAGTAGCGCACAAGGAGTCCCAGGCTCTCGTCGAGTCGCTCCGCTAGCACCATCGGATCGGTTGTGTCGCCAAAGCTGCCGAACTCGTCCTCGATCGGCCCGCCGAGCCCGGCGGCGAAAATCATCCGCCCGCCGCTAACCAAGTCGAGGGTGGCCACCTGCCGCGCGAGCTGTTCTGGCCTGCGCCGAGCGACCGGAGTGAGCAGCGTACCGAGCCTCAAACGCGAGGTCGCTAACGCCGCGGCCGCTAACAGGATCCAGGGGTCGCCGAACGGCTGACCACGCCGCGCGTGCTTGTCGTGGACCACATGGTCCCAGACAAAGAGTCCGTCCCAGCCGGCATTCTCTGCCTCGATTGCGACTCTGGCGACTGTCCTGGGATCCGCAAAGTCCCCGAAATTCGGAATGTTGATCGAGAAGCGCATCTGCTGGATGATCCGTCATAACGCAAGCGGAATGCTGACCGAACGCGGCCTCGTTCCTCCGGCTGCGGCCTCGTTCCTCCGGGCCGGGTCGCCGGGTGTGGGATTGTCACGCGCGCGTCGCGGTGATGTCTCATCCGTGTGACGTGTAGCCCGAATCGGCCCACACCAGAATCTGGCGTGATGAGAACACGACAACAGTTGTCGAAAACTCATCTTGACCCCAGAGAAACCGCCGTCCGATGCACGCGGAGTCGGTCGAGATCGATTGGTGTTCGCAGGTCCGGCAGCGACCCGTCCAGCACCTGAACAGCGACTGGAACGGGAGGATCGCCTGAGGGAGGGTCACGCCGGCCGCGAGGTCCGGGCTCGATCTCGGCGGGGAGGTCCGAGAGCCACCGAACCTCGACAACACAGCCAACATTCGGAGCGGCACGTGCGCTCCGAGTCGTGCGCGGCGTGCGCGAGACGGTCAGTCGACGGAACCCAGCCCGGACGACCCACTGACAGGGCTGGCCGGTAACAGCGGCGATCCGCTCGAAGTCCGCGTTGTAATGCAGCACACCGACGTTGCGCGCTTCGGCAGCCGCCGCGATCAGCAAGCCCGGGATCTTGCGGGCCCGTTGGTGCTTGGAGGCGAGCAGTCGCTGAACCTGACGCGCTCGGCGTACGTGATCGGCAGTCGTCTCGACGAGCTCGAAGACCTCGAGGGCCTCCGCCAGCGGATCCCATTCGGCTGCACTGCGCGCCGAGTAGCCGACCTCGAGGTCGCTGATCCCGGCTCGCGCAAGCGCCCCTCGCTCGACCATCGGCTCGATCACCTCGCGGATCGTTGCTCGCGCCAAGCGAGTCAGCACGCTCGAGTCGACGACATGCGTCAGCGCCATGCTTGCTCGCGAGCGACAAGCTCAACACGAGCGAGCACGTCAAGGCGCTCTCGCACATCCGAAGCGTGGTCGCCGCCGGCGCGCCGAAGCGCTCCGTTGACCGTGACCTTGATCGTTTCCGTTCCCAGCTTCGCCCGGGCGTCCCACGCCCCGTCGCGGTCTCAGACGGGATCGCTGACCGACCGGTCCGGACATCGCTACGGACGCGGACGGCACCGCGGCTGCTCGTGACGCCGGCGTCTCAATGTCCAACGATCAGCGAACGGGCCCGGACCGGCGCTGGTGGCCGAATTCCGCCGGGCCACCGATCGAATGGGGTACGCAACCTTGCTGTGTCAGCCGCCGCAGCAGGTACTCAAAACGGCCGCTCGGCGTTGACGGTCGCGCGACGAACGTCGGAGGGCTCAACCAGGCTGGCCCGGCACGCGGAGTTCGAGCGCCCGCGGCGGAATCGGGTCCAGGCAGATCATCCAGCCGTCATCCAGACCGCCGCTCGAACCCGGATCGCTGATCAACCATCGGCCGTCGAGGGCGACCGCCCAGATGTCGACCTCGCGCCCACGGCGCCGGCCCATCTGCGCAAACCATTCGGCCGACTCGATCTCGGAGCACAGAAAGATGCCGTCGGTCTCGGGCGCCTGACTGCCTGCGATCCCGCTCCCAGCGAACCGCCTCCAGTCGAGGCCATGGGCGCGGATGGAGGCCCGGTTCTCAACGAAGGTCGTGTGAAACCAGACACCCCGACCTTGGCTGACGACCAGCCAGGACCGACGCTCGCCATCGCTGTCCGCCGTGATGACGGCCACGACAACATCAAGCCATGCTGGATCAGCTTCGGCGTCGGCGACAGCCGCGAGCACCTCGGCGAGACCGCCGACGTGCTCGCCACAGGGCCCTGATGCGAACCACGCCGCCGCGCCAGGGTCGAGCTGCTCCAGCTCGATGCCCCCGATCGTCCAATCCTCCGGGTCCGCGGACGGGCTCAATACGAGACACTTCCACCCGGCGGCCACCGAGGGATCGTGCCACGATCCCGGCACGATCGTGCCGCCCGCCGAAGGCCAACAGCGGGCGCGGCCCCGGTATCCGCAAGGTCGCATCCGGATCCTCGCCGGAGGCGGCCGACTAGTCGCAGGCCTGTTCCTCGAAGAACCGGGTCACGATGATTGCGTCGACGGGCTCGATCAGCGCCCCTTCGATGGAGTTGGCGTCGGGATAGCCCGTGGCTCGCATCCTCGTCCCGGCCGCGACGTGGTCGTAGGCGGTGCGGCGCAGCTCGGGGACGCCGTCGTCGATCCACAGCCAGCGGGCGTCGCCGTCACCCTCGTAGGGGAGTCCAACACTGCCCGCGTTGATGAATCGGACGGACTCCACGACACGATCATCCTGCTGGTGAGTGTGCCCACCGACGACGAGGGCAGCCTCGACCCCCGCCAGCGCCTCAGACCACCGCTCAGGGGGCGATAGCCGGGTGAGCATCTCGTCGTCGCGACGGGGACTGGCGTGGCAGAACAGCACGCCGTCGATCATCTGGGTCGGTGGCAACTCGCCGAGCGCACAGGCCCGGTCGACGCCGAGCTCGGCGGCGGTGAAGGATGCGGTGCGGACCGCCGGGTCCTCGGACGTAGATGCCGATCCCCCGGCCGCAGCCGCGGCCACTTCACGCTCGCCGTTGCCGCGCACCCACCGCACCGGAACGGCCAGCCCATCCAGGCGATCCAGCGCCTGACGCGCCAGCCCGCCGGGAACGGCGTCGCCTCCCACCACCACCACGTCGGGCCCCTGTGCCCGCGGATCGGCGAGCACCGCGTCCAACGCGTCTGGATTGCCGTGGATGTCGTAGAGCGCCAGGACCCTCATCGTCCAGGAAGCATAGTGCAACCCCCAGGTTGCGTTTAGTCGGAGGGCTGGCAGCATCGACTCACAACCACCATTGTGGCCCGGCCCGGCGCACGTCTCTGCGGTTAGCCGGTTGCTAGCGTGGCGGCGATGTCCAGGCCCCTCGCCGCGCTACTCGTCGCGCTTGCCTTCGCCGTCGGCGCGGCCGGGGCGGCGCAGGCAGCGAGCGCACCGACCGTGTTCGATGGTCAGGCCCTGTGGCTGAGTCAGGTGCCGGCGGGGCCGACGCCCGCGACGCTCGCGGCGACGCTCGCCGCGACCGGCTCGCGCACGGTCTACGTCAAGGCGGCCGACGGGACGATCGCCGACCCACAGTTCACCCCGACGTTGGTCGCTGCGCTGCACGCCGCCGGGGCGCGCGTCTGCGCCTGGACAGTGATTTACGGCGCCGACCCGGTCGGTGAGGCCGCGCTCGCCGCCACCGCCGCGCATGCCGGCGCGAACTGCGTGATCTACGCCAGACCGCGGGTCATCCCCTGGCTGTCCGGACCGCCAGACAGCGCCCGGGGCTGACACCCGCGCAGGATGCCCGGTGACCGCCGACACCAGAGCGGCAGAGTGGCGGCCGCTGGCAGCGACGGGCATACCGCCGGCGTTTCGGGGCGACGGTAGAGTGGGAAAGAGATTTCGATGACCGAAGACATGGCAAGGTCTTCGGACACGACCGGGAACAGGGCTCGCGCGAATCCGATGAAAGACACCGTGCAAGTTGTTCGCGGCGAGCAGGCCAGCACTTACGTCATCGCCGAAGAGCACGACGACGGATCGCTGCTGCTGATGCCTGCCACGTCGGACCAGGCGATCGCCGAACCGAACCCCGAACACAGAGCCTCGGCTGTCGCTGACCGCCAGGAGTTATCCGAGGGTCAGCAACACGAGCCGAGCACCATCTTGGAGGTCAGCGGCCTGTCGGTGTCCTACGGAGCCAAGAAGGCCGTGGATGATGTCAGCCTTCAGATCTCGCGCGGGGAGATCTTTGGGCTTCTCGGGCCTAATGGAGCCGGCAAGACAAGCACGCTCAGCGCGATCGAGGGTCTCGTCAAGCCCAATTCCGGGACGGTGCTTGTCGATGGCATCGACATCCGAAGTCACCCTTCACAGGCAAAGGCCAAGATGGGCGTACAGCTTCAGGCGACGAGCTTTCAGTCCCAGCTCACGATCAAGCAGATCGTGAGGTTGTACGCGGGCCTTTACGGCATGAAGCTATCTGACCCCGAGATCAGCGACAGTCTCAAGGCCATCGGGCTCGAAGGTGAGGCGACTAAGCCGTTCAAGCAGCTGTCGGGCGGGCAGCAGCAACGCCTCTCCCTCTACATCGCGGTCGTACACGAACCAGTATTGCTGCTCCTCGACGAGCCTACGGCCGGTCTCGATCCTCAGTCGCGGCGGCAGCTCTGGACCAGGATCGAGCACCTCAGGCAGCAGGGCGGGAGCATCCTCTTGACCACCCACTCGATGGAGGAGGCCCAAGCGGTCTGTGATCGAGTCGCCATCATCGACAACGGCACG
>Ga0302325_10025383_pt1 | contig 12312 bp, 7 predicted proteins | sample Palsa_T0_2_FD_201948 | JGI IMG/M metagenome (GOLD analysis project Ga0302325, IMG submission 201948) | Peat permafrost microbial communities from Stordalen Mire near Abisko, Sweden - Palsa_T0_2 | ecosystem: Environmental > Terrestrial > Soil > Palsa > Peat permafrost | place: Sweden: Abisko...
ACTGGTCGGCGCCGTACACCACGAGAGGGTTCTGACCCCCGGTTATCCGACCTATCAGCTCGGGGACAACGTGCGAGTGACCCATACGCGGCCCGTAGACATTAAAATACCGCCCGATCCTGGCCCGAAAACCAGCCTGGGCCGCCTGGTGCCTCACCAGCAACTCACAACAGAGTTTGCTGACGCCGTATGCAGTTCGTGGATTGCCCGGTTCACAGAATACTGCCGGTACTGACTCAGCGACGGGAACCGTGCTCATCCCCGACGTCACGGCCCCATCGGCCACTTCACTGGTTGAGGAGAAAAACACGACCTCGGGCACAAAGGCCGAGCACCACTCCAGCACGTTCATCGTGACGACGATGTTGGTTCGCAGCACCGATCCCGGATCACGCTGCGTGCGAGCCACGCCCACGACGCCGGCCAGATGAAACACCGCTCGATAGCCCTCTCCGAGGCTGGCGCCGGAAAGCGGTGCTCGTAGGTCGTGCTGGACGAAGCGGGCATCGTCCAAAAGGCATTGCAGTCCGGCGTCCAGTTTGCCGCGCGATAGGTCGTCGACCAGCACAACGTCCCACCCGTCGGACAGAAGGCGTCGTGCTAGGTGATAGCCGATGAATCCAGCACCGCCTGTGATCAGGGCCCGATCAGCCACGGCCGAGCCTCAGGCAACGAACCCCGGGCACCTGGTCCCCGAGTCGGTCGTCCACCACACCCCAGCAGTCGAGGATCACCGCCGGCCGCTCCATCGTCGACACCACTCGCCCGATGTCAAGCTCGCGATACCCCGGGTGGTCGGTCAGGAAGATCGCTCCCCGTGCGCCCACGAAGGCGTCGTCCAGGCTCATCAACGGCACTCCCAGGGCCGCCGCCGCGCTGGCCGTCACCAAATGGTCGTGGGCGACAACGTCGAATCCTTGACCCCGCAAGCACTCCAGCACAAGCGGAGCGGCCGACCCCCGGAGGTCATCGGTTGGCGGATTCCCCTTGTAGGCCAAACCACACACCACCACGGTCGGTCTCGTCGGGCCTCGATCGCCATCGGCCTCCTGCACGGCCGCACAGAAACGCTCGACGACGTGGCGAGGAAGCGATTCATTCAGCCTCCGTGCGGCCGGGACCATCTGCGGCATGTACCCGGCCCTCGGCATCGACGCCATCAGCAGGTACGGGTCCTTGGTGAGGCATCCACCGCCGACGAAACCGGGCCCAGCGATGTCGGGGCGTGGGTAGTCGACGTTGGCCGCTCGCCGGACCTCCCTCGCGTCGAGGCCGAGTTGCTCGGCTATGAGAGCGACCTCGTTGCCGAAGGCGTACAAGGTGTCGGTGTGGGCGTTGTTTACCAGCTTGACCAGCTCCGCCGCTTCGAGCGACGAAACGCGGACCTGCTTGTCGCAGAGGGCTGCGAACAACGCGCAGGTGGCGTCGCACGACGCCCCGTCAATGCCGCCGATGACCTGGGGCAGCTCCCTTAGCTCCTGCAATGCTCGGCCCTGGATGGTTCGTTCCGGTGAGAACGCCAGCTTGGGATGGCAGAGGTGGGACAGCTTGGGGAGCACCACCCGACGGGTCGTGCCCACCGGGACGGTGCTTCGGACGACGATGAGATCGCCTTCACAAGCCCGCTGGCCGATCGCGGTCGCCGCCGCCTCCAGCGCCTCGAGGCGAGGCTCGAGCGAAACCGGGTCGATCGGAGTGCCGACACAAAGGATCGTGGCCGGGGGCAGATGATCGGGAAGCTCTGCATTGAACCGCAGCTGCTGGGATGGCAGTGCGCCAAGGGCTTCCGCCAGACCTGGCTCGCAAAACGTGACGACGCCTTCGGACAGGCGGTCGATCCTGGAGCCATCGATCTCATAGCCGAGAACGTGCACCCCGGCGCAGGCCAAGCCGACGGCGAGGGTTAGGCCGACGTAACCCAGCCCGACGACGAGGACATCGGGCCGGGCGCCGGCCCCGTCGAGGTCCGCGTCGGACGCATCGCTGGTGAGCCGGCGAGCCGGCGAGCCTGACCATAACCGCGCCTTCGTGACCATACCGCGGGAACCCCCCTCATTTCTTGCCCGCAGCTCTGGGGCACATTGGCGAATCGATCCCTCCAATATCAGGGGAATTGTGGACTGCCCCTGTTGGCAAGTCAAGGGCATTTCGATGAAATGGTTTCTTCACACAGTGTGAAATATCGTCAGGCTGAGCCGTTGGACAAATAGATCAGATCACCCAATAATACAGAGATCTTGCCCCCAACACGAAGGCCCAGGCTCGAGATATGTGCGCACAGCGCCACCACAAATATTGATCCGTATCTCTTGACTTCTCAGCAGTGATACGCCACATTGGGCTCGGCCGGAATATCCGGGTCTTGCGATAACGACATAACGTTGGAGCGCTTCGCGAAGAGGCGGGGAAAGGTCGCGGACACTACCATGAGCACCGTGAAAGACACCCAACAAGATATTGCGGACCGTAACCAAGACAACCAACCAAACCAAGACAAAAGTACGACTGTCCTGCCGGTTGTCCTCGAAGGTCGCGACCTGGCAAAGCGCTACGGCAAAGGAACAAACGCCGTCGAGGCGGTGTCCCATGCCAGCCTGGCGCTGCGGGCGGGCGAGATCACCGTGCTCATGGGCCCGAGCGGCAGCGGGAAGTCGACCTTGCTGCATTTGCTGTCGGGACTGGAGCAGCCTTCCTCGGGGACCGTCATGGCGGAAGGCAAGGACCTCTCAGAACTCAGCGAGTCGGAGTTGGCCGCGTGGCGGGCAACTCGTGTCGGCTTCGTCCTCCAGCGCAATAACCTGATCCCCAACCTGACCCTGGCAGAGAACGTGGCCGCACCGAAGATCCTCGCGGGGGAGCGAAAGGCCGTGGCTGTCGAGCGGGCCCGGGCGGCTCTGATCGAAGTTGGCCTGGGCGCCCGCTGCGACGCATTTCCGGCCCAGGTCTCGGGAGGCGAAGCCGCTCGAGCAGCCATAGCCCGGGCCTGCCTCGGGGACCCACGATTGATCTTCGCCGACGAGCCCACCGGAGCGCTCGATACTGACAACAGTCACGCCGTGATGGAGTTGCTGCTGAGCAAGTCCCGCAAGGCGCGCGCCGGTGTCCTGATCGTGACCCACGACGCCATCGTGGCCGGCGCCGGAGACCGCATCCTTCGGATGACCGACGGCACGTTGGGGGCCCAACATGGGTGACGCCGCCCTCACCGCCACGGCGCTGGCCCGGTCCTGGCGCAGCCACCGCGGGCGGGCCATCGCCACTTTGGCGAGCGCCGTCATTGGCATCCTCATGATCACCATGGTCGTCGGAGTCGTGACCTCGATCCTTACCGCGGTCGACGGCGGTACCGGGCTCACCGCCCTCAAAGCCGATCTCCTGGTCGGTGCGCGTTCGACCGCGGGCATCGACCCGGCGGTCGCAGCTCGAGTTCGCGCTGCTGCCGCCCCTGCATCCACCGCCGAGGTGACCTTCGCAAACACGCGGATCGCCCACGACACGGGGGCGGTCCTGACGATCGTGGGCCTCGACGGCCCCCTGTCCTTCGTGCCCGGCTTCGAGCAGGCCGGCATCGTGCCCCGGGGCGAGACTTTAGACCTTACGGCCCAATGGGCGGACCGCTACCACCTGAAAGTGGGCAGCACGGTCGCGTTGTCAGGACCGGGCGGGACCCTCGACTGGACTGTCGGGCGCATCGTCCACACCACCTTGCCCAACGGCGGGGCCATCGCCTTGGCGGCCCGGGCCCAGGTGCAGCAGGCGTTCGATCGGACCGGTACCGATGCGGTCTTGGTGGATCTGAACGGTGCCGAGAGAGCCAGCGTCGAGACGCGCATCACCGCCGCGGCCAACAACTCCGCCATCATCGGATCAGTCAAGGACCTCCTCGATCCTGAGCACTCCTCCTTCGCTGAAGTGCGCCAAATCATGCTCGTAGTCGGCGGGCTCGGCGTCCTTACCGCAGCCACCGTGCTGTTCGTCTGTTGGCGGTTGTTGGTCGAAGACGAGCGCGACACGATCGCCCGGCTACGCCTCATCGGAGCCAAGCCGAAGTCTCTGGCCATCGGTGCAGGACTTTTGTTCCTGGCGCTGACCGCGGTGGCGATCGTCATCGGTGTCCCGCTGGGATGGGCGGCCTCGGCAGGACTGACATCCTTCGCCCGGAAAGTGGTGAGCCTCACGGGCTTGGCTGCGTCTCCCCAGGCCCCCGGGTTCCTCGTGCCCGCGCTGGTCGGAGCGGTGACGGGACTCGTCATGACCGCAGCTTCGTGGGCATTCGGGCTGCGGTCGTTCTTGAAGGTTCCGGCCATTGAAGCGGTACGGGGCACGGAGGCGTCGACACCAAGGCGGGTCCCTGCACTTTCCTTCGTAGCCGCCGGAGTCGTCCTTATCGCCGTCGCCCTCTGGGTCACCCATGTGTTCCCGGAGAAATACAGGGGCAGCGGCCTGTTGGCGGCCATAGCGGCCGTCGTGTTGCTCGCGATCGCGTTGCCGATCGTGGCAGGCAGGCTGCTGAGTCGCAGCGGCGGCTTCAACGGCTTGGCCGCGGGACGTGAGCTGGCCGCGGGCTCGGGCAAACGAAGCGGCACCATCGCCGTGCTGGCCGTAGCCCTCGTCTTCTCTATTGGCCTATCCGGCCTGGCGGCAACCCTTTCTAACGGGCTTCGCACCAGTGTCGAGGCTTGGACCAAGGGTTCACTGTTCGTCCTGCCGGCCCAACCCGGTATCAACCTCCGCGACGAAAAGTTCCCGACCACGGTGCCGGCCCAGGTCCAGAGCTTGCCCGGAGTCCAAGGCGTGGTCCCATTCAGTTACACCGCATACAAGTATGCGGGTAGCAACGTGATGCTGTACGCGTGGGCCTTGCAAGGGGTCAACGCCGTGGTCGACCTCCACGTCGCTGATGGCCTAAGCGGGAGCCAGCTCTGGTCCTCCCTGGGCGCCGGCAATGTGGCGGTGTCGGATAATTTCGCGATCCTTCACCACCTCAAGGTCGGTGACACTCTGACCCTGCCCGCAGCCGACGGGACCGCCACCACCCCACGGGTGGTGGCCACTGTCAACGACTACACCGGTAGCTCTGGAGTGATCTTCCTCTCCTACGGGACCTACACCACCTTGACCGGTGACCCCCGGCCTCTGGACCTGATCGTGACAATCGCTCCCGGTGCCACGCTGGCGACCGTCAAGCAGGAGATCAACCAGGCGCTTAGCGCCTATCCGGGCCTGACGGTTTGGACCGGACCCCAAATGAGGAACTTCCTCCTCGGCCTGTACGGCCAGCTCCTGGCGATCCTGCAGGCGATGGGAGTCTTCTTCCTTGTCCTCGCCATCCTCCTCGGGTTTGCGACAGGGATCGCGTCGGTGGCGCAGCGCCGTCTGGCCATCGGTTTGAGCCGGCTCATTGGCGACACCCGACGCGGACTGTCGCGCCAGTTGCTCGTCGAGGCGATGACCGTCGGGGCCATCGCGTGGCTGATTGCCTTCCCCGTCGGGCTGGTCAGCGGACGCATTCTCGTCTATGCCTCAGGCGCCCAGAGCGGAACGTACCCGCCGGTGCAAAACCCCTGGTTGGTCGCCGCCATTATGGTCGTGCCGGCGGTAGCCGCGGCCGCCCTTGCGGTGTTGTCGCCGAGCCGCCGGCTCCTCAGGGTCGATATTGCGCAGTCGGTGACCTTCGAGTGAGTGAGTCCCGCGCCGCGGCCGGTGACGGCCCCGTCCTCGAACACGGCGCGGGCGCCACCGAAGCGATGGCCGGGACGGCAACGGGTCTGACGGAACGGCGCCTGCGGTGGCACGCCTATCTGCGGATGGGTCGAACCATCCGCTACGAGAATTGGTTGTGCACCCCGCTTTGGTGGTGCGCCGTGCCGGCGGCCGTCGCCTTCAAAACGACGACGCTCCTGCTCGTTCCCCTGACCCTCCTGATCTACATGTCGTTGATGGCCGCGGGCGGGACGTTGGACGACGTACAGGGCTATCGGGATGGCTCGGACCGGATCAACTACCTGAGAAGCGACCCGACCGGCCTGCGACCTCTCACCCGAAAGCCCCTGCTGTTGGGTTGGGTCACGCAGGACCAAGCCTTGCGGTACGCCACGGCGATGGCCGTCGTGGCCGCCGCCGCGCTCGTCACCTCGTGGCTTGTCGCCGGTGCGCGCCCCCTGTGGTGGTTGCCCGCCTATGGGGTGACGCTCGCCCTTGCCTCCCAGTACTCCTTCGGGCTCAAATTGAGCTACCACGGTTTGCAGGAGGTGCTATTCGGCTCCGTGAAAGCGTGCACTGTCCTGTTTCCTTACGTGCTCGCCACCGGGCACCTTTCCTCTGGCGTCGCCGTTTCCTCGGCCGTGTATGGATTGTGGTTCCTGCAGGTATTGGTGTGCTCGAACGCCCACGACATCGAAGGCGACCGCCAGGCAAGGCGTCGGACGATCGCGGTCATGGCATCGGAGACGGCGTACCGCCGGTTCCTCGTTGGTCTGTTCGCCATCTCGTGGCTTCTGCCCGTGATCGCTCTGGTCAGCGGAGTGTGGTCGCCCTGGCTTTTCATCGCCACGATTCCGATAGGCGTCGTCCACGCCTATCAGCTCTATCTGATCGGTTACCGGCGGTTGCCGTTGCAGGCCCGGGCGGCCGGGTTCTGGGCCTTGCGCATCGGTGTTCTCTGTCTCTGTATCGCCTATCTGGGAGTGCGCTGACCCATGCGACATATGGCCTTCACCAAAGACGAGGGAATCGCGGTAATCGCAGAGCGGGCGGCGACTCGACTGCCCGACGGTGTTGTCAACTTCGGCACGCCCAGTTCCGTTCTCGCTATGACCGACCCCGTCGTCAGCTATGCACAACTGGCGGGATTGGTCGAACAGGCCGCGGGATGGGCGGTGGCGGCTGGTATTGGCCGGGGCGACCGAGTCGTGATCTCAAAACCGAATCACCCGGACATCTTCGTCCTGGCAGCAGGAGTATCCCGAGCCGGCGGTGTCCCCGTGTTGCTGTCCAACAAAATGGCCCCGGAGCACGCCCGAGTCGTTATCGGACGTGTCCAACCGTCGCTGATGTTCATCGACCGGGCGACAGCCATGACCTGGGCGCTCGAAACCGACCGGTCGTGCCGGCTCGTGCTCCTCGACGGCTCGCTTCCGGAGGCGGTCCACCTGGACGAGTTGAGAGGCGGTCCCGCACCGCTGTGCCAAAATCCGGCTTTCACCGACGTCATGATTATCACCCATACCTCTGGGACCACCGGGGTCCCCAAGCTGGTGGCCCACTCGGCCTTTACCATCAGTGATCGAGCCAAAGTGGCGACGCTGCCGGTGCCGATCGCCTCCATCAGGCGCCGGGATCGTTACGCCGCCTCGATCGCCTGGAACCATGCCCGAGCGATGGACGGCATGATCTGTTGGCTCCATGTCGGCTGTCCCCTTCTGGCCATCAGCGACCCCACGCCGAGCGCCGTCGCCCCCCTCCTGGCCGGGTTTCGGCCCACGATCGTCGAGGCGATCGCCAACCAATACCTGCTTTGGGAAGGGCTTGCCAAGGAACGCCCGGAGCTGTTCGCTCAGACGCGGGTCTTCGCCAACGCCTTCGATGCGATCCATCCACGATCAGTACGGACCATGCTCGCGACGAGCGAACGCGCCGTACCGATGTGGTTCCAGGCCTATGGGCAAAGCGAAGTGGGATGCGCTTCTTTGGACATCTACACGCGTCGCACCGTGCGCAAGCGAAGCGATCGTCCCGTTGCCCTGCGCAGCATGGGCTGGGCACCAATGGGCTTGGTCAAGGTGCGTATAACCGATCGGACGACCGGGGCCACACTTCCGGCCCGCCAGGTGGGTGAGATCGAGGTTCGAAGCAACTCGATCGCGTTGGACTACGTCGGCCAAGAGGACTTGAACCGGCGCCAACGCCACGACGGCTGGTGGCGCACGGGCGACGTGGGGTTCAAGGATCGATCGGGACGGATCATCCTCAACGATCGTGTGGTTGACGTCGTGGCGGGCGTGGCGAGCTGCCTCGAGGCCGAAGACGCGCTGCTCGATACGCTGCCCCAAGCATCCGAAATTGCCATCGTGAACGTCGGCGGCAAGGCGGTACCCGTCGTGTGCACCCAGGATGACCTTCCCCTTCTGGCCGAGGAATGGCAACGAGCGACGCGCGGCCTCGATGCAGACTTGGCATCGCCGGTCTATCTGCCCTGGGACGACGTTCCACGGACCTCGACCTTCAAGGTGCGCCGCCTGGCCTTGGCCCAGATGATCGCCGACCGCCAGTCGGCGCCGGTCCTGGTGGCCGCCTCGGGCGACACCCTTTCGGCCGCCGGATCCTGAGCCGCATGAGGACACTGAACCGCATGAGGACAACAGAGCCGTCGCCGTTGTACTTCGTCAAGGAGACCTGATGACCGACACTCGGGCGGCCGCGCCGTCCCACGCCCCGAGCTGGGTATCGCCCGGCGATCCCGAGTTGTCCTATGACGTGGCCATCTTGGGCGGTGGCCTTGCTGGCCTGTGCTTGGCCGTACAGTTGCGCCGCCAGCTCCCCGAGACCTCCGTGGCAATCTTCGAACGATCGTCGTACCCCGCCCCGGCGGCTGCCTTCAAGGTGGGCGAATCCTCCAACGAGATCGCTGAATGCTATTGGAACAGGGTCCTCGGCCTCGGTGACCTGCTGGCCCGCAACCATGTACGCAAACTCGGTTTGCGCTATTTCTGCCCGGCCACGACCAACGAGGACCTGGCGGATCGAGTGGAGATCGGGTCTCGGACCCACATGTTCAGCCACACCTACCAGTTGGATCGCGGTCAATTCGAAAACGAACTGGCAGAGCGCGCTCGGGCTCTGGGAGCAAGCATCTTCGACTCATGCCGAGTCGTCGATGTCGAGATCGGCTCCGAATGCCACCGCGTCGAGGTCGAGCGCAACGGGTCGCGATACACGATCGCACCGCGATGGATCATCGATGCATCGGGGCGACGAGGGCTGCTGAAGAAGAAGCTCGACTTGGGAGAACCCGTCGAGCACAATGTCAACGCGGTCTGGTTCCGTCTCGCCGAGACGATCCATCTCGACGAGTTCGCCGACGAGGTGGATTGGCGCCGCCGGGTGCCAGAAGGCATCCGCTGGACGAGTACCAACCATCTGCTGGGGCGCGGCTACTGGGTGTGGTTGATCCCGTTGTCCACCGGGTCGATCAGCGTCGGTATCGTCGCCGATCCTCGTTGCGTCCCGTACTCCGCCATCGCCACGTTCGACAAGGCACTGGCCTGGCTCCACGCCAACGAGCCGGCGGTCGGCGCCGCAGTAGAGGCTCGGATCGGGTCATTGCAGGACTTCCACGGGCTAAAGCAACTGGCCTTTGGCTGCCGTCAGGTCTTTTCGGCCGACCGATGGGCGCTCACTGGTGAAGCGGGCGTGTTCCTGGACCCGCTGTACTCGCCCGGTTCGGATTTCATCGGCCTGAGCAACATGTTCATTGGGGACCTGATCCGCCGTGACCTGGAAGGCGATCCAACCTTCGCGGAACGAGCGGGTCAAGCCTCCGAAGTGTTCCTCCGCCAGTTCAACAACGCGATAGTCAGCTGGCGAGACCAGTACCCGCTCATGGGCAACCCTCTGGTGTGGCCGACGAAGATCCTGTGGGACACCCTCGTGTACTTCACCATGCTCGGGCCGAACTTCATCGGCGGCGGGACCTACGATCTCGCCTTCATGGCCGAGATTCGGCCGATATGGCAGAGGTTCCACCGCCTCAACGGGCACATGCAGGCCTTCCTGCGGCAGTGGAACGAAATCGACCGGGATCCCTCTGCTCAGGGTTTCCTCGACATGAGCAACGACACCATGCGATGGTTCAATGCCTGGTTGGTGGAGCCGGTCGGCAAGGCGGAACTGGCCGAGCATCTCGAGCGGAACTCCGAGTTCATGGAGCGTCTGGCTGTGCAGCTCATGGCGGTTGCCGCTCGTGCCGTCGGTCAGCCGGTCGACCCCGACAACGTTGATCCCTACCTCTTCACCCTCGGCACCGAGTCCGCGAACGGCGAGCCGAGCCCCTACCAGCAGCGTCTCCGTCCCCATGCCCACCCGGAGATGATCCCGGGCTTGGTACAGCGCATTGAATCGCTGGTGCCGCGTCAGGACGTCGTCGTCCTCTCGAACGCGACCGGCTGATTTGCCGTGGGTCCTCGCCCGCCGTCGGGCCCGACGTGGCAATGGACCATGGCCGAGGCCTCAGCCGCGCTCGACTCCGGCCTGGTTTCGTCGGTCGAGCTGGTTGCCGACGCCCTTGGTCGGATCGAGCGGGTCGACCCGGCTGTGGCCGCCTTTGTCACCGTCTGCGCCGACCAGGCGGCGGATGCTGCGGTCGCGGCCAGCCTGCGACGGCACCGCCACCAGGCACTAGGACCCCTCGACGGCATCCCGGTGGCGGTGAAAGACCTGCTGCCCGTTGCCGGCGTGCCGACCACAATGGGCATGGCAGGGGCCCGACTTCCGGTTCCCACCACCGACGCGCTCCTCGTACGGCGCCTGAAGGCAGCCGGCTGCATCGTGATCGGCAAGACGAACCTGTGCGAGCTGGCCCACAAAGCCACCACCGACAACGCCCTCATCGGGCCCACCAGTACGCCGTTCGCGCCGGGGGTGCTGAACGCCGGCGGGTCCTCGGGAGGCAGCGCGGCGGCGGTCGCGGCCATGCTGGTGCCCGGCGCCTTGGGCTCCGACGGAGCTGGGTCGATTCGGGTTCCAGCCGCCCTGTGCGGGGTGGTCGGCCTCAAACCGACCTTCGGCCGGGTCCCCAACAACCCGCGACCGGACGGCTTTCGTGCGGCCGCGCTGTTCGCCTCGGGGGGCCCGCTGGCGCGAAGCGTCGGCGATGTCGCATGCCTGCTCGACGTCCTGAGCGGAATGGACCCGACCGACCCGTTCAGTGACCATTCCCCGAGCCGCCCGATGTCAGACACCCCCCAGGCGGCGGTCAAAGGGCTGAGGGTGGGTGTTTCCCCGACCTTCGGTGGCTTTCCGGTCGACGCCGACGTCCTCGAGGTGGTGGCGATGGCGGCCGCCATTTTGGAGGATCTGGGCTGTTCCGTATCCCTGAGCGATTTCACGCTGCCGGCGCACCATGGCGAGCTGTGCCAGCTCGTTCGACGGGCCATCGGCGACGGCTTGGACGACACCTTGGCGGGGTTGGCAAACCAAGGAGTCATGGCTCCCGAGTCGCTGGCTGGCCTGGAGACGGCCACCGCCGGGTTGGTCGAACAGGCCCGCGCCACCGGTCGGCTGCAGCGCCAACACCACGCCCATCTCCGAACACGCCTTCTCGACGAGGTCGAGCGGGCATTCTCGCAGTCCGACGTGCTACTCGGACCGGTCTCCTGCGTTCGAGCGGTACCCAACGGCCTTCGGGGCACCACGGTCGGCCCGTCGGTCGTGGCGGGCGAAGCCGTTGATCCCCTTGTGGGTTGGTGTGCCACTTGGCCCTGGAACCTCACCGGGCACCCAGCGGCCGCCGTGCCCATAGCCATGGTGGAGGGGGCCCCCGTGGCAGTACAGATCGTGGGCCGCCGCCACGCCGACGATCTCTTGCTCTCCGTCGGGGCCGCCCTCGAGGAGGCCCACCCCTGGCGGCACTGGTACCAAAACCTGCACTTGGAGGAACTATGCAACTATCCGATGTGAGCTTCGACGGTATCCCAGTGGTCGTCACCGGCGCTGCCCAGGGGATCGGTCGCCAGATCGCCACCTGCTTCGCCGAGAGCGGTGCTGCCGTGGCCCTCGTCGACCGCGATGCCGACGCCTTGGAAAAGTGCACCAAGAGCCTTGCCGACGTCGGCCTCATCGTCGTCCCGGTCCACTACGACGTCGCCACCTGGGACGGCGCCAGGGCCGCCATAGATGAAGCGGCGGAGGCTCTGGGCGGGATCACGGTGCTGGTCAACAACGCCGGTGGGAGCGCCTTTACCCCTCCCACCATCGACGCCGTCGATGAAGAGGGCCTGGATAGGGTCCTGGCGTGGAACATCAAGACCAGCTTCTTGTGCACCAAGGCGGCCCTTCCCCACCTACGCCAGGCCGGTGGTGCATCTGTGGTCAACATCGGCGCCATCGCGGGACGAGCGGGGACCGAACTGCTCCCGCCGCATTACAGCGCGGCCAAGGCCGGCGTCATCGGCCTCACCCGGAGCCTGGCCCGCCATCTGGGCCCGGACCTCATCCGGGTCAACTGTGTCGCACCCGGTTTCACCCACAGCGGCGCCCGCGTCGAGGCCATCTGGCGGGATCGCGAGGATCAGGAGGCCATCCTGCGGTCCATCC
>Ga0302325_10025386_pt1 | contig 12311 bp, 8 predicted proteins | sample Palsa_T0_2_FD_201948 | JGI IMG/M metagenome (GOLD analysis project Ga0302325, IMG submission 201948) | Peat permafrost microbial communities from Stordalen Mire near Abisko, Sweden - Palsa_T0_2 | ecosystem: Environmental > Terrestrial > Soil > Palsa > Peat permafrost | place: Sweden: Abisko...
GGAGTTCTCGCGCAGTCCCGAAACGCGCCCACTCCCCCCGCGCCGGTGGACCGCATCGCGCTGGCCGAGGCGACGGCGTTGTTCCATTTGCGCCAATACGCCCCGGCAGCCGAAGTCTTGCAGAAGACAAGCGGTGACGCGGACGGCAGCCGTCTGCTGCTGCTGGGTTCGGTGCAGGCACTCGGCAGGAACCTGCCGGCATCCGTGAAGACATTCCAGGAAGTCGTGCGCCGGTTTCCGGACGATCCGCAGGCGTACTACAGACTCGCTCTGGTTTTCCTGCAGGGACGGCTCGATCACGAGGCGCGGGATGTTCTTGAGGTGGGGTTAAAGCGGATTCCGGGATCTCCGCTGCTGCTTTATGGGAAGGCGGTTTTGGACGATGCGATCGGCAATCCGGACGAGGCGGTAGTGTGGGTGAAGAAATCGCTGGATGAAGACTCCAAGCAAGGGCCGGCTTGGGCGCTGCTCGGGAAGCTGGAGGCGAGCATGGGGCAGACCGACGACGCGCTTGACGCTTACCATCGGGCGGCTGGGCTTGGAGCCGGCGCGGAGGTGGACGTGGATGCCGCGGAGCTCCTGATTCGGCTACAACGAATTCCGGAGGCGGAGAGAGAGTTGCAAGGCTTGGCCAAGCGATATCCCGACAGCGCCCGCGTGGAGCGCGGGTTTGGGAAGCTGTACCGCGATGAGAGAAAGTTCGATTTGGCTGAGCAGTATCTGAAACGGGCGGTAAATCTCGATCCTGAAGATCCCGACGCTCACTTCGCGCTCGGCGAGGTGTTTCGCCTGACGCACCGGATGGATGAGGCGAAAAAGGAGTTCGCGATTTTCCACGATAAGAAGCAGGTCCGGCAGATGGTTCACCCGCTGGAGATGGCCACGAATTCTTCGCATGGCTCAGAATTGAAATAGATGGAATCAAGACGAGATTTCCTGATTATGGCCGTCGCGTTATGGCAGGGGGCGTCCGCGCGCGCCCAGGAACATCGCCACGCGGCTTCCGGCAGTGCGGTCGCGGCGACTCCTTATCGATTTGTTTTTCTCGACCCAGGGGAGCGCAGGACATTGCGGCTGGTGATGGATCGCATGGTTCCAGCCGACGAGCGGTCGGCCGGGGCGGTAGGCGCGCGCGTGGACGAGTACGTGGACTTTGTTCTGGCCCATGCCGATCACGCAACCTGTGAAATTTGGCGGAAGGGCCTGGGGCGGTATGGCCGCGCCATTCGCGGAAAGGCACCTGGGGCGATCGACCGGTTTCTCAACCGGCAGTCTGGCAACGAATTCGTGCCTCGATCCGAAGACGAGCAGTTCTTCGTGTTCCTCAAGACAGCCGTAACGGAGGGCTTCTACACTTCCGAAGAAGGCATTTTGAAAGAGCTGGGCTATCAGGGCATGGCGTTCGAACTTGACTTTCCAGGGTGCCCACACGAGGAGCATCCCATTCCTCCAGATTACAAGCCGATGCTGAGGCAGACGGAGGAGACATAGGGATGTTTCAGATTCTCGAATCGCCGCGCGTGTATGACGTTGCCATCATCGGCTCCGGCGCCGCCGGAGGGATGACGGCGCACGTGCTCACCGGTCAAGGCCTGGACGTGGCCATGCTCGAAGCGGGACCGCTGCGAAGCATAGGAGACTTTCCGGTGCATCGAATCCGCCGGTGGAACCTTCCCTATCGTGGGTTGCGAGGCGACTACCTCGACGAGTGGCTGAAGAGCACCCACTTCCTCGCGGACGATAAGAAGGAACCATACGCGTGGGAAGGAGACGAGCCGTTCGAGTGGGTGCGCGTTCGCGCCGTGGGTGGCAAGAGCCTTTTCTGGGCGGGCGTTACGCCGCGTTTCTCGCCGGACGAATTCCAACCCAAAGACGACTTCGACACGCGCTGGCCCATCAAATACGAAGACGTCGCGCCTTACTACGACCGGGTGGAAGAGATGGTCGGCGTCACCAGCACCGTCACGGGTGCTGGCGCATTCCCCCTGAACAAGGGGCTGGCGCCGCAAAAACCGAACTGCGCCGAGGTGGAGCTGAAGAAGGCGGCCGAGAGTCTTCCGGGCCGCGGCTTGAAGGTTCTCGCGATCCCCAAGGCAATCCTTTCGGAGGATTACAATGGAAGACCTCGGTGCCATCATTGCGGGCCTTGCTGGCAGGGGTGCGACAGCGGATCGAAATTCGACTCTCTGCGGGTATTTGTCCAGACCGCGCAGCGGACCGGAAAGTTAACCCTCATAACAGGCGCGCGAGTGAGGTCAGTCAAGCTGGGCGACGATGGCCGCGTCCGGTCGCTGCTATATTGGGACGTTCAGGACCGCACCTACCGGGAAGTGCGAGCGCGCGCGTTCGTGCTGGCTGCCGGTTGCATCGAGTCGACGCAGATCCTGCTCAATTCGAAAGTCGCCAACTCGAGCGGCGTCGCGGGCCGGCATCTCACCGAGCATTTATATGGATCGGTTGACGGTTACCTTCCACAGTTGATGGGGCGCAAGATCATGGATGAAGATAGTAATGGCGCGAATGTCTTCATTCCGGATTTGACCAGGAATTGGCGGGGCAGCCGGTTCATTCGCGGTTACCAGATCTACCCGACCGGAGGCATTCCGGAGACCACGCTGGTGGGTTTGAATCTGCGGGGATTCGGCCAGGCGTGGAAAGCGAAGATTCGCGAATACTACACGGCCGGCGTTTCGGTGCTGATGCAGGGCGAAGTGCTCCCGTACCGCGAGAATCGTATCGAAGTGGACGAAGCGCTGAAGGATGATGCCGGGATTCCGGGCGTTCGCTTCCACTACGGCTGGCACGACAATGAGCGGGCGATGTTCCAGGATTTCCGCGGTGTGGCGACGGAGCTCCTGCGCAAGGCGGGCGCGGAGATGCTGGAGGAAAAGCATCCGAAGCCTTTCCAGCACGGTTCGTCGATTCACTATGTGGGCACCGCGCGGATGGGGAACGACCCGAAGACTTCCGTCGTGAATCCATGGAACCGTTGTCACGACGTTCCTAATCTCTGGATCAACGACGCGGCCGCATTCGTGACGGCGGGCAACCAGAACCCTACGCTCACTATTCTGGCGCTGGCAATGCGCTCGAGCGAACGGATGGTCGAGCAGTTGAGAGAGGGTCTCTGATAGCCTTTCATGGTTCCAAGTACCACGGGTACATCCCACAATCAGCTGGTGCTGGAAGTGGCGCCCTCGAAACAATGCCGGCCTGGCCTTTATGCGTGGATCCCGGACTAACGGAGTTCCGGGTAGCGGCCCTCGAGCCGCCTGTTGCTTGCGCTGGTGATAGACGTGTGCCGCACAGAGCGTCCATACCGGCGCCGCATCCGGACCGGGTATCATTTCCAACACGAGGTTGGGAGCAAGGCCCAGTGAAAACCGACCAGACTATTCATAATACATGCGACGACCACATCGATCGCCAGATCCAAGGCCTCCAGAGAGGCATTGGCCGCCACTCCCAGCACTGAGATAAATACTACTGGCAGCTGAATGATATCTGCCGCGACCGCGACTGGCATACGTTCCCGGTGGCTTTCAGGTCGGTCAGCCGGAACTTACGTCAACGCACATCGTATTCTCTGTATTCTGACCGAATGGGCACTGCATGCACGCGTCTTCCTTCGTTAGCAGTGGCAGCCTTCTCTGCTCTGTTTAGCAACTTGTCTTAGAATAGCCTGGCTTGTTTATCGGATAGGAGCGAGAGTTCCGCGCGAACGCCCCGCCGTACTTGAGTCTCGGCCATTTCCTGCAAGGTGGCTCGCGTAGGTTGCTCCTTCAGTTCTGTCACGCCCTTTTGGCATGGAACTGTTATTTCTAGACATAGCCTTAGCGCGCTTCCACTTCGTCGACCCGCAACTGGCTAAGCGGACCGCTCATGTGCATTTCCTTGGCGCCGCTCGAGAGTTGGATGAGCAGTTGCCCGTCCGCCTGGGTGGCGCCATGCCCGGTGTAGGTGTCGCTCCCCGAAACCAGCTGCAAATCGGAGAAGCGCAGGAGCGGCCCTGTCTGCGCCCACGCCAGATCATAGAATCCGGAGACGCTTTCCAGATCCGGGATAGCGTCCATCTCCAATCCGCTCGCCCGAAAGGTACCGGCTGAATGCAGGTGAGCCAGCAACTCCGCTCCGGTGCCGCTCGATTCCAGCACGGTTTCGGTATCCACCGCGCCGGATTTCCATTGGATGCCCTGACAGTGCGCTTCCAGCCGGTAGGCGGGCAGGCTGCCGCGCAGGTTGACGGATAGCGTCCCGGTAACGCGACCGCCGTCGACGCGGGCGCGCATATCGTCGAATTCGGCCTTAGTCGCGTCCCAAAGGAGATGCGTCTGGATCCCGCGGGCCTCGGAGTCGCCGAGGTGAAGAACTCCGATTTGCACGGTGGCGTCCACATGGCGATCGGACAGCCAGTCCGGTATGGGTGTCCGGCCAAGACTTAGTGCGCGCGCAAGCAGGCCGCGGCCATGGCGCAGGGTGGGCATCCACAGGCGCTCGAGCTCGGTGGCATCGGCATCCGGAATCCAGACGCGCAAGCGATGCGCGCGAGCTACCAGCGGCTGGTATTGATACTCGCCCTGGAACTCGATTCCGCCGGCTTGCGCGCGGATGCGGTCGACCACCACCGATGGCCCGTCGATATGGGCAACGGCCGATTGCACTTCGACCGGCACGGCAAATCCCGGCAGGGGGAACCGGGCTTCGTCGAGCTCGATGTCGCCGGTCCAACCGGTCTCGGCCGGACTCGATCGAGCGGCAGCCGAGAGCCGGTACTGCAGCTGTCCCTTCCAGGTTCCGTTGAGGACTTGCGCGAACCACGGGACCGCGGCCAGAGCGGACTGCTCGCGCAGCGACTCCACGCGCATGGCATCGGTCGAAACCGTCAGATGCAGCGACTGCGCCGCCCAGTCGTAATCCGCCTCGATGCGCGCCTGTTCATCCAGAGCGGTGCGAACCGGCGTCGAAGCCAGGCGGGCATGGCCACCGTCGAAGAGCAGATGGGCCTGCTCGGAACGGATTGGCGGCGAATCCGGAATGGCGATGGAGGCGTCATGAAAGTCCAGCTCGCCTTGCAGGCTCCCCTGACCCGAGTAGCCCAGCGCGCCATCCAGCGTTCCCGTCATGTTCAGCTTGGGCGGGAGTTCGGCGCCCATGTGGCGGGCCAGGTCCAGCAGCGGGCCGATGGGAAAGCGGTTCCAGTTCAGGGCCGCGCCCCAACGTGGCTGGGAGAGATAGTTGGAACAGCGGAAGCGCACCGAGAGAGGCAGCGCGGCGCCACCGGCCGAACTGGTTTCCACTTCCACGGTTTGCGCCGGTAGGTTGAGCCTTCCGGCCACATTGAACGGCCAGCCCTGCTCGTGCGGCGGCATCAGGTCCCAGCGGTGCACGTCCTGGACCTCCATGCGGCCCGAGATACGTATGTTGTCGAGCGGTCCGCTCAGCTGCATACGCGCGGAGACAGTGCCGTGTATGCCGGCATTGTAGCCGTGTAGCAGCGCGATGATCTCGCCGACGGCGCTTTGTTCCAGGCGCACCTGCAGGTCCAGACGCCCGGCGCCGCCTTGCATCCAGCGGCCGCGCGCCACGAATTTGCCGAACCCGTGGGCCGGTTTATCGGTACGCGCCGGTTCGCCGGAAAACTCGATGCTCCAAGCGGAAGCGCCGCGCGAGGGTGGCGTAATATCCAGGTCAGTCTCGGTCAGGTAGAAGACGGACTTGGTATCGCCGAATTTGAAATTAATCCGCCCCGAGCGCACGTGCAATTCCGGAATAGCGCGTATCACCGCGTGGTTCAGCAGCGCTTCGAAGTTCCAGTGTCCGGGCTCGGAAGGACCGCCGGTCTTGGCTACATTAATACTGGCATCCTCGAGCCGTATGGAGGCGAACTCCAGGTGGCCGGTGAAAAGCGACGCCAGCCGCGGCACGGCTGACAGCGAGCCGACATACGCGACGGGTTCCAGGTCGATCGCGGGGTACTCGTGAATCACCACGTTATCCACGGAGAAGCCGGGCCCGGCGAAGAGGCTGAAGTGTACCGCGCCCAGGTCCACTTTTCGGCCGAGCGCGCGTTCCAGGGCGGATTGTATACGTGGCCGGAAGGGGTTGCCATTCAGGTAGGGCGCCAGGATCCCCACGCCCATCACCGCGCCGGCAGCGATAGCCAGCCATTTGGCCGTGCGCTTCGCGGCGGTCACTGCGGCATCAGCGCGCGGAGCGACTCGCCCGCGAACACCGACTTGGAGAGAGTCCGCCAGTTCGCTTCCGCATTCCGGCGCACGGCGATCATTTCAGCCACGACCGACACCGCGATCTCTTCGGGCGAAATCGCTCCGATCTCCAGCCCCATGGGAGCGAACACGCGCTCGAAGTTCTCCCGCGCAATGCCTTCCTTCTGCAGTTCCTTGATCACGTTGATGACTTTCCGCTTACTGCCGATCATCGCAATATACCGCGCGGCTGTAGTAATGGCCCAACGCAGCACGCGCATATCGTCCCGGTGGCCGCGCGTCACGATGATGATGTAGCTGGTTTCGTTGACGGCCAGCTTGGGGAAGACCTCTTCATACTCCTCCGCGTAAACTTCGAGGGCTTCGGGGAAGCGCTCAGGGTTGGCGAAGGCCTCCCGGTTATCCACGATGGTAGTAGAAAATCCCGCCAGATTAGATATTTTCGAGATACTCTTGGAGATGTGGCCGGCGCCGAAAACAAAGGCGCCCGGCTGGGGCAATACCGGCTCGACGAAGACATCCAGCTGGCCGCCGCAGATCAGCCCGTTGTCATACGCAGCATCCTGGCCGAGATTGAAGCTGAGATGCCGCGGTTTCTCCGTCTCCATCACTTCGCGCGCCGCATTCCAGACTTCGGCTTCCACACAACCGCCGCCGATAGTGCCGATCATAGTGCCGTCTTCCCGTACCAGCAGTTTGGCGCTTTCGTAGCTGGGAATCGATCCGCGCACTTGGACTATAGTGGCGATCGCGCACTTCTGGCCCAGCCTGCGAAGGCGCACCAACTCCTCGTAAACGTCCATTCTGGTGCAATTATAACGCGGGGCTACAGGCTATAATCTTTCGTTGAAACGCAAACTCCTCGCCGCCGCCTGGTGGACCGTTCCCTCACTCCTTTGCTTGATGCTCTACTGGCCGGGCCTGCTGGCATGGTTTCAGCAGGATGACTTCGTGTGGCTGAACCTGCCCAACCAGGTGTACGGCTGGCACAGCCTGCTGCATACGCTGTTTCAGCCGACCGTGCAGGGAACCTGGCGGCCGCTCAGCGAGCGCGTATTTTTCCTGGCGTTCGGCGGCATGTTCGGGGCCGACGCACTGCCCTACAGGATCTGGGTGTTCCTCACCCAGTTCGCGAATCTGGTGCTGCTGGCCTCCATTACCACGCGCCTGACACGGTCGCGCGCGGCGGGATTCTGGGCCGCCATTTTGTGGGTGGCTAACAGCAAGCTGGCTACGGTGATGTCCTGGAGCTGCGAATACATCCTGGTACTGTGCGGGTTCTTCCTGCTGCTGGCCCTGCATTTCTTTCTGCGATACATTGAGACTTCCGAACGCCGGTATTATTTCTGGACCTGGGCGGCGTTTCTGTGCGGCTTCCTGGCGATGGAGACTAATGTGGTCTTCCCGTTGTTAGTCGGAAGTTACACGCTGCTGTGCTCGCGCAAGTATTTTCGGGCAACGCTTCCGTTTTTTGCGGCCTCCGCGGTGTATGCGACACTGCACTTGATTCTGGCGCCGAATCAAGGCACCGTGCCGTACACCATGCACATCGATGGCGCTATTCCGGCTACCATTTGGACTTATTGGCGGCGCACGTTCGAGCCCGTCAATCTGCGCTATCTGACTCCGTTTTCTCCGGTCGAGGGCACCGCCCAGATGGCTGCGTGCAGCGTGGCGCTGATCGGCTTCACCATATATCAAGCTTGGCGGAGGCAATGGCTGCCTTTGGTTTTGCTGGCCTGGTACGGCATCACTCTGGGTCCGGTGATCCCGCTTCGCGACCATATCACGGATTATTATCTTACGCTACCCGCCATGTGCCTGGCGATGTTGGCCGGCTATGCGCTGGCCTCCGCGTGGCGTGCAGACCTGACCTGGAAAATAATGCCCAAAGCGCTGAGCGCGGTAGTGGCAGCCGCTTTTCTGATGCAGTCGCTGCCGGTGGCCTGGCGCGGCGCGGAGTGGTACCGCAATCGCTCCGAGACGCAGAGAACATTGGTGATGGGAGTTGCCCGGGCGCACCAACTGCACCCCGGTAAAGTAATCCTGTTGGACGGAGTGAGCGACGATCTTTTCTGGGGCGCTATCGAGCAGCGGCCCTTCCTGTTCCTGCGGATTCCGGATGTGTATCTGACGCCGGGCTCGGAGGCGCGTATCACGCCGAACGGGCAAATGGACGATGTGTCGAAGTTCGTGCTGCCGCTCGATGAAACGCTGCGGGGGTTGGATGACAACGACATCGAGGTGTACCGCGCCGGGCCAGGACCGTTGAAAAATATCACCAGTCACTTCGCCATACCTGCCGGCGCGGAGAACTCCGGACCGCTGCGTATCGATATGTCGGACCCGCTGGTAGCGCCCCGGTTGGGTCCAACCTGGTATCCGCGCGAAGTGGGATTTCGCTGGATGCCTCGCACCGCCAGCGTGCGCATGCCGGGACCGCGCACGGCCGGCCAGCAGCTGTATCTGACCGCGCTTTGTCAGACCGCGCAGCTTGAGAAGGGGCCGCTGGAGATGACTGTGACCGTGGATGGCGCGCGCCTGGCGCCGGTTCAGTTTACCAAAGGCAATGTCGAGACGACCTTCGCGTTCGTCTTGCCCGGGGAGGCTGTAGGCAAGCGCGATATCGAGGTAACGGTGGAGGTGAGCCGGACGGCGCGGGTAGGTGCGGATACGCGGGATTTAGGGCTGGCGTTCGGGCGCTTTGAAATCAAGTAGTCCCTGAGCCATACGTATCCTTTTCTTGATATAATACGTACACCATGTCGAAACTCACTCTGAGCGTCACACCGGCGGTGGTCTCCCGCGCCAAGCGGTATGCCAAACAACAGGGCGTATCCATATCGCAAATGGTAGAGGTTTATCTGACCGTGGTCTCGCAGCCCGCCGAGCCGGCCGAGATCCCTCCCATTCTTCGCTCACTTCGAGGACTGCTCAAGACAGCTGACGTGCAATCGTACAGACGGCACCTCAGCCGGAAGTACCGATGACCAAGGTGCTGGTCGACATTAATGTGATTCTGGACGTTCTGCTCGACCGGCGGCCACATGCCGCGGCGAGCGTTGCGGTTTGGGCCGCGATCGAAGCGGGCCGGGCGCAAGGCTTGCTCGCCGCCCACGCGGTGACGACCATCTACTACTTGATCCATCAGGAACTGGGCGGCGCCCAAACCCGGCGGGCGATGACCGCGCTGCTTCGCGTATTCGAAGTGGCCACCGTCGATCGAACCGTGATACGCGATGCGCTGCAATCGCCTTTGAGCGATTTCGAGGATTCCGTCAGTGCCTCCGCGGCGCACTTCGCCGGCTGCGATCTTATCGTCACGAGGGATGCCAAAGGATTTCGAGGTTCTCCCGTCCGAGCCCTTACGCCGGAAGCTGCCGCACCCCTTCTCGCAAGTGTCTGACACGCCGCGTCTTGATATAATCCTCCTAAGTGCCTGAAATCCGCTATTCCGTCTGCGCGCTGGATTGTCCGGATGCATGCTCCGTGCTGGTGACCGTGCAGGATGGCAAGGGCACTCGCCTGCGGGGCAATCCGGCTCATCCCGTGACTCGCGGATTTCTTTGTGGGAAAGTGGCGCGCTATCTGGAGCGCGAATATGCATCCGACCGCCTGCTCTATCCGTTGCGCCGCGTCGGAGCAAAGGGCGAGGGCCGCTTCGTGCGTGTCACCTGGGACGAGGCTCTCGACGAAATTGCCGCGCGCCTGAAAGGCATCGCCGCGGAGTTCGGGTCCGAGGCGATTCTGCCGTACAGCTATGCGGGCACCATGGGTCTGCTGGCGGGCTCCGGCATGGACCGGCGGTTCTTCCACCGGCTGGGCGCATCGCGCCTCGATCGCACCATCTGCTCGTCCGCGGGCGGCGCCGGGCTGATCGAAGCCCTGGGGATGCGCTACGGTACCGAGCCCGAGCAGTTCCGGCACGCGAAGCTGATCCTGGCGTGGGGCGCGAATGTGCTCGGGACCAATGTACACCTGTGGCCGTTCATTGTGGAAGCGCGGCGCAGCGGCGCGAAGTTCTATACCATCGATCCACGGCGCAATCGCACGGGTGCGGCCGCCGACAAGCATTTCTTTATCAATCCCGGCAGCGACACGGCGCTGGCGCTGGGCATGATGCACATCATCATCCGCGAAGGCCTGCATGATGCGGATTATGTCGCGCGCTATACTACCGGCTTCGACGGGTTGGCGGAGCGTGTAAAGCAGTATCCGCCGGAGCGGGTCTCCGCGCTGACCGGTATCCCGAAGGAAGAGATCGTGGCGCTGGCGCGCGAGTATGCCATCACACGCCCGGCCGTAATCCGGCTGAATTATGGCGTGCAGCGCAGCGAGCGCGGCGGCATGGCTGTGCGCAGCATTGCGCTGCTGCCGGCGCTGATCGGCTCGTGGAAAGAGGTGGGCGGAGGCTTACAGCTTTCCACATCGCAGGCCTTCCATTTGAACCGGACCGGCCTTGAGCGACCCGATCTGCAATTGCGTTCGCTAGGCCGCGAGGCGCGCATTTTGAACATGACCCTGCTGGGTCAGGCGCTCACCGAAACAGGCGATCCGCCGGTGAAGGCCCTGGTGGTTTACAACTCAAACCCGGCCGCCATCGCGCCCGATCAGAATATCGTCCGGCGCGGTCTTGAGCGCGACGATTTGTTCACCGTAGCCATGGAGCAGTTCCAGACCGACACCGCGGATTACGCGGATTTTGTGCTGCCGGCGACCACGTTTCTGGAACACACCGACCTATATCTGGCCTACGGTCACTATTACCTGCAACTGGCGCGGCCGGCGCTCGCGGCCCCTGGCGAAGCCAAGACCAATGTAGAGGTCTTCCGGCTGCTCGCCGCGCGCATGGGGTTCGACGACGCCTGCTTCGGCGATTCGGAAGACGATATGATTCGCACGCTGCTCGACTCCGCGCATCCGTTCGTTCGCGGCATCACGCTCGAAGAACTGGAGCGCGAGCATTCCGTCCGGCTGCGAGTGGCGGCCAATGGCGATGCATTCCTGCCCTTTGCCGGCGGCGGTTTTGGCACCCCGTCGGGTAAGTGCGAGTTCCGCGCGGACTCGCTCGAGTACACGCCGCCGGTGGAGTCGCGCTTTGGAGACGAGAGCTTGCGGGCGCGCTTCCCTTTGGAGTTGATCTCGCCCAAGCACGACGACACCATGAATTCGACATTCGGAAACCGCCCGGAGAACGATTCGGCCACCGCCACTCTGCACATCGACACGGCGGATGCGGCTGCGCGCGGCATCTCGAGCGGCGACCAGGTGCGCGTCTATAACGAGCGGGGTTCCTGCCTGCTGCGGGCGCAGGTGGATGGCGCCGTGCGAGTGGGCGTGGTGTGCGTGCCGTCGGTTCGCTGGGCCAAAAAAGCGGCGGATCGCCGCAGCGTGAACGCTCTGACCTCCGCGCGACTGACCGACATAGGCGGCGGACCCACGTTCTATAGTTGTCTCGTACAGGTCGAGAAGAGCGGAGACTAGCGGAGACCTATCTGAGACTAATGACCATTCCGATTTTGCGTGAGGGCCGTACCAGGGCCGCCCTCCTGATCGCGAGCTTGGCGTTTGTGCCGCTGGCGTGCAAGAGCCACAGCCGGGTGATTGTTCAGACCGAGGAAGAGGGCCCCACGCTCGCGACCATCGTGCACGTGGCGGATCCGCGGGCGGCTACGCAGTTGCTGAGCGGATTCTACGGCGTGGAGCAGAACTCCTGGCGCTGGACTGCCGGCAAGTTCTCGGTGGTGCTGCGGCCGCCGCGCACAGCCGTGGCGAAGGGTGCCACGCTGCAATTGAAATTCAGTGTTCCCGAAGTGGTCATCGTGAAGCTGAAGGCCATGTCACTCTCCGCTTCGGTGAATGGGACCCCGCTGAGTCCGGAGAGCTACACGCAGCCAGGGGAGTTCACTTACACTCGCGACGTGCCCGCTAACCTCTTGGTTGGCGAGTCGGCCAAGGTCGACTTCTCGCTGGATAAGACAATGCCACCCAGCGGCGGCGACCAGCGCGAACTGGGCGTGGTAGTGACTACCGTCGGGCTTGATCCTAGGTGAGGTGCCCCTAAGTGAGGTGCCCCTGAGTGAC
>Ga0302325_10025388_pt1 | contig 12311 bp, 11 predicted proteins | sample Palsa_T0_2_FD_201948 | JGI IMG/M metagenome (GOLD analysis project Ga0302325, IMG submission 201948) | Peat permafrost microbial communities from Stordalen Mire near Abisko, Sweden - Palsa_T0_2 | ecosystem: Environmental > Terrestrial > Soil > Palsa > Peat permafrost | place: Sweden: Abisko...
GGCGCCTTGCGGCGGAACGTGCTCGTTACGAAGCCGAACGTGCCGAGCGTCAATATCGTGCGGTGGAGCCCGAAAATAGGCTGGTGGCACGTGGACTGGAAACGGAGTGGGAGAAACGCTTGCGCGACCTCTCCGCCGCCGAAGCCGAGCTCGAGCGGAGAGAAAGACAACGCCCGCGCATGTTGAGTGAGGCAGAGAAAAAGAAAATTTTCTCTCTCGGCTCCGATCTGCAAAAAGTCTGGACGGCGCCTTCCACCACAGATCGCGACCGCAAGGAGCTTTTGCGAGCCCTTCTGGAAGAAGTGATCGTGCGTGTGGATCGCGCCGAACGCCGTGGGCATCTGACTCTGCGCTGGCAAGGCGGCGCGCTTACGGAATGCGATCTCTCCTTTCCGCGCATGAAGCCTCATGGTCTTCACACCGACGAAGACACTATTTCTCTACTCCGTCGTCTGGCCGTTCACTATCCGGACGACGTCATCGCCGGCATTCTCAATCGTCATGGACGCAAAACTGCTAGCGGGGAACGCTTCACGGCGAATCAGGTTGGCAGTCTGCGTCGCTATCGCAACATTCCGCGCTACCAACCGCCAGCACAGCCACCCGCTGGGCAGGTTGTGCCGATTCGCCAGGCAGCGCAGATCTTAGGCATCAACACTTCCACTGTTCATCGCTGGCTGAATGATGGTTTCATCGCTGGAGAACAGATAACGCCTGGAGCACCGTGGCAGATTCGTATTACCGATGAGTTGCGTGCACGTTTCGTGGAGCAAGCACCGCCGGACTATCTGCCCATGCTCGAAGCCACCATGAAACTGGGTGTCTCGCGCCAAACCGTGTTGCAACGTGTAAAGCGTGGCGAGCTCGACGCTTTACTAGTCACGCGCGGACGGCGTAAAGGCTTGCGAATCAAAGTAGTGGACGATCAACCAGGCCTATTTCATGAATCAGGGGGCATTGTGTAGATGGATCCAAAAACTTTTCCAAGTCGAGATCAATCACCCAGCTGTAACCTTCGGCAATATTCTTCTGCGCCTGTGCTACCGCTTGATGGGCCGAGCGTCCCGGTCGAAAACCGTAGCTGTGTTCGGAGAACGTCGGGTCCCACTGTCGTTGCAGAACCTGCAGCACGGCTTGCTGAACAAACCTGTCCAGCGTAGTCGGAATGCCGAGCTTGCGCATTCCGCCTCCGTCCAGCTTGGCGATTTCCACCCGCCTCACCGGTTGCGGCGCGTAAGTCCCGCTTAATAGTTGTTCCCGAATCGCTGGCCAGTGCTGTTCCAAATAGCCGGAGAGTTCCTCAACGGTCATCCCGTCGATCCCCGGGCTACCCTTGTTGGCCTTCACTCTTTGCAATGCCCGCTTCAGGTTTTCCCTCTCACCTACTTCCTCCATGAGCTGATTCGTGCTAGCTGGGCTTTCGGGTGCATGCCTCGCCGAGAACGATTCGGTCGCTTCCCCTCCCGCGGTTCGGGCTTCACCCGTCGGCATGGAGTTGAAGTCCAGACTCTTCTGGGTGTTCTTCTGCCGCATGTCGTTCCTGAGATGCATGTCCTACTCACCTCTCCTCTCGTTCGGGCCTTCGATTCTCGTTCCCGGCTCGGCCTATCGGTTTCTCCACCTTTCGGTTTTCGGAGTGCCTCAGTATCCTTGCCGACGACAGAACCTACTATGCCCTCTGCTGACTTCTGCCCTGCGGTCAGGATGCCTCTCGACCTCCTCAGTCACCGAAGCGACACAGGACAGCTCTCCTGGGGTAAGTTCAACCGCTTTCCGTGCACAATCGCCGGCTCTACGCTCTGCATCGTTGATGGAAGTGGACTTCGCAGTACGTAGCCCGCTCGTCCGACGCTCACGCCTTATAACCGGTTTTTGTCCATCGACTCGCACGTTTGCTCCACGCTTCCTTCAGACCTCGCTGCAGACGAGTAACCTCGCTCCATCGATAGCCCTTGCGTTTTGCTACCCTTCACCTCCATCAGGTTGGGGGAGGACTTTCACCTCCAAGCTGTTGAACATGCCCAGCACACTACGAAGCCGCTGGCGCGGCGGACGCGGGGGAGCTATGGGTTTTGCATTCTTGAAGAAGTTCATCTTCTGGCCGCCCAGCCGGTATGGTTGATCCTCTGGCAGTTGCACCGCTAACTGCGAAACGATCGCGTAACAGCTTCTAAAGATTTCTCGGCTGCTTCGCTGTTGAGGCCGAGCGTGGCAAAGGCGGCTTTATTTCCCGGAAAGCTTTCTTGTAATTTCTTCAACGATCTTCGGGCGAAGGTCGGCCATCACCCTGTCGACGATGCTGGCGATCGTGCTGGCATCGGGCCCGGAGGTGGACTCTGCACTCTCCGCTGCGGCGGCTGCTGCCTTAGCCTTCGGTGGCTCATCAGCCGCGAGTGAAATAGATTTTGATGCCTCTTCCGGATATCCGTCGCCAGGATACCTTTGGCCAGCATCTATCATTGCGGCGGAGCTGACCATCTCGCTCGACTCCACGCTCTCTTCGGCGATAGATGTCTGCGGGGCGGCAGTCTCTGCGTCATGCTGGGCGGAATCAGGATGAGCATCCGGTTGCATGGGATGATCCTCGCTTGGAAGACGCTGGACCTCTTGTTCCCCTACAGATTCTGTCAAAGGTTCCGGCGAAATTTTTGCAGCGGCTATGAGATTTGCTGCCGCCAGCGTGTTCTCGACTGCGGCCTCAATCGCCGAAACTCCGCTCATCGCGGCCGGCTCCACTGCGCCACCGGGCGCGGGCTGGGCAGCAAAAGTACGGAACATTTCCGCTTCCAGGGAATTCGCCGCTTCCTCGGGACTCAACGCCACCGGCTCCGCAACCCACCGCGGACCGTCGGGCTGATGTGAGGATTTTTTTTCTGGTGATTCTTCGCGTGACGCTGCTTTTGCCGCCTCCAGCGATTCCTGGGAGTGCGCCGAACCTGTATCCGCATTCCAATCCGCGGGCGTTAGCAAACGCAATGCCTGAACCAGTTCCGCATCGCTTGGCGCCGGTTCCTCCAGCACCTGTTCAATCACGTTTGCCGGCGAAGCAAAGCCCGGCTCGTCGTCTTTGTCGACACACGCCGGCTCCTGCGCAAACTGCGCCGCGTTCACGGTTGCAATCGCAACCGGCGTTTCTGAAACCAGATTCTCTGCAGGCTGCCTCTCCGGAGTCTGCTGCTCTGCGTATTCCCTTGCCGCAGGCTCAGGCGCGTGCTGATCGGTTTCGACCGCAGTCGCTACATTTTCGCTCGGGAGTTCGACATGCTCAACCGGAATTTCAATTTCGCTCTTGCCATCGACCGTGAATAGGGGAGCTTCAACGATTGGAAATTCGGGAATTGGCGATTCGGGAACCGAAGATTCTACGACTTGCTCGACAAAGTGCGCCTCGACAACCTGTGGCTCTTCCACGTGCGGCGCAGAAGCCGCTGCCTCAAGAGCGGCTGCATCAGGAATCGTTACCTCGGAACCAACCGTAGAACCCGATGCAACGGCCGACGCGGCCGGCGTTTTCTCATCGGATCTCTCGTCTGCCGCCGGTGCACCCTTGTCCTTATCATCGCCGCGATCGCTTTTGGCCGGAAGAATCGACCCCTCGAGTTTCGCGGCCAGCGCGCTAAGTGCGTCCAGCTCATCTTTCGTGATGTCGCCCGGAAGATCAGCAGCCGCCGGCTCCTGTCCGGACGGCGGCTTCACATTCTTCGCATCACCGGCGCCGTTGCGCTTTCCCTTCCGGAAATCGCGGAAAGTCCCGGTCGGCGCATCTTCCACTTCTTCTTTTTCTTTTTCTTCCTTCTTTTTCTTCGAGGAGAAACCCAGCCGGCTCTTCCATCCCGTGTCTGCCGCCGAATTAATTTCCGATTTCCTGCCGTTTCCCGCGGATCGGAACCGCTCTGAGCCCGAGTCCACCTCTTCGCGCAAGCCGTTACCGCGCGGCGTCACCATGAGGTCTTCGAGCCGCGTGATCGCGGTCAGCAATTCGCTGGCCTCGAAGGGCTTCACGATATGCGCATCGGCCCCCACTCTTCGCGCTTCTTCCGGCTTGAACGGTTCAAGCTTGCCCACGCTCAGCAATACGGGAATGTGCCCCGTCTCGTCCGAGTCCTTCAGCCGCTGGCAGACCTCCAGGCCGCTGTAGCCTGGCATGTAAACGTCCAGCACGATCAGATCCGGTTTGAAATCGGCGACCCGCTTGAGGGCGGCAGATCCGTTGTTGACGGTGGAGACGTCGTAACCGGCATCCGCCAGAATCTTTCGCCCCATGTTCTGGGCTGTCACACTATCGTCAGCAAGCAGTATTTTCCGCGCCAAAAGTGTCCTTCGCTAAAAAAGGAGAGATAACGCGAAACTACCTTGTCCACAAACCTAAGTCAACGTTTCCTGCAGCGGAGACAGGTTACGACCGTTCCTAGTCCGTTGGGGAGCGGCCCACAGGTCAGAGATCAGATTGCGGAGGTTGAAGGCCAGAGGTCAGACTTTCGGACAGCGAGAGAGCGGATTGTAGAAGTTTTCACCTCTGCAATCTGACTTCTGACCTCCGCAATCTCCCTGTGCCCTCGCTAGAACGGGTTGAGCTTCTTCAGGCCCTTCTTCTTTTTTTTCTTGTTTGAAGAAATATCCGCCATTTCCTCGGTTTTCGGGGGACTGGCAGAGCTCGACGTCCCGCCACCCTCCAGTTGATTGGTCTGCTGCAGCGGAGGCAAGGCGGTTGGGTCGGGCTCGACATTCGGCTTTAGTTCGTTTGGATCTGCGACGGTCGGCTTTAACTCAGCTGTGGCCGGCGCGCCTTGCGCTCCAGGCTGATCCGCAGGCGTCGTCCCCGCCGAGTCTGCTGCAGTCGCGGGAGCATCCGAACGCGGCGTCGGCTGGTTCGGTGCGACCGAGCCCTTAATCTTTTCTACACCTAACTTTTCGTCCCCGCCGCCCCCTCGCGCGGCGTTGCCCATCTGTTGCACGACTTTGGTTGCCGTCATCGGCTCCGGATCCACCATGCTCGGATCGCCCATACGGACCGTGTGCGAAACGTCAGGACCTTTCTCGAAAGTCCCCAACATGTTCGATATGACTCCTTCTTCCTGACGGCTGGCTATTTCCTTCTTGTTCAGGTCGAGCGCCGCCCGCGTCGGACGCGGTACTGGCTGATGCAGCGCCTCCAGTCGCGCCTTCGCATCCACCGCCCGGTCCATCGCCGGATAGCGCGTGATGATCTTCGCGTAAGCCGCCGACGCTTCTTTCGTCTGATCCTCGATCAGCCTGGTCTTCACCACTTCGTTCAAGCGCGCGTTCTTCCGGATCGAATTCACTTCGGCTTCATACGATTGACCCAGCAGAAACAACGCTTCATCCGCACCGCTGAATAACGGATAGCGGTCCACCAGCGTTTTCAGCCGTGCAATCGCCGCCGGATATGCCATCCGCAGATAATAGAATCGCCCGATTTCGTACTCACGTTCCGCCAGCACTTCCTGCACCTCTCGCAAACGTTGCTTGGCTTTTGGCACCAGTTTGCTGTCGGGATACTCCTGAATCAGCGCCCGGTATTCCTCCTCGGCGCGCATCGCGTGGGTATAGTCGCGGTCTGGCTTTTCCATCTGCTCATAGTGGATGTTCGCCACCTTCAGCTGGGCCTCGGCGGCTTCCGGCATATTGGGAAAGAACGTGCGGAAATCCTTGTATTCGATCTCGGCCTGCTGCATCGCCGTCGTTCCACCCTCGGCGTACCAGGAATCCGCCACCCCGAGCTTTGCCCGCGCGATGAACTCCGAATCCGGATAGGTGTTGATCAGCGTCTGCAGCGTCATCCGCGCCACGTCATAGCGGTTATGCTTCATGGCATCCATGGCCCGGTCGAAGAGCACCTTGTCAGGCTGCTTCGATCCAACGTTGGCCAGCGGATTCACAGCTTTCTTGTTGCTGCATCCGACCGTCAAGGCCAACAGCAACGCAAGAAACAAAACGAAAGAATTACGACGCATTAGAAACACCTCAAATCTCTAGAACCCACCTTTGACCAGCACCCGATGACCAGCACCAGACTCACCTAGGGACAAACGCCCCGTGCGTCGAGCCGAGCGCAGCTCGGCGGCGCTCCCCCTACGTTCGCATCAAAGTAGCGCTACGAGCCGCGTCCAGTAGCGCAGCAGCATTCGCCTTGGCATCGCCCTTCCCGAACACTGCGCTTCCCGCCACCAGAATTTCCGCTCCCGCCCGCACCACATCCGCCACTGTATCCCCAGCAACGCCGCCATCTACTTCGATGCGGAAGGAGTATCCCCGCGCCGCGCGAATTTCCGCCAGCTTCCTCATTTTGTGCAACATGCTCGGGATAAATTTCTGCCCCCCAAACCCGGGATTCACAGTCATAACCAGCACATGATCCACGATGTCGAGCACTTCACTGAGGGTTTCCACCGGGGTCGCCGGGTTGATCACCACTCCCGCGCGACAGTTGTGGCTCTTAATCAGATTCAGCGTCCGGTTCAAATGCCGGCACGCTTCCTGGTGCACCGAAATCCAGTCCGCTCCCGCCTCGGCAAAATCAGCAATATATTGGTCGGGGTTTTCAATCATCAGATGGCAGTCGAGCGGCAGCCGAGTGAACCGGCGCAACGATTTCACCACCGGCGGGCCAATCGTAATATTCGGCACAAAATGTCCATCCATCACATCGACATGGACCACGCTACCGCCACCAGCCCTAGCTTGCTCCACCTGGTCGGCCAGATGAGCGAAATCCGAAGAGAGTATGGAGGGCGCGAGTTCGATCACAGCAGGGTCCATAGGGTCCAGGAAAGTAGGGTCTAGGCTTTCGAAATTCTAGCACGGGGAGCGGCAGGGGAGAGCGGCCGCGCCATCAAAGTTCGGCTAGAGACGGCGTCACGCACAATTTTGGGTGGCGCAGCGGTTGACCGCTGCGATCGCCGGTTGGGCATTACACGACGAGGCCGCTTCCCCGGCCGACACCAATGCTTCCTCGTAGACCAACCCCAAACAGAATGTCATCCTGAACGCAGTAGCCGTGTCGCGAAGCGAAGAAGCTAAGCCGGTTTTGCCCGATTACTTTGGGACACCAATGGGCGGTCGTTTGGGACTCGATTGGCGGTCGGGCGTAATCTGTGCGTAAGATTCCGCTTTTCGTAGTATCTCCCACGTGGCACCGGCGAAGCGGTGCGAAAAAGCTTGAAAAAAACGAGGAGAATCTAAAATTATGAAGTTTTGCAAACTCAGCTTGTTTTTTGCCCTGCTTGTGGCGGTTTGTCTTCCGGCTCTCGGCCAGACCGAAATGCGGGTGGACATTCCCTTCAATTTCACCGCCGCGGGCAAGTCTCTACCCGCCGGGCATTACCGGGTTGCGCGTTCATCGTTGGCTGCGAGCTGCGCATGGTACATTACTGACGACCACACTGGTGTGATCATGGTTACGAGCCTGGCTGCACCCTCACAGAAGGTACGTCACTCCAGTCTGATTTTCCGGCAGGCCGGCGGTACATATTCCCTGATGCAAATCTGGCAAGACGGTTCCGGTCGCGACGTTTACCAGCAGAAAGTGAAACAGACTTTTGTGTCAGAAGTCGATTCGAAAGATGTCAAGTACATAGAAATCGGAGCGGAATAGCCGGCTCGAGCACGCTCTTGAAACCTGTTCAAGAGGAGCCCTCCCCCGTTAGGGAAGCTTGCAGAGATATCCCCAAGCCTTTGGCAGATAATTAGAAGACATCTATGAAACCGATCACTTTCGTATCAGGCGCTGCTCTTGCCCTGATTCTGATGGCCCCGTGGCTACGCGCGCAATCCAACCAGCAAGCAACTCCAAAGATCACCGTGGACGTTCCTTTTGACTTCATGGTCGGGCATGTCATGTTCCCTGCCGGACATTACACGGTCAAGCCGGCGGGAAATCGAACCTTCTACCTGAGAGCTGGTCGCGGACGAGAATATGTCAAATTTACGGCTAGGCCAATCAGCACGCCTTCGAATCCGGGCGCACGCCTGATTTTTCTCGAAGAAAACAGCCACTATCGGTTGCGCGAACTCTGGATGAATTCAGCGACTGGGGAAGGGATCCCTGGACTGCCGGTGGAGGAACTGCGTAACGTTCGCGAATCACGTGTGGAAGTACCGGCGAGTTGCACAGCCTGCAATTGAATCGCGATTTCGCCCCGCCAGCTGGCAATAAAGATAAAGAGCGAGAGAATACCTTGATGGGCAAAGCCCGCATCCCTCAGATCTTCGGCGTGCTGTTCATTCTGGCCATGCTTGTTGGATTTCCAGTTGCTAACGGCCAGCAATTGGCCCCACCCTCCGGTCCGATGCAGAGCCAGGGTGAAGATCGGGGTCAGTCCGTGGAGACCCTGAAGGTCAACGTAAATGCGGTCCAACTCTTCTTCAATGTGAAGGACAGGAAAGGGGCGCTCGTCCCCAACCTTACCAAAGACGATTTCGAGGTCCTGGAGGACGGCAAGCCGCAGACCATCAGGTACTTCGCTGCTGAGTCCAACCTCCCGCTGACGCTGGGAGTCTTGATCGATTCCAGCGGCAGCCAGGAGCGCGTGCTCCCCATGGAAAAAAAGGTTGGTGCCGAATTCCTCAGTGGACTCTTGCGCGAGCAAGACCTCGCCTTCGTCATCGGCTTCGATGTGAAAGTGGACCTGCTGCAGGACTTCACCAATTCAGTGGATGCTCTGAAAGCTGCTCTGAAGAGCGCGCGCATCGACGTTGGCGGGATCCCCGGAACAGGCGCTCCAGGCCCGGGAGGCACCGTCCCAGCCGCGCTCCGCGGTACGCTGCTTTATGACGCCGTGTACCTGGCCTCAAACGATGAACTGTCCGAGCAAGTCGGGCGACGCAAAGCGATGATTCTGCTTACGGACGGCGAAGATCAAGGCAGCCAGATGAGGATCGCAGATGCGATCGAGGCGGCGCAGAAATCCGACACCATCATATACGTGTTGCTGTGCGCCGACCGCAGCTTCTACGGTTCTGGCGAATATTCCGGCAAAGGTAAGATGAAGAAGCTCGCTCAGGAGACCGGTGGTCGCGTCATCGAGGTGGGAAACAAATCCGACAAACTGAAAAACGCTTTCAATCAGATCGCCCACGAGCTGCGTAGCCAGTACGACATCGGCTATTCGCCAACGAATACGGCCCTCGACGGCCCCCTCCGTAAAGTTGAAATCCACGCCCGGGACCATGGGGATAATAAAGATAAGAACTATAGGATTCAGGCTCGCACCGGATACTACGCCATTCCCGCGCGCGATTAGGTCTTGAGTTCTCGCGCTCCCGCCAGTGCCTTTCTTACTATCTCCACTTCCTCCGCCATGGCAAACTTCAGCTTCTCGATTCCATCGCCGGTCACCGCCGAAATCGGATAAAGCTTCAGCTTCCGGCGCGTAGCCCATTGTTTCAATTTCTTGAGCTTCTGCGGATTGGCCACGTCGATCTTGGAGGCGACCATCAACGTCGGCTTCTTCTCCAACCCCGCACCGACGCTGGACAGCTCGCCCCGTATCACTTCCACGTCTTTTACCACATCGGGCCGGCCGCTGCTGTCGGAGACATCCACCATATGCACCAGCAAACGCGTGCGCTCAATGTGCCGCAGAAATTGCGTACCGAGCCCCGATCCCGTGTGCGCGCCTTCGATCAATCCCGGAATGTCGGCGACGACAAAACTTTCTTCTTTTCCTTTGTCGCCCACGAGCACGACTCCGAGGTTGGGCTCCAGCGTGGTGAAGGGATAATCCGCCACTTTGGGGCGCGCCGCTGAGATCCGTGATATGAGGGTCGACTTGCCCACATTGGGATATCCCACCAGCCCCACATCGGCCAGCAGCTTCAACTCCAGGCGAAAATTCCGCTCTTCGCCGGGACGTCCGTCTTCGTGCTCGCGCGGCGCCTGATGCGTGGAAGTGGCGAACTGCGCATTGCCGCGGCCGCCGCGGCCGCCGCGCGCAATTATGACGCGTTCATCGGGACGCGAAAAATCATGAACCATTTCGCCCGTATCTTCGTCGTAAACAATCGTGCCGACGGGCACCTTCAGCACGATCCCCTCACCGTCGCGCCCCGTTTTCTTCGAGCCCTCGCCGTGCCGCCCGCGTTCCGCCGTGTATTCAGGATTGAAACGGAAATGGACAAGGGTGTTGTGTCGCTCGCTCGATTCCATCCAAATGTCGCCGCCCTTGCCGCCATCGCCGCCCGAGGGCCCGCCGCGCGGAACGAACTTCTCCCGCCGGAACGCCATGCAGCCATTGCCGCCATCGCCCGCCTTCACTCGAATTTTAGCTTCATCGATAAACATGAATGTTTAAGCTCGTGGGGGAACGGGCGCCTCGCCCGTCCAGCGGAGCGCAGCTCCGCGGCTCTCGGCAGAACGAAAAAGCCTCGACAAGAAGCCGAGGCTGCTACGGTCGGTCACGTGGTGCCGGGGCTTTGTCCCGGCCGCCCGCCGTGGATCCAGGAATCCTATTGCGCTTCGACAGCTTCGGGCTCGACCATGACAAACTTGCCCATCGATCCCTTGTCCACAAACTTGATTCGCCCGGTAATCTTGGCGAAGAGGGTGTCGTCTTTGCCCCGTCCAACGTTGAGTCCGGGCTTCACGCGCGTGCCACGCTGCCGGACGATAATCGTCCCGCCCGGCACCAGTTGCCCGCCAAACGCCTTGAACCCCAGCCGTTGCGCGTTCGAGTCGCGCCCATTTCGTGAAGTGCCCTGTCCTTTTTTATGCGCCATAATCAGTTCCAGGTGGCCAGTTGCCAGTAATCTAAACTTCCAACAATCTCAAATCCCTAATGTCATCCTGAGCGGAGAAGCCGTCGAAGGCCCCCTGCTCATTCATCCTCTCGCCCGCCGCGGCAGGGAATTCTCACGATAACTTAGCCGCTACTTCTTTTTCTTCTTCGCCGCCGCCTTCTTCTTCGGAACCGATTTCTTGGCATGCGGATGCGCCACGTGCTTGCTAGCCTTTTTCCCGGGGCGCTTTGAAGTCTTCACTTCCTCGCCGCCCTCATGCGCCGTCTTCACTTTCTTCTCTTTCTTAACCAGTTCCGGCGCCTTAAACGACTGCCCATCAAAAGCAATCTCGGTAATGCGGACGGAGGTATAGTCCTGCCGGTGTCCACGCAGTTTCTTGTATTGCTTTTTGCGTTTGTAGTGGAAGACGAGGATCTTCTCGCCGCGTCCCTGCTCGACCACCTCGCCGGTCACGAGCGCGCCCGAACCCGGAGGCACGACGCTGCCCGCCTCGGCCGAAACCGCCAGCACGTCGCCAAACTCAACCTTGCCGTCCTTGTCTTCCTGCGTTTCCATCCGGATCACGTCGCCAGGGGCGACACGATACTGTTTTCCACCTGCGCGGATCACCGCGTACATAGACTCTCCTTGTGCTCTCGTAGCCCGTGTGGTGCTCTTGTAGCCCGTATGGTGACGGGGCTTTGCCCCGTCCCGCGTAGGGACAGCCGCCCTCGGCTGTCCAAGCCGAGCAAAGCTCGGCAAGTATCTAAGTATGCTTGCTGTTTTTCCGCAACGGCTTCTGACCGGAAACGCGGCGCGGCCCCAGAACGGTTCCGCAAGTACAGGCAAACTCAACTAGTCTATCGTGCGCTATGGAAGTCGGTCAAACGGTTGCACTCGGTGCATTCGCCCCTTGAGGGGCTCGGCGGCGACATTCCACTTTTTTCAGCAATCTGTTGAGCCGCTGAGGTGAGGCTCCGGCGCGGAAGATACTTTTTCCGCAGCCCGTTAGAAGGCCCTTCCGGAATCCAGCAGGATCGTCACCGGTCCTTCATTCACCAGTTCGACCTGCATGGTTTGCTGGAAACGTCCGGTCTCGCAACGCAGCCCGGATCTGCGTATTTTCTCCACAAAATATTCGTAGAGTTCGCGGGCCGGCTCCGGCGGAGCGGCCGCGTCGAACGAGGGCCGCTTGCCGCGCCGCACGTCTCCGTAGAGAGTGAACTGCGAAACCACCAGCAGGGCACCGGCAACCTCCTCGACAGACAAATTCATTTTGCCGCCGGCATCTTCAAAAATTCGCAGGCCAGTGATCTTCTCCGCGAGATAATCCGCCTCAGCGCGAGTATCGCTCGCACCCACTCCAAGCAGAACCAGCAGCCCGAGGCCGATTTCGCCGGTAACCTCGTCGCCCACCGTAACTCGGCAGCGGCTCACCCTCTGCGCCACGGCGCGCATTAGCGGCCGGCTCGCAGATCACTAACCGGGATTAGTTTTTTCACGCCGAAATCCTGACACGACTCGGGCCACCAGGGCAAGAGCCGCAAGCGTCCGGCGAGCGCAGCCGACAATCC
>Ga0302325_10025389_pt1 | contig 12311 bp, 12 predicted proteins | sample Palsa_T0_2_FD_201948 | JGI IMG/M metagenome (GOLD analysis project Ga0302325, IMG submission 201948) | Peat permafrost microbial communities from Stordalen Mire near Abisko, Sweden - Palsa_T0_2 | ecosystem: Environmental > Terrestrial > Soil > Palsa > Peat permafrost | place: Sweden: Abisko...
CTTCCCTTGTCGGCCCCGCTCAACCATTTGTTCGCCGCTTCGTCACATACGTCCGGACATGCGAGGATAGCCAGAAGCCTGGAACTGCGGGCAGAGCGCCGCCATTGCCACGACGGTTCATGCGAGGATGCCAGCCATGACTAACACGCTCACCGCGACACTGCGGACCAACGCAGGAACGATAGTGATCCGGCTGTTCCCGGATCAAGCACCGAAGACGGTCCGGAATTTCGTCGAGCTGGCCGAGGGCAAGCGCGAGTGGAAGGACCCGCGGACCAGGAAGGCCAGTACGGCCCGGCTCTACGACGGGACGATCTTCCACCGGGTGATCCCGAATTTCATGATCCAGGGCGGGGACCCGCTCGGTACCGGGACGGGCGGCCCGGGCTACCAGTTCGGCGACGAATTCCACCCCGACCTCTCGTTCGACCGGCCCTACCTGCTGGCCATGGCTAACGCCGGGCCGGGCACCAACGGCTCCCAGTTCTTCATCACGACCGCGCCCACCACCTGGCTGACTGGCAAGCACACCATCTTCGGCGAGGTCATCGAAGGTGCCGACGTGGTGGACAGGATAGGCAGTGTGGCGACGGACGGCCGGGACCGTCCCGCCCAGGACGTCGTCATCGAATCCGTCGAGATTACGGGCCCCGACGGCGCTGCGGGATCCGCAGGCTGAGCCGTGGGTGAGCCCGCGGTACCGGACGCCGGGGACGGTGCGGGCGTTCCCACCTGCTACCGCCACCCCGGCCGGGAGACGTATCTGTCGTGCGTCCGGTGCGGGCGTCCGGCTTGCCCGGATTGCCTCCGCTCGGCTCCGGTCGGCCAGCAGTGCGTCGAGTGCGTGCGGGAGGGAAACCAGGGCGTCCGCCGGGCCGGCACGGTCTTTGGCGGGCGGCCGACCTCCAGCGCGGCCGTGACATGGACACTGGTCGGCATCAACGTCCTGTTCTACCTGATCGAGCTCGTCCACCCGGCTATAGCGGACGACTGGGCGCTGGTCGGGCGCCTGGGCCCGAGCATTGGCGTGGCCGACGGCCAGTGGTACCGGCTGCTCACAGCCGAGTTCCTGCCGGGGACCGGGCTGAGCGGCCTGCTGGATATCGCCTTCAACATGTGGGCCCTGATCCTGGTGGGCCCGGCGCTGGAGCAACTGCTTGGCCGTCTCCGGTTCCTGGCCGTCTACCTTTTGAGTGCGGTCGGCGCTTCGGTGCTCTTCTACCTTCTCGCCCCGGCGAGCGCGGCGGCGCTGGGCGCCTCGGGCGCGATCTTCGGCCTGTTCGCCGCGTGGTTCGTGGTGTCCAGGCGGCTGCACCTGGATAGCCGGGCCATCGTCTTCCTGATCGTCCTCAACCTGGCCTTCAGTTTCACGTTCCACTCGTTCATCGCCTGGCAGGCCCACGTGGGCGGGCTTATCGCCGGGGGCGTGCTCACCGCGGCCTATGCGTATGCGCCGCGTAATCAGCGGATGCTGGTGCAGGCCGGTGCCACCGTAGCCGTGCTGGCCGTGCTGGTCATCGCCGTGCTCGCGCGCAACAGCGAGCTGGCCGGATCCGCGCTGGGCTGATCAGCGCCATTTGGTGGAGAGAACCACCCCGGAGATGATGAACGCGAACCCGATGACCAGGTTCCAGTCCGACAGCACCGGGACCGGCAGGCTGCCCTGGGTGACGTAGAAGACGGCGATCCAGGCCAGCCCGAGCACGAGACAGCCCAGCATGGTGGGCACCAGCCAGCGCGGGCTGACCTTGCTCCTAGATGTTCTGGGCGGCGGGGTGTAGACCGCCTTGGTTCTCACGCGGGACTTGGGCACGGTCGCTCTCCTGGGTGGGGCTTTTGATGCACTCGGCCCGAGTGTAACGCCGTAGCATCAGAACCCGTTTCCGGTCGCTGTCGGCGTTGGTGTCGGCGTCGGGGTTGGTGTCGGCGTCGGTCCGCCGCCTCCCTGGCTCGGGGTTGGCGACGACGTGGCCGCGGCCGCGGCCACGTAGATGGTCACCGTGGATCCCTTGGCGGCGGTGCCGTTGCTGGGCTGCTGCTGGAACACGTTGCCGGGGGTGGCGGAGGCCGGGCCGGCCACCACCTTCGTCGAGACGTTGAACCCGTCCCCGCTCAGGATCGACGTCGCGGTGGCCTGCGGGTCGCCGACGACGTTGGGCACCTGGACGCCGCCGCCGGACACGTAGATCGTGACGGTGCTGCCGGGCGCCGCGCCGGCGCCCCCGGCCGGTGACTGCTTCACCACCGTCCCGCTCGGTTTGGTCGAGGTCGGGTCCGATACGGCGTTCACGTTGAAATTCTTGCCCTGCAGGGTTCTCGTCGCGGTCGCCTGCTGCTCGTTGAGCACGTTCGGTACCTTGACCACCTGCGGCCCGGTGGACACGTACAGCGTCACCACCGAGTTGGCCGGGACTTTGTTGCCGAACGGCGGGTTGGTGCTGGCCACCTGGCCCTTGGGGTAGGTCGACGAGGCCCTCGGCACGATCTTGGGCTGCAGCCCGGCCTTGACGACCGCCGCGCTGGCATCGGCCTGGCTCATCCCCACCACGGACGGCACGGAATCGGTCTTCCCGCTCCCGTTCAGCTCGAAGAAGGCGACCAGCAGGATGGCGAGGACGACAACGCCGCCCAGGATCCACCAGAGCGCCTTCCGCCGCCCGCTGCCCCCGTCCTCGCCACCGTAAGCGCCCTCCGGGGGCCCGTACTGGTACGGCGGGATCGCGCCGGTCCGGCCGTCGGTCGCGGCCGGGCCGAGGCGCTGGGTGGCGGGAGGGTACATCTCGGCGTTCCGCGGCGGCGCCGCGACCGGCACGCCGGACAGGGCGCGCTGGATGTCCGTGCGCATCTCCGCCGCCGACTGGTACCGGTCGGCCGGGTCCTTGGCCATCGCCTTCAGCACGATCGAGTCGGCCCAGACGGGGATCTCCGGATCCACCCGGGACGGCGGGATCGGGTTCTCCCGGACATGCTGGTAGGCGATCGCCACCGGCGAGTCGCCGGTGAACGGGGGCCGGCCGGTGAGCAGTTCGTACAGCAGGCAGCCGGTCGAATACAGGTCGCTGCGCGCGTCGACCCGCTCGCCCCGGGCCTGCTCGGGTGACAGGTACTGCGCGGTCCCGATGACCTGGGCGGTCTGGGTCATGGTGGCCTGGGCGTCACTGACCGCCCGGGCGATGCCGAAGTCCATCACCTTGACCTCAGCCGACCGGGTCAGCATCACGTTGGCGGGCTTGATGTCACGGTGCACGATGCCGTGCCGGTGGCTGTAGTCGAGGGCCCGCAGCACGCCGTCGGTAATCTCCAGGGCCCGTTCTGGCAGCAGCCGGCGGTCCTCCCGGAGCAGATCGCGCAGCGTCCGTCCGTCCACGTACTCCATCACGATGTACGGGACGTTGGCCGGCCCTTCCATGTCCTCGCCGGTGTCGTACACAGCGATGATCGAGGGGTGGTTCAGCGAGGCGGCGGACTGCGCCTCGCGGCGGAACCGGGCCTGGAACGTCGCGTCCCGGGCCAGGTCCTCGCGGAGCGTCTTCACCGCGACCACGCGGTCAAGACGGATATCGCGCGCCCGGTACACCTCGGCCATGCCACCGCGCCCGACGACGCCATCGAGCTCGTAACGGCCGCCGAGGAGGCGGGACTGAATCATGTCAGGCACGTCAGTAACCATCCTGCGTCGTAGTCGTCGCCCCGGTGGAGCCTTGGTCCCAGCCGGTGGTCTCGGCATTTCTGCGGTGACGCATCGCTCTCATTTCACGGATCTCGCATGTCCGGCGTTCATTGCTTCGCCTGGGAGGCCAGGTACGCCTTGATGATCTTGACGGCGATGGGCGCGGCGGCGTCAGCACCGAAACCGCCGCCCTTTACCACGACGCCGACAGCTATCTGCGGGTTGTTGGCCGGCGCGAAACATGTGAAAACCGCGTCGTTCAGGCCCGAGTTGTTGATGCCGTTCTGTGCGGTTCCGGTCTTTCCGGCGATCTCGATGTTCGGCAGGAACGCGGTGGCGTGCGCCGTGCCCGCCGGCGACTGCACCACGCTGATCATCATCTGCTTGATCTGCCCGGCGACGGCGGGGGTGACCGGGGTGCTGAAGGTGGCCGGGGACGTCGTGGCCAGCGGGGTCAGGTCCGGAGCGGTGACCTTCTGGACCAGGTAGGGCTTCATCAGCGTGCCGTTGTTGGCGATAGTGGCCGCGAACATCGCCTCCTGCAGCGGCGTGACCGTGTCGCTGTACTGGCCGATCGCCGAGTACGCGGTCAGGCTGGGCGCCGACACCGGCGGGTAGTTGCTCGCCACGACCGGCAGCGGGATCGTCAGGTTGGGGTCGTTCATGCCGAACTTGTTGGCCTGGGCCCGCAGCGCGCTCCCGCCCAACTGCTCGCCAAGAGCGCCGAACACGGTGTTGCAGGAGATGGTGAACGCGTAGATGAGCGGCACCTTGCCGTTGCCGGTCGGGTTGCTGCCGTCGTTACACGTCTCACCGCTGTCGTTGATCAGCTTGTTGGTGGTGTCCGGCAGCGTGAGCTGGGTCGGCGCGTAGACCGGCGTGCTCGCGCTGGCCACCTTCCCGGTCGACAGGGCGGTGGCGCTGGTCACAATCTTGAACGAGGACCCGGGCGGGAAGGTCGTGCTCAGCGCGTTGTCGATCAGCGGATGACTAGGGTCGGTCTGCAGTGCCTTGTCCGCCTTGTTGAGCTGTGTCCCGTCGAACGTGGTCAGCTGGTTGGGATCGAAGCTCGGGTAGGACGCCAGCGCGAGCACCGCGCCGGTCTGCGGGTCCAGCGCCACCACGCCCGCCTCCCGGCCCATCGCCTTGAGCGCTGCGTACGCGGCGTCCTGGGCCACGGAGTTGATGGTCAGCTGGACCGTGGCGCCCTTCTTGGGCTTCCCGGTGACCAGGTCGATCAGGTTGTTCACCGCCAGCGCCGGATCGGACCCGGACAGCTGCCGGTTCTCCGCCTGCTCGATGCCGGTGGCGCTGTAGATGGAGTCGAATCCGGTGATCGGCGCGTACTCGGGGCCGTCCGGGTAGTACCGCTGGTATTTGTAGATGCCCTTGACCGCGTGGGAATCCGCGATCACCTTGTTGTCGGCCGTGATGATGGATCCCCGCTGGTACTGGAACTGCTCGGAGAACGTGCGGGCGTTGCCCTGCTTGTTGGCCAGGCTGCCCGCCTCGAATGCCTGCACGTAATTCGCGTTCAGCAGGAGCAGAACGAACATCACGAGGCAGGCCAGCGAGATCCGGCGGAGGGCTCGGTTCATGACCCGCGCCCGTCCCGGGCCGGCCGCAGCCAGTTCGCGTGGCCGCTCATCCGGCCCTCACCACCTGCGTCATCCCCTCGTCCTGGATCGGCTGCGGGGCCGGCCGGCGCGCGGTGTCGCTGATCCGCATCAGCAGGGCGATCAGCATCCAGCTGGCCACCAGTGAGGAACCGCCCTGGGACAGGAACGGCGTGGTGATGCCGGTCAGCGGGATCAGCCGGGTGACCCCGCCGACGATCACGAACACCTGCAGGGCGAGCACGAACGCGAGGCCGCCGGCCAGCAGCTTGGAGAACGGATCGCGGACCGAGATCGCGGCCCGCAGCCCGCGCTGGACGATCAGCCCGTAGATGAGCAGGAGCGCCATCAGCCCGGTGATGCCGAGCTCCTCGCCGAACGCGGTGAAGATGAAGTCGCTCTGCACCAGCGGGGTCCAGTACGGCTGGCCCTGGCCCAGTCCCCGGCCCAGGACGCCGCCGAAGCCCAGCCCGTACAGCCCCTGCACCAGCTGGTAGGAGTTGGTGAACGGGTTGTTGCCGCTGAACGGGTGCAGCCAGATGGTGAACCGCTCGCCGACGTGGCCGAAGAGCTTGCTCGCCACGAACGAACCGAATCCGAACAGGATGAGGCCGATGAGCAGCCAGGACGTGCGCTGGGTGGCAACGTAGAGCATGGCCACGAACAGGCCGAAGAACAGGGCGGAGGTGCCCACGTCGGTCTCGAAGATCAGGACGACGAGGCTGGCCCCCCACGCGATGAGCACCGGGCCGAGGTCGCGGGCCCGGGGCAGGTCGATGCCCAGCACCCGCCGCCCGGCCAGGGCCAGCACGTCCCGCTTGCTGACCAGGTAGCCGGCGAAGAACACGGCCAGGCACAGCTTGGCGAACTCTCCGGGCTCGATGGTGAAGCCGCCCAGGATGATCCAGTCCTTGGCCCCGTTCACCTCGCTGATCGACGCGGGCAGCAGGGCCGGGATGACCAGCAGCACCAGGCCGATGGCACCAAGGGTGTAGGTGTAGCGCTGCAGGGTCCGGGGCTGGCGGACCAGGGCGAGCACGGCCACGAAGGCCGCGATGCCGATGGCGCTCCAGACCACCTGGAAGGCCGTGGTCGACGAGCTCATCGTGCTGATGACGTTGCCCGGGTTCCCGGCCCGCCCGGACTGCTGCAGCCGGTAGATCATCACGATGCCGAGGCCGTTCAGCAGGGCGGCCAGCGGCAGCATCAGCGGGTCCGACCACGGCGCCAGCCGGCGGACGGCCAGGTGGGCGATGCCCACGATGACCGCGAACGACAGGCCGTAGGCGAACATCCCGGACGGGATCTTGCCGTTCAGCCCGAGGCCGACCGCGGCGTACGCGAACATGACCACGGCCACCGCGAAGATGAGCATGCTGAGCTCGGTGCGGCGCCGCCCGCGCGGCATGGCCACCACGCCCGGGACAGCCGAGGGTGCGGTGATCGAGCCGAGGGATGCCGGCTCGCCCGGAGGGGTGGTCATCGCACTCACGAAGATCCACCGCTGGCCGGCGTCGGCGCCGGCGGGCAGTCCGGCGGGATGGTGGGCATGGCCGGCTTGGGGATGACCTTGCCCTTGCTGTTCTTCTTGACCGGGAGGTTCTGCCAGGTCCGCAGGGCCTGGTAAGCGTTCTGGCAGCGCTGGTAGTCGGACCGGATGTTGCCGAGGATCCGCTGCGCGTCAGCCAGCCCGCTGGCCGGGATCGTGGACCGGATCGACTGCACGTCGGTGGCAGGCAGCATGGCCAGCGGAATGCTGGTCTGCCGGTACACCTTGGACAGGCTCACCCCGCCGACCTTGGCCGTGATGCCGCGGTAGATGACGACCTTGCCGCTGTTCGTGCCCACGTAGTACTGATCCTGGGTGTAGCGCCATCCCGCGTACCCGCCGCCGATGATCAGGATGACGAGGACGACCAGGGCCGAGGTGACCAGCGGCCAGCGGCGGCGGTGCCCGGGCTCTTCGGCGCTGGCGCTCGGCGGGCGCGGGACCGGGTCGTCGTGCGCGATCGCCACCGCGATCGCGGCCTGCGGGGCGGTCTGGGTGAGCAGATGGGCCCGCCCGGCCGGGCTGTCACTGTGCATCGGGAGGCGGCCCGAGCCGTTGGAGGCCGCCCCGACCACGACCGAGGTGTCGCTCGGCGGCAGCGACGTGGTAGCGCTGTCCACGACGTCCGCGACGATGCAGGTGATGTTGTCCGGGCCGCCGCCCCTGATGGCCAGCTCGATGAGCTGCAGCACGACCTCGTCGAGGTCCGCGACGGTGGCCAGGGTCTGGTGCAGGGTCTCCTCACTGACCACCCCGGACAGGCCGTCCGAGCACAGCAGGTACCGGTCGCCGGCCCGGACCTCGCGCAGCGACAGATCGGGTTCCACGTCGGCCCGGCCATCCAGGGCCCGCAGCAGCATCGAGCGCTGCGGGTGGGTGGGGACGTCGTCGGGGCTGATCCGCCCCTCGTCGACCAGCGTCTGGACCAGCGTGTGGTCATGCGTGATCTGATGGAACTCGCGGCCCCGGAGCAGGTAGGCCCGGGAGTCACCGATGTGGCAGAGGGCCATCCGTGGCCCGGACCACAGCATCGCGGTCAGCGTCGTGCCCATGCCCTCGATCGCAGGATCGGCGGCGACCATGTCGTGCAGCGCGTGGTTGGCGTCGGAGACCGCGTCGGCCAGCGCGTCGAGCAGGTCGTTGCCGGGCACCTCGTCGTCGAGCTTGGCGATGGCGGTGATCGCGGCGGCGCTGGCCACCTCGCCGGCCGCGTGGCCACCCATGCCATCGGCCACCGCCAGCAGGCGCGGGCCGGCATACGCCGCGTCCTCGTTCCCCTCCCGGAGGAGGCCGACATCTGAGCGGATCGCGTACCGCAGTGCAAGTGTCATCTGCGCAATTCCAGAACGGTCTTGCCGATGCGGATCGGCACGCCTGCCGGCACCGGTGTCGGCTGCGTTACCTTCTGGCGGTCAAGGTACGTGCCGTTGGTGGACCCGAGGTCCTCAACGATCCACTGACCGTCCTGAGGAAATAGCCGGGCATGTCGGCTTGAAGCGTAGTCATCGTTGAGGACGAGCGTGGCGTCATTCGCCCGACCAATGGTGATTTGCTGCTCGGTGAGCCCCAGGCTGGTGCCGGCCAGCGCGCCGGCCGTGACCAGCAGGCGCTGCGGCTCACCGCGTCCGGCCCGCTGGGATCGGGGTGTCTTGGCTGGGCGGGGTCGCGGCTGCCGCCGCTGCTGCTTACGCGCGGACGTGGACGCGCCGAACAGGTCCGTACGTACCACGCCCACTGCTGCGATGACGAACAACCACAGGACCGCGAGGAACGCGAGCCTGATGAGAGTGAGAGTGAGCGCGTTCATCGGGTCATGTGTCCTCGGGGTGGCCGTGGCCGGTGCTGGTCGCTGCGTCAGTCTTATCCCTGCTGGGTATCAATAGATACCGTCTCTGCGGAACACCAGGGTTGTCCGCCCCAGCGTTACTTGTGTGCCGTCGGTCAGCGAGACCCGCCGGACCGGCTGGCCGTTCACGAAAGTGCCGTTAGTGGAGCCTAGGTCAACGAGAACCACTTCCCCGTCCTCGACCCGGAGCTCGGCATGGTGCCGCGATACGCCCGGGTCGACGAGCCGCAGGTCGCAGTCGGTGCCCCGGCCGAGCATGGTCACCGGCGCGTTCAGTTCGTAGGTCCGCTGGGTGTTGCCGTCGGCCCCCGGCTCGGGTCCGGAAACCAGCAGTCGCGGCCGCCCACCCGTGGAACCGGAGGCCGGTGCCCGGGGCAGGTCGCTGGTCGGCCGGCGGATCTCACCGCCTTCCACCGTGGTGCCACGGATAACCCCGGAGCGGATCCGGAAGGTGCCCGTGGTCAGATCGGGGACACCCTCGAACCGCATCCGCACCGGCCCGACGAAGGAATAGCCCTGCTCCCGCGCATGCTCACGGGCGAGCGTGGCCAGTTCGATGCCGAGGTTGTCGGCGTACACCTCGAGGCGCTCGAAGTCGCTGTCCGCCAATTCCACTACGAAATCGTTCGGCACCAGCGTCCGGCCTTGCGCCACGATCGCGGCCCGGTCATCCATCTCGCGCTGCACCGCGCTGGCCACCTCAACTGGCTGCAGCTCGGACTTGAACGCTCGCGCGAAGGCACCCTCCACCATGCCCTCGAGCCTGCGCTCGAAGCGCTGAAGAACTCCCACCCGGGTACCTCCTTCCCGTATCCGCATCCGATGGTATCGGCGGCAGGGGGCAGGTCGAAGACGTGCTAACCTGACTCCTTGCCTAGGGCGGGTGGCGGAACGGCAGACGCGCACGGTTCAGGTCCGTGTGTCCGCAAGGACGTGAGGGTTCAAATCCCTCCTCGCCCACCAGGTCTTCTGGGCTGCAGCTTATGCGCCCAGACCACCTGTCTGGTTCACGGTTGGGCAGGTCGGCGGTACAAGTGTCGTCGGGAGGCGCCGCCGACCGTCGCACCCAAGGACATTCCAGGCATAACGAAACGCGCTTGCACCGCCGCGTGCACGATCTGCTTCTGCGGCTCCAGGTTGATCGCGTGCGGTTCATCATCAGGCGGCGCGGGCCGGTTCCCGGCCCGCCCGGCCGCGACGCCACGCAGCGCCGGCGCCCGGCCTTCGATGCTCAGCCCGACGTCGGCCAGTTCCAGCAACCCGGTGAGCTGCCCGCCGACCGCCTCGGCGTACTCCTTGGCCCTGGTCACGGCCTCGTGGGCGGCAGCCATCCGGGCCTGCCGGTAAACCGCCGAGTCTGGCCGCAGCTGCCACCAGGGTCCCTCCACCGTGGCCAGCTCCAGGCCGGCCAGCCGGCTGACCAGCTCGCCCAGCACGGAGAAATCGCGCACCGTGAGCCGGGTGCGGATGCAGCCGCGGTAGACCCAGATCATCTCCGGCCGCGAGGATCGGGGTTCCGGGGCCACCGAGAGGCGGCTGGTCTGGATTTTCTCGACCGCGTCGGCATAGGACCTGACCAGCGCCAGGCACTCCTCGTTGCGGAGAGAAAGCGCTTCGGCCAGTTCGCGCCGGCCCCCGGCCCGCGCGTTCAGCTCGACCAGCAAGGTGACGATCTCCGGCTCAACCTCAACGATTGTCTCGCCGCGCACGCTGACCACCGGGCGGCCCGCCGTCACCGACGGCACTCCGGCGCCATCGGCCGGGTCGGCGGAGTCACCCAGGGTTACTGCCACACGAGCCTTCCTACCCAGGCCCGGGAGGCTGCGCTACCCACACGCCGGCGGCTACCAGATGAAATGCTGGATACGCACCCGGGCCCGTCGAGCCACCACGGCCCAGGTCAGGGAACGACGATCACGGGGCAGTGGGCGTGCCGGGCGAGCCAGCCGGGGACCGAGCCGGCCACCTGGTGCCAGAGGTGCCTAGGCGCCCCTATCACCAGCGCGTCCGCGCTGAACTCCTGGGCCGCCGCGGCTAGTTCCCGGGCCGGGCTTCCCCGGCGGGTGAGGACCCGGACGTCCAGTCCGGCCCGGTCACACACCTCGTCGAGTTCGCGGACGAGCCAGCGTTCCATCTCCTCGGCGTCCCGGTTCGCGCCGACCACCTGGCCGGTCAGTGGTTCGCAGTAGACGCCGGGCGAGCAGACGTAGGCGACCAGCAGCGGCCGCCCCAGCCGCCGGGCCATCCCGGCGGCGTAAGCGAGCGCGTGGCGGCTCGACGGCGACCCGTCGTAGCCGGCTACGACCGGGTGGTCCAGGTCGCCGGACGGGGTGGGCCGGGACAGGGCGGCCTCGCGGCGGTCCCGGCGACCGGGTTCGGCAGGCTGGCCCTGGTCTGGATGAGGCTCTGCCTGGTCCATGGTTCGCGTCCTTGTGAGTCCATGCTCCGCGCACTGGTTGTACTTTCAAAATATGTTAGTTTCGCTCAAGCAAATAACCTAGGGCTTCTCCCGGATGGCGTGGCTGCCGACCGTCTCCTGAGATGAGGATGCACGCGCCGGCGCCCCCTGGGAAGGGCCGAAGGCCTGACATCGGCTAAGCTCCGGCCGGCCGGAGCTTGCATTTGCGGCCGCGAGGCAGAATTAAGGTGTGCCGGAACTTCCCGAAGTCGAGTCGCTCGCCATCTACCTGCGCGAGCGGGCCGCCGGGCGGGTCATCGACCGGGCCGACAGCGCCGCCGTCTCGGTGCTCAAGACCTACCGTCCGGACCTGACCGAACTGCGCGGGCGAATCATCGAGACGGCGGTGCGGCACGGTAAATTCCTCGACCTGGTCGCGGTGGACGAGGCCGCCGGGAGCGAGCCGCTGCACCTCGTCATGCACCTGGCGCGGGCCGGCTGGCTGCGCTGGCGGGAGAACCTGGCGGCCGAGCCACCCCGCCCGGGCAAGGGCCCCCTCGCCTTCCGGCTCCGGTTCACCGACGGCGCCGGATTCGATCTGACGGAGGCGGGGACCCAGAAACGGCTCGCCGTCTACCTGGTCGCCGATCCGGCCGAGGTACCGGGTGTCGCCGCGCTCGGCCCCGACCCGCTGGCCGACGACTTCACCGTTGACGTCCTGGCCGGCCTGCTGGCTGGGCGCCGGACTCAGATCAAAGGGGTGCTCAGGGATCAGAAGATCGTCGCGGGAATCGGTAACGCCTATTCGGACGAAGTGCTGCACGCGGCCAAGATGTCCCCGTTCAAACTGGCCAGCAGCCTGACCAGCGACGAGGTCGAGTGGCTGCACCAAGCGATCATGAGCACGCTGCGGGCCGCGGTCGCCCGCTCGGCCGGCCTGGCCGCCGGTGACCTGAAGGCGGAGAAGAAGTCGGGCCTTCAGGTGCATGGCCGCGCCGGGCAGCCGTGCCCGGTGTGCGGCGATACGGTGCGCGAGGTGTCGTTCGCCGACTCGGCGCTGCAGTACTGCCCGACCTGCCAGACCGGCGGTAAGCCACTCGCCGACCGGCGGATGTCCCGCTTGCTCAGGTAGCCGAGGGCCCCGGCCGGGCGGCTCAGTGGATCGGGGAGAAGACCGGCCCGAGCTCCTTCCAGCGCATCGCCGCCCAGCCGCTGACCTGGGAGAAAGTCTC
>Ga0302325_10025390_pt1 | contig 12311 bp, 9 predicted proteins | sample Palsa_T0_2_FD_201948 | JGI IMG/M metagenome (GOLD analysis project Ga0302325, IMG submission 201948) | Peat permafrost microbial communities from Stordalen Mire near Abisko, Sweden - Palsa_T0_2 | ecosystem: Environmental > Terrestrial > Soil > Palsa > Peat permafrost | place: Sweden: Abisko...
GGCCTATCAGACAACTTTAGCAGGGAGCAACCAGAGCAAACCACCCGATTTTTCGTCTCTACAGGCCTCTACCTATTTCATCTAACGTAGTAAACTACCATGGACGAATATATTAATAAGATGGAACCCACCATTGCAGTGCTCGTGGGTTCCCCTCTTTCAACGTCCACAACTCAATTCGTGGAGAATTTTGACTTTTCTTGTTGGCGTTTGCTTGTTGCGGATATCGACATCTTTTGTCCTGTACAGTCGAAAGGCTCCCTAGACGGTCAGACCTGGTCCCAAAGCGTTCGTTTTGGTCTGTGCTAAGCCACACGGGCGGCCGAGGTGGTAGACTTGTGATATATATTTCTGTGGTCAACAACCCCCTTTATTGTGCAGAGCAGTACACGTCTGGAGTTCTCAGGACGCCTCTTTGTCAGCTTTGGCCCCCCCCGCTTGTTGACCAAAATCACACTGCGAGAATTACGGAGCCTTGGATAGCAGTGCAACTAACTGCACAAGTGCGTCTGCACGTCTCCTGAAGGAAGCGGAGAAGAGGAAGTCTCCTGATGATGCTCACAGCTTCAAAGTGTTATAATAGTTAGGAAACACTGGCCTCCTATGTTCTTATAGAAACTTGTTTTTGCCAGCCTCTTCGGGCAGAAAGTTGTGTTGTATTATGTTCTTTTGTCTCCCAAGGCGGTGGCTATCATGTCAACCAGCTCGAGTTCGCCTTCACTGGCAGGCTCGGATAATACAAGTTCATCTTCGCCTGCCACCTCCACAACCTCTTCTACTCCATCAACATACAAAGGTTCTAACTCGCTCCCATGGATTATCTATCACGTTATCGAAGCTAAGATACCATGCGAGCTTCCTCTCCGCATCATGTTTTCCTTTAATGCCGGTACGTCAGATGAAACCACCCCCGTCACCTTCAGGGACAATTCGCTAAGCTTTGCGCGAAGGTCAAAAGTTACCAACACTCAAGAACGTCCATAAGTGGTGGGCATATGAGTCCCAGGGCCAGCTCATCACAAAGTTCTTCTCGTCTCTCGACAAGATTACACCGTCGATCGATGATACTCCGATAGCTTACCTCCGAAACCCACCGACTGGTCCATCCGAGCAGAGGATTGACCCAGATCGATGTCCGTACGACCGTTTTATGGACCCTGGAAATGAGTCTCTCCTCGATATAGACTTTACTAAGGATTCCAAGGACACTCGACAAAGTCAGAAAGGCCTACCTTCAGCTTTCATCGCGAGCACGTGCCGGCGTATTTTCCCAAAGGAGTATGAAAAAGTAGACTTCGGCCAAGCTTTAACCGCTCTTGATTACCTACGTGATTTGGAATCCACAAGACGCGCTACATTGCGAAATACAGCAGCGCGACTTGGCATCACGCGAGGAACATGGAGAACCGTGTTGGCGGAGAATCCGGACGCGCTGAAGTGGGTTGAGCTAGTACAGAAGTACGAGTTGATGATTGAGCAAGGTTATGCCGCAATCTTTATTGACATCAGGATCTGGGTAAGTTGAGCCGCATTATGGGAAGCAGAATAGCAATGCTGACTGTGCAAAAGACAATGGTCGCGGAACTGAAATCTGTACCCTTCTACAAGCCCAACGTCCTCGCCATGCTAAATACCTTATTTCCTCCCAACGTACAAGAATTACCGAACGATCGAATCGTTCCAAAGGTCCTAAACCAATACCGCAGCACCTTCTATCGATACATAACTGCAGTCGAGGTGAATGGTTCGGGAATTCTAAAGGCTTTCGAGGACAAGTTGCAGAAGGACAGTAATCGGCATAGTTGGAGGTCAACCTGGGATAATCTGCACAGTTACATTGAGTTAGCTGAGCTCATGATCAAGCAGGCGGAGGCGGTGATTGGCATCGAGGTCTTCGAGGGCGACTACACATATTCGTCACCACTCGCTAAGAGAGATCGTTTGGACCTTGGCGAGCCGTCCAGCGCGGTCGGCGCAGCCAGCGATCCTTCGAGATCAGTCGTCACGCTTGACTCGTCTTTCGAAGGCCCTGCGTCTAGGACGAAGACACCAAGACTCCAACCGCAGGCAAGCTTTGTCAGCGCGGTCAGCGAGCTTTCGACATCAGATGTCACCTTCGGATCATCTTTCGAAGGCCCTATATCTAGATCAAGGACACCAAAGCTCCATGGATCGAAAAGCTTTAGTAGCTTAACGTTACAATCTCACAGCTGTTCCAGGACCAACACGAACAATACTCAATCCGATGCCTCAGCCTCTTTTGATCGTACAACCATATCCAAGTCTGCTGACGAATCAAAAATCTCTTGGGTTCTTGACAATGCTTCTACTCCTTCTCTCAAACCAGTGCCATCCTTGCCAAAGCTTGATACCGGCTCAATAAGAAATCGCATACTCAAGTCTGCGGGACAATCTCAACTCGCTCTGGCACTTGGCAATGCTTCAACTCCTGCTCTCAAAACGGTGCCATCGTTGCCGAAACTTGATACGGACTCGATAAGAAATCGCCAGCGTGCCGTATCGAAGCCTGTGATGCCATTCGTTGCACAGGATTCACCGGCTGCTCAGCATGAAGCCTTCTCCAGCCCCGTCATACTCCCCGATGCACGGAAGGTATTACGGGAAAAGAGACGCAACATCGAGGCAGGACGAGCCTCAACCTCGCATGTGGAAGCAACCTCTCATATGACGGACGCCTCATCAAAACGTCCAGCCACCTCGCATGATCAGGAGAAACATATAAAAACACCTCAAGAAAAAACTCGAGAGAAATATCTAGAGAAACCTGCCATTCCCGAATTGAAACGATTGAGGACTATCGATTTCTACGATGCACATATACATAGTCCATCGATGCCGCCGCCGCCGACCCTTGGTCCCAAGAAACTTCCGTCTGATGGTGGGGCATTTCTGAATCGTCCATATAAAGAACCGCCTCCAATGGAACGATCGATTAGAAAGAAGCCTAGTTTCAATCGGTTATTTCAACGAAAAAACTCAATGCCTGTCATTGCTGCAGAGGAGGAAGTCTTTGACGAGCCAAATCCATTGGGCATATCGACAGCATCGAAACCCTCGAGACCCATATTGAAGACTTCCAGGTCGATGGATACTGTTCGAAAAACACCAAATGATACTCCTGGTACTTCAGTTCTTCGGAAGCAAAGAAGTTTCGGCGACTCTTTGAGAGCTAAGTTCAACGTGAAATCAACTGAAAGCTCTTCGCAAGTTCTGCCAAAAGACCGCTCGAAAGAAAGCACAGGCACCAAAACCGTCGGCTTGAAGAAAGAATCAAGTTCTACTACCTCCAAAGACCCTAAAACACCCAAAAATCCTATCTTGATGAACTTGCCACATTTCCAGGAGGTTCCAAAATATATTCCTGGCACTACTGCTGAGCTGTGGCGCGAAGTCAGGACGAAGGAACAACGCAATGAAGTCAAAGATATCCCGGGCAAGTACAAACAGGGCAAGGCAGCAACACCTACTTTCGAACGACCTAAGGATTCTTTGTATCCAGCATTAATCAGGCAGCTTGGCATCAAACAACCACTGAAACCTAAGTCTAAGGACAGAGCTAAGCTCCAGGCTTCGATTGCGAAGAATAATATAAAATCTCCATTGATCGAAGACGAACTCAAGACACTTGAGGTGCCCAAGAGTGCTATGGAGCCTTTGAAATTCACCACAACGGAGCAAAGGCTTGGGCCGATTCTTTCCGGATTCACCAAAGGTATCGAGACGGGAGGTGAATACGAAAGATTTATCGTGGTTGCAGAAGGTTTCGGAGAGGAAGACCAACCAACACCATCTGACCTCGGAGATGAGATCCCTTCCCCTCCATTATCAGCCAAACTACGAGCAGCGAGGCTCATGGGCAATCTCAGAAAATCCGACTGGGCGCTCGTAAAATACAACGCCAAGGAGGGTGAAGATTCAAAGGAACCCGCCAAAGTCCTCCAAAAGCTCGTCAAGAAAAGAATAGCCCTCAAACCAATAACCACAGATGACATCTCGGACCCGATCCCCCAATCTCCCATCGACTGGGAAGAAACACGCGAAGCTGCAATCTCTAAAGAATACTCTCGCCAATGGCTGATGGAGCAAGACCGGGCACGCAAGTACGACCTCCTCAAACCGAAAGGCAAACCCGTCATGAAGAAGGTCCCCAAGAGTTTGCAGCAAAAGAAGAATCTGTTGTCGACGGTTCCGGCAATGCCGAAGAGAGTGAGGGCGTTGGCGATGGAGGGTAGGGAATTTGAGGAGCCGAGGGCCACGCCGAAACCGCCGCAACTGCCGGTTAGGTCGAGGAAGAAGAGCACCCTTGTGCCGGCGCCGGTGCCAGAGGAGCCGATGCCGATGCCCAGGGGTGTGCCGTTGAATACGAGTAAGTTTGATAAGTATTAGGGAGGTTGAATGGGTGGTGATGAGTGTTATGAGGGGGGTTCTTCTTGTACAGTACATGTTGAATTATGGATGCATAAAGAAGCGAGCGATCAAGAATGAGCACAAATGGAATTGGGAATGGCGGATGATGGAATGGTTTGATAGATTCTGTATAGAAACGATGCGAATAGTCTGATGAAATTAAACAACACCCAAAAATACCAAAAATTCAAATCAAAATATCTCTTCCCCTTTCGTTCCCCTTTCATTCTTTGAGATACCCCCTCCCCCCTTTATCTCATGCCTAAGGCTGCAAAAGCGGAGGTCCGTGCGCTAATCGTCTTCTCCACCTTCCCCAGCCTCGGAAACGAAATTTCGCTTTTCGCGACGCGACGAGTCCTCCACTTTCTCCACTCCCGCGACAGGAATTGCCACTTTTCAATTCAATGCGACGTGGAAACGACAGCGATGAGTTGGCTCATTCCGAGGGTCTTCCGGTCATCGCAGCCTACGATTAAGCTGGAGCCTGAGGATAGTCTTACACTGGGTATGTGTTGATTTGTTTGAGAAATGCAGCAGGAAGTAATGGGAAGTGATTAGTTTGGGGCTAATTGTGTATAGATGCGCACGAGCAAGAGGAATTAGAGGCAGGAGTGAGTGATATTATGGATTTCGATTTCGATGCGCTTGCGGCGAAGGAACGGGAGGAGAGGGTTGGAGGGTTTGGTGGAGAGGGGGTTGTGAGCGAGAAGAAGGCGGGGAAGAAAGAGAGGAAGAGCAAGGGGAAGAAGACGGGGAAGGGGAGGAAATCGCAATCGCAATCGCAATCGCAAGCGGTGGAGGAGCAGGAGCAGGAGCAAGAAGTTGAGAGTAGGGAGGAATTGGGCGACAATAACGAGGAAATGCTTGGGGAGACTGTGACTGATGGTCACGATGAGGAAACGTCCCAGAGAGATGGCGCGGAAACACTGAATTCTGGTCTGGATGGGAACTTCGATGATAATGGGGAATATGGTGCCAAACCTGCGCCAAAATCGAAACGGTCGAGAAAGTCGAATGGGACGACTAAGAAGCGGAAACGAGATACAGTTGAAGCCGAGTCTGCGATTGAGCCTTCGCAACCGGTGCTAGAGGAACAGCAAGCCGAGTCGGCGAAGAACAAAGCTAGGAGCACGAGGTCGAGAAAATCGCGGAAGGCTTTTGTGGAGGAAGATACGCAGGAGCCCGAGGCGACGCAAGATGTCTTTCTGGAAGGCAGAGAAGCTTCTATACAAGAGCCTGAGGTGACCCAAGCGGACGGTGGCGACGACACTATTCCTGCAGACTTAGCTGAGCTGCCGAAGAAGCTCAAGAAAGCGAAAAAGAAGGCTAGAATCTCTCCACACAGAGCGTTCGAAGATATTGTACCGGCCCCTGCAGAGGACGACAATGACTCTGCCGCTGTACTCCACCTACCTCTCACGCCAGCGCATACAAGCCACCACCGAAACGAATCGAATGCACAGGAAGATAATCTTGAAGCAGCGGCTCCACTACGAAAAGATGTTCATTCAAGTGCTTCCGTTGACCCCGAAGAGAAAGCAAACTCAACACCAAAACAACCCTCTAAGAACGCTTTAGGAAAACGCATGACTTCTGGGATTAGAGCTGGGGCGAGCAAAAAGCGGAAAACTCAGAAAGACAAAGCTGCCGGTACACCAGAGCTGGCGTCATTTGGTTTCACGATGTTTTCTGAAGGGAACTCTAGTGCCATACTTCCCGAATCGAAACGAAGACCAACTCCGGCATTTACTCCTATCAACCGCCCCAGCGCAACTATCCTGCCCCCTTCTGCTCAAAAGCCACCAGCCGAACCCGGATTCGATGAGGATTCCGACGAGCCCGAGTATGTACCAGAATCCAATTCCAGCGAACCGAATTCAGGCCCACCTGAATCTAGCGAACCCAAATCCAGCAAACCAAAAAAGAAGCGTCGCCTGCCTGTTGGTGACGATAAGCCCTCCAAATCAACCCCAAAGACACCGCAAAAGCGATCTGCAAAGTCGAAAACACCAAAGTCGGAAGCCAAGACCCCACAGCCGCAGACGGGTACGGCTAGAGGCGGACTCTCGACGGAGGAAATTGAAGCTATTACGGCGGCTGTCGAAGAGTACAGAGACCAGAACAACCTAACCCAATTCGAGATCAACGAGTTGATCCAGAAAGATGCGAAGAAAGATGGTCTAAGTCTGTGGAATTACATTCGTGATGAAGTCCCCGATATACCTCGCAGCAAAGTCTTGAATGTGTGCCGACGAAGGTTCCATAACTTCGAGGCTCGAGGAACATGGACTGAGGAGGCAGACGAAGAACTTCGAGAAGCATACGAAAAGTATCCTGGGAAGTGGAAGCAAATTGGTGCAGCAATGAACAGATTTTCGGAAGACTGTCGAGATCGTTGGAGGAATTATTTGGTCTGCGGCGGGAACATGAGGAAGGATTTCTGGGACAAGGAGGAAGAAGAACGACTGAAAGATGTGGTTCAAGAATGCATCGAATCGATTCGTGAGGGGAGACGGACCTCTAATGATCCGCGGGATGCTTCTAAGTCTGATGAGAGCCTAATTGATTGGAGCAACGTGAGTCAAAGAATGGGCCGCACAAGAAGTCGGCTTCAATGTCTCAATAAGTGGAAGAAACTCAAGGATCGCGAGGAAGTCATCGTCAATGATCCTGTCATAGCTCAGCCCATTGGCGTCACGTGGAGAATAGAAGAAGCGGAGAAGGATGCACGCAAGATGAAAGCCAAGGAGAAATTACAACTACTATACGCTATTCGGGAGAGTGGGGCTGGTCGAGAGGGCAAAATTCCTTGGAGACGGGTACAGGAAGAGCTCACTGGAAAAGCGCGCAAGATGGCATTGAGGGTTTGCTTTCGACAAATGCGGCAAAATATCGAAGACAACGAGGATATGAAGTTACAAGACATCGTCGATGCTCTTGTCGATGCCTACGAGGCAGCCGCTCCTACAGAACCACGGGGCTTTGGCGATTTCGCAGGGTTCAGGGCTTCGCAGAGGAAGTTGTCAAGAAAGCAGAAGCGGAAGAAGAGCTCTGATGAGGTCGAATCTTCGGACGAATCCTCGGATGATAATGGCGAAGGTCCAAGTACCATTTCCAAAAAGACGCGGCGAACGAGGTTGAGCGAAAAATACGTGGTGGAAAATGAGGATGAGGACGATGATTATGCGATTCCTCGAGATGAACAACCGACCAAGTCCAATCGCAGAGAGACTGCTTTCAGCCCGCAAGCCGAAGACAACAATGTTGACAGTTCCGGTACAAAGAAGAAGAAGAGAAAACTGCGAGAGCGTATGAAAGATGTTGGTCAAACTCAGAGTCAAAGCCAGGAAACAGATCGACGTCCCTCGGAACTAAGTGACATCCATACCGCCTTGGAGTCTATGAAAACCGGCATATCAAAGGCTCGGCTTGCAGCAGCTAGAGACGCTGCAAAGGCTCTGAAAGATGAGCACGCCTTCGAGAGTGACGAAGAGGACCAGTCCTTGAACGGAGATCTTGAAGCTGCCGACGACATAATGGACTTAGACAAGCTTGAAACCTACACTGTGCCTGGTGGCCCGGAAGCCGAGGACGATGATTCTTCGTCTGAAGACAGTACGAGCGAATCAGAATCGTCCTCGAATGAAGCAGCGTCCTCAAACGAAGAAGCCGCCGAAGACACAATGGACCTAGACAAGCGCGATGTGTATGTTGAGTCCGATGGCCCCGAGGCCGAAAATGACGATTTTCTCTTTGGAGACGAGGAAGATAGCCTCCCCCACTACGATCAGGAGAGTGTTGATCTGGATCAAGATCGCACAACCATTACGAACGGCAACTACGACGACAAGGATGGATTAGATGGTCAAGAGAGTGGCATCCAGGATTCCGGAAGTGTGGATCTTGATGCACCCATGCAAACAACCTACGAGCGACGTGGTGGCCAAGGGAAAAGGCTCGCATCGCCGATCTCCTTTAAAGAGGACATGTCCAAGCTTATTGGCTATGCGAATAGTCATAATGAGGCTGAGGAGCGAGTGAGCTCAGATGATTCTGATATGGCTGATATTCCAGCCAAGATTCCACCAAGGGTCGTCGAGACGAAGAAGAAAAAGAAGACCAAGTCGGCCAAGAGAGCTCTGGCGCTGCGTTGAGGATAAGCAATTGGCACGGATACCTGATCTTTAAGGGCGGGTTTTGATGGTATATGATGACTTTCTCAGATGAGGAACGAGGGCTTTATGAGATACCAGGAAGTAGCTTTGCAAGTGCATCCATTTGGTTAGCTGTGTATGATTACCTTCAAGATCAGTACGTCGTTGCTTTTTATGGGATGGTCTCAAGACATAAGGCTTGGAGTGCAAAATATTGCTTTGGGAAAAGCATTGTATGGGCTAAATAGCGTTTGTCTATTGATGAATAGCACTTATTGGCAATCATTGAACCTATCTCTCTACCTTCCCGTTCCTTACATAACCTCATCATTCGCAAAAAACTACTGTGAATCGCATCTCAAGGCAGTTACCAAATGAGAATGGAATCTCACTTCCAGCCTCGCTGATATTTGAGCCAAGATCTCCGCCGGAACTGTCCCCTTCCAATACCATCTGCTTTCGCTGCGAATTTCTCAATTTTTTATTTGAAGCTGTTGGTGGCTGCATCAGATAGGCGAGGTACTCGTGTCGCTCGTATGAGTGCGTCCATAATTGGAGTTGAGTGCTGGCATTGGAGAAAGGAGCCAGGTTGAATACTGTTAAGTCATTCTGGGCGGGACTGCGAATGGTAGAATATTGCTCTCGGGTGGACATTGTCCTAAATTCGTGGCTCCAGGCGTCCTTAGCAGGATATACGCTGCTGGAGGCCGAACGTCAATTTTTGTTGTCAACATGTAGCTTAGGACTTACATTTGTGGTGTACGTCTGACCTCCGAATGCTCGCTGTATACCTGGTATCATCTGGTTATCTTCTCGATTGAATGAGGTTTTGGTTTCTCGCAGCTCGGTGTCATTGCTGTCGGATTTTCAACAGACAACTGCATGTCTGCACGGCGGCGGATGGAAACGGCAACACGCTAGAGAAAAGAGAGTTCTGCTCGCGTCTACATTTCTGCAGCCTCGGGTGATGAAGTTTAACATTTCCGCGGGCAGGAAACCTGCATTCCAACTGAGCCTGACCCTTTCCTTAGCCGGTCCGCAGTCGAAAGCCATCGTCTCCCTCGCACTTGGTCAAGGATGTCTATTGGAGCCAGTTCGATCACCCCTAACGCCCACGGTGGATAAAACAGTGTGAGATTACATCCTAATCGGTCTTCTTGTGTAGTATTCGTCGAATCATGCATACCGTCATCGAGCAAGGGCTTCGGACGGCCAATGGAAGAAACGTGGCATTTTATCAGATAGCAGTTCGTACCACGACGGGGGTAGGCCAGTTATATATCAACTGCCAGATCCCCGGAGAAGCGTTTCTCAGCGGAGATGCATGAACTTCCTGACCCTGGCTCTATTGCGCGCCACACTTGCGGATTCCAGAAGCTATTGGCTGTATTTTGGGTCGTCAACTCCGCGGTATGGAGACAGCGAACTCTATGAGGCGATTACTGATAGAGATTGGGAAGCCAGGACTGAGGCTTGAATACTCCGGATTCAGCCTCAGCCTCATGCTCCCCGATATATGCAAATTTTCTTTCCAAGCCAGCCTCGGACTTGCATGATTTCGTCAATCCCGATGGAAGGATAATCCAAATCATGGACGTTAAAACCAGATACTCTAACAAAAGAGGCGTTGTTACGTTAATGATTACGATGGGCAATCTGTTCAATCAGATCCAAGGCCAAGGGTTTCCTCGATGATGATCACGTGCCTGAGCGATCTCGGCAGGCTGGCAGACTTTGTCGGCCAGGTGACCAGAAAAGAAGAACAGTGTCCGAATGCGGGCTCGCTCAAAGCATATATTTCTACTTTGTCTTACTTTTCTTCTCTAAAATAATCTCTCAGTGCTCTCTTTCAGTCTGCTCAGAATCAAAGTGGAGCCCCTTCGTGCCTTGTCCAGCCACCCCCTCCGAGAAGAAGGCAAGTCTACCGACTTGAACATGGTTGAGCGTAGGTACTAATCGATTCTCATGCTTAGAAACTTCCCCAGTGCCATCTCGTATCGTCATGACCTTTCCGATCGATATGCAATCCATTCATGTCTCTCGGGAGTGTTGGCCCAAGATTCGAGCTGTCTAGGTCCATCGGCCTGGTGAGCGAGGTTCCCGGTTGTAAGGCTTCGTGAGCTACGATCGCGTTAGCAAGCCTCGAATTGCCAAGTGTATCGATCTACTTACACATCTGCCTCCGTCTGTATTGCTTCAGTCGAAGAAATCTTTTGCCATTCTTCCCTGCTCCCACTGTCCAAACGAGTGTTTTCAGATGGGCATCTTCGCTCAGATATCGACCTAGCTGTTGAAATGGACTGCGGCTCATCCGATTTTCCATTGCTTTGGTCAGTCATAGCGTTCATGAATCTGTGGCCTACTTTAGCAGAGATTTTGAAGAGCGTTCTTATGGACTTACCCTTGCTGCTCTTCTGTTCCTCTCCAACAGAGCCGCAGATGCGACTTTCTTGAGAGAAATCATTGTGCTATTTCATTCAGAAGAGAAATCTTTGCCGTACGACATACTCGATATCTCGTATCCCGAAAATTTTCAACATTGCCTGATGTACCGGGCGCTGGCAATCTTCCACCGGCTCATAGCAGTGGCATGCAGGTAAGAATCCAACGGCACTACCCGAGACGAATGAATGACTACTTCGATTGACATGTCAAGTCGCAAATCGTGTTCGCGGATTTTTTTTCCCGTTCAAACTCGTGGCTAAGTGCTAATCCGGCCTTCCTTGTTGCTCAGAAAATAAGACATTCGACTTCAGCCTCGAAAGATCCCCTTGTTCTACTGCAGAATGGTGGACTTAGGAATTCAATCAGAACATGCTCATCTTGATCACCCCATTCAAAACAACAATCATTGAAATCAGACCATCGAGACTGATAATACTTCAGAAATATGATAGTAATCTTACATGAAGATCTAGACCCAGGATTTTGGACGTTGTACGGTACCAGCTTGGTGAATATCGGGTGAGGGGGTGTGATACGGCATGGCTGCCATCAGGGCGGTATCGGAGAGGATGTCCGTATGGTGGTCATTTGGGGAGGTAGTGACTGATGGTTTCACGAGGGACGCAGCTATGCTCCAAGGGGTGGGCATTTGAAGAGGATCTGACTTACTTATAAATGCGCTTGAGGCGGACTTGTAACTCGCAATCCGATGTCAGCCTCATATTCTGCGATTGGCTGTCTTACAGCAGACAGTCAAATGATGATCCAGGGCGGGGGAACTTCTCCAATCTCTTGATGGATTTGCGCTGTGGGGCTGGCACTGGCCAGTCGTGTTTGCTGGAACCGAGATGTGCTGGCAACGTATCACGGCACCTGCCAACGAGCTTTTGCAGCGACGTCGCTGCCCAACGTCTTCAAAACTGGGTGATACGACCCCAAGAAAAGTTTAATGTCAACAAAACTCTATTTAGAGATCATGGATCGAGATCTTGCGCAACGACAATGCTCCCGTTTCCTGAACGTTAGAATGATGGTCAGGTTTCAGTAAATAACTCGTTCCTTCCAAGCCTTGAGTTTATTGTCATCGCTCGACTCTGACACCCCGACCGCAGAACCAATCCATAAGAAAGCAGACACAACAAACAATCTTCTCTCAGTCTCGACAAGTGAGGAAACATACAAATCACGCCACGAACGATGGAGCCGCAAAATTCCTCCTGGACAACAAATTGAGCGAAACGAATGTGTGCACAGAAATAACCAAGGATATACAACGAATGACCA
>Ga0302325_10025391_pt1 | contig 12311 bp, 15 predicted proteins | sample Palsa_T0_2_FD_201948 | JGI IMG/M metagenome (GOLD analysis project Ga0302325, IMG submission 201948) | Peat permafrost microbial communities from Stordalen Mire near Abisko, Sweden - Palsa_T0_2 | ecosystem: Environmental > Terrestrial > Soil > Palsa > Peat permafrost | place: Sweden: Abisko...
TTTAAGAAACTTTCTATCTGCAGCAAGAGTCTTCGAGCGATTCATCTGAAGTTCGCAGTGTCTGTGACACGCAAACGTTCAAGGAGTGAAGCGCATTCTCCCTTCCGAAGAGGGTGAATAGGGAGGAGGAGGATCCCAAACGTTGTCCACCCCGGCTTGAAAGGAGCTTCGGTAGTACCCTTGACCAAGGGGAGAGGTTTCTTTGAAGCGTTCCCATTCTTCAATGTTCCGAAATTGAAGTCTGGCAGATGGATTTAGGATTGCTTTAGGATAATGTGAGTCATAAAAATGGCATCCCTTGTCCACATCATCTAACCATAACCTCCACTGAGCCCAAGAAGGTTTGGCTACTGTTAGTGTGTCTTCCAGGTTTGAATTACCGAAAACAACCTGATATCGCTCTCCGTGCTGTATCAATCCCAGCCAGAACGGCGTGTCATCAGTATAGATATGCCCGTCGACGAGTACTGGAAAGTTAGCCCTGGCTTGGTTGGGAAGCTGATACAGCCTACTGCGCCTGTTCCAATATCCTTTGAATGTAAAATTTTCAGCATCAATGTACGGCCGATTTCGCTGATCTTGGTTGGCCACTCCGAAACGGAGGAGGGAGGGTAAAAACCAAACCAGGGATAGCCAGAAATTCTGCCCTTTACTGAAAATTGTGCGGGTTTTGGAATAGAGAGATGTATAACCTGCCGCTCGTCCAAGTTTGGTGACATTTTCAGAGCGAATGCGTGGACAATGTTGTATGTCTCATTAATCATCTCATCACCCTTGCGAGGAATAATTCAGGGGCTGGCGCCGATCACTGCCAAAATGATATTCATCCCAAAAACACGTCCGTCCCTGTCACCACACATCACCCTATTTTGCCAACACATACTCGCCATGCACAGCTCGTAATGTTCTTATTCTACTTCATCTGACTCTGATAGTCGCAAGTCAAATTCGTCGACTAGTACATCTCCCGCCATCGCTGACAACACCCACCTCCCCGCAGCCGGTCGTCGGATGAAACCTAAAGAACACAAGTTCAGGATCGCGACCCTTGATGGGTCCAGATCTGTTCCGATGAAAGTCACTGAAAACTAAAATTTCAACAACGAAGCCTGCTACAACACAGTTAAGCGGATTGCTGATATGATCACTGGTGCCGACGAAGTCGTCGACAAAATAGTGATCATCATCCTCAATGACAAAGAAATCCTCGCAGAGAAAGATACCTGTCTCGATGAGATATTTCAACATCGTCCAAATGCGTTGACTGTATTTACCTCCCCGGCGAAAGAAGAGAAGAATTTGAAGAGCCTATCATTGAAGATGCTTGGTGAGATGATAAGTGAGGTGGCCAAGAAGGCCAAGTCCTTCCCAGCAGACTTGGCGACCGTGGCTGGTATCTAATCTTGAATGAGCATATTGCGAACTCTAGGGATCAAATATATCCTCTTGGGGCTCTCTCTTTTGAGTCGCGGAAACACCAGTGAGAAGAGTGACGACGATGTGGTGGAGAACTCTGAAGGGGGAGTTGCTGAGGGAACGGTGGAGGACAAATCCAAAGGGGCTGAGGAGACGGTGGAGGACAAATCCAAAGGGGGAGTTGCTGAGAGGACGGTGGAGGACAAATCTAAAGGGGGAGTTGCTGAGGGGACGGTGGAGGACAAATCCAAAGGGGGAGTTGCTGAGGGAACGGTGGAGGGGGAAGAGGCTGATAACGAGGCTAACATGGCAGACGATTATAGCTTTGAGGACGACGTCCTCGACGAATTCTTTCTCGCGGGACTTGTTCCCCAGGAATCTGTTTCTGAGGACGAAGGACCTAGCAAACTTGAGCGTATACACAGCCGGGAATTCAATGTGTCGTCGGGACTGGGAGCGGTCGGGACATCGCTGTATCTCCTTTTGCTACTTGCACTGAATTAGAAAAGCTCCGAGATGGCACAGAGTAAGATCAAGTTTCCTCAACTTCACCAATAAAATCTGTACTTATATAGAGTGTTGCAATGGAATGGTTTTAAACGACTTAAATTGGCTATCAACGCGCTAGCTCAAGCTCCTTTTAACTTCGCTAGTATCGCCGCATGCGGTGCTTCGGCATTCGGAGGTTTCAACGGCTCCAAGCCACCAGTTCCTTCTTGTCCATTGAGGAGGCTGGCTAAGTCCTTTCTTGACGCAGGTGGCTGGTTAATGTGTGACATTGCGTCATTCTGCAACATAGAGTCCCTATATAGAAATAGTCCTTATTCTCTACATACATATACTCGAGGAAGGGTAGCACACCCATGGCCAAAAATGATCTGCATCAGACTTGTATTGCATTGTAAAATTACGAAATTTGTCCCTATTCTCCCAGTCCCTATTCCCTATTCTCACACAACTTTTATCATCATAGTAGTAGTCTAATCTACTTGAAAAGGATACAAGTTCAGACACCGTGATCTCAACAGCATTTTCTGTTCCAGACCTTGATAATCCGGCAAAGTTCTCTGATATTCTCCCTCGTCACCAAAGTAAATATCCCTCAGATGTGTATGAGATCGCGGATCCCTGCCCATATTATCGTCATACCGCCAAATTCGGCTTCCTGCGGGTCGGCCGGTCTCGCGTTTACTATGATACCGCGGAAGCATGACCGGAGGCTGAGTGAAGCGGCCGGGTAGGGATTGGAATTGTCGAGATCGGCCGGGGATATTCTCGAGCTCCCTGCTCATCAAGTCGGAGAGGAACGTTGGCGACTGGTAAGGGGTTTGTGGTTCTTCAACCTCGTCCTCCTTATTTGAAAGACAACATAATCTCAAAAGAAGAAGTTTTAAGATGTCCATGTTGGTTGACATAGAAAGTCGGTGATGGTGGTTGTGATGGTTTATGAGGGTTTCTGGCGGTGTTTAAATACGACAGATGAACGACAAAAGATCTGTCGATCGCAACCAGTATACCCCCAACAATGTCAACCAGCTTAATAATAACTAATCTGATACAATTTTAATATCAAGTAAGAGTACACTAACTATATGATACAGGCACAACTCTCTTCCCAACTCTCTCCTCCATGCTCTACAGCTTTCTGACATCCTCTAAAATTTCTGGAGAATCTTATTCCTATGGACCCAAGAACGACAACGTTTCCCAAAAAAGTCTACAGTCAGTTACTCTCCAAAAAGGGCACAGAGAAATTCTCGATGAGATGAGGGGGAGTGGATGGAGGGGACGGGAGGAGGTACACAGGAAGAAGGCAGGCGCGCAGACGGCGACGTTGACTCCTCCGATGACGATGAAGACTTGTTTTACTCCGGAACTGATGATCCAGTTATTGACGAAGAAAGTGAATCCGAAAGTCAACGTATCTTTAAAGAAGTTGATCTACAATATCAGTCACAGGTCCCAAACTCCGCATCAAATTGCAGGAAAAAGGCAGTTCGCGGAAACAGAAGACAAGAGCTAGTAAACCAAAATGAGCAGGGATGCAGAGAGATACCGTGACAAACGCCTCGGGAGCGAGCGCCCGATGCGAATCAACAACATAAGTATACACCGGAATCGCCAAGAACACCCCCCCAATACCCACGAGCCCATACAATATAACCGGCACAATCCACGGATCTCCGTTCTCAATACTCCATCCAAACCCAAAATATCCAATACTCCCCAACACGACCGCGGGAAACATGAGGACAAGTCTGAATTCAGGCTCATACACGCCGCCGTTGCGTTTTGTCATATAGCGGGCCACCCAGTCGCATATGGGACCGCCGCACACGTTACCGATCACGCCGAAGATCCAGGGACTGAGGCCGATGAGGCCGATTTGCCCCGCTGTGAAGTTGTATTGGGGGCCGCCGAAGACTTGCGCTAGGGTCACGCCGAAGACACCGAGCCAGGTTACGGAGGTGCCGTAGCAGAGGGTTGCCCAGCAGACGGCGGGGTAGAAGAATAGTGGGACGGGTCGGAAGGCGATCTTGAAGAAGTCTAAAGTAAGCCGCGTTCTAGGGCAAAAGAGTTTGGATTTTGCGCTACTAAAGGATGACATGGAGAGGATGGGTCATACTATCAGTGTCATAAAGCTTGCCAGTCCAGGGTCTCAACATCGTGCGATAAGGTATCATGGGCGGCACCTCCAAATTCCCATCTTCCGCCTGAATCGCATCTCCCTCCGCATTCTTCTGGAACCCGCCCGAGAGATCCTCATGCGACTGTTCGTCCAAGTTGTACTTGATGTCTCGAATATACACCGTTTCCGGGAGAAAGAAGAAGAATCCGAAGAAAAGGATACCGAGCGCAATGGCAGCGAGTCCAAAGTTGTAGCGCCAAGAAAGGTCTTCGGAGATATACCCGCCGATTACGGAGCCCATTGTTGCGCCTGTGAGGAGACAGAGGTTCCAGATTGCCATTCTTGTGCCTCGCTCGTGAACGAAGAAGATATCTATCATCAACTTCTGCACCACGGAAATTGAATAGGGAGCTGGGGGGGGATGGATAATGAGGGACAGGGTGATGTTACCTCCAACCATGGCGGTGACGAGGGTTTCGACGGGTGCGACACCCATTCCTTGGAATACACGAGCAGTGAAGTACGATCCCCAGGATTGAGAAGCAGCTCCCCAAACACAAGCGATTGTCATACAAAGCATCGAGGCCAAGAACACAGGTCGCTTCCCCCACTTCTTTGCGGAAGCAGAGGTAAAGAAAGTAACACATCCAATAGCCATGACATGAGCTCCCGTGGAATTACTAACACTCGTGATATCCTCATTGAACACTTGTGCAAGGATAAGTGTCGCCGGAAGAATGGTGCAGTAAATGCATGTTGCCATGAGAGCGGCGAGCGAGACCAGGGAAATGATCATCTCCTTCTTCCATTGAGGCCAATTGAGAGGATCATTAGGGTCGTTGGAGGGTTGCGGGACAAGAACGATATGAGCATCCCTTCCCCTGCCGTGCTTGAGACGAGAGGTATCTACGCCGCCCATCTCCTGCGACGCGTCGTTCATGATCGCCGTCCCAGGAACATGTTCCAATTTGAGATCTTCGAGAATTCCTACAATCAGCACATCTGTCCCAACCCTCGCCCCCAAGGCAGGTGAACATACCGAGACCCATCGTGCTGTGTGAATCGTGATACTGCTGCACGGCCCGTCAAGGTACTCCGGGAGCCTTGGTTATAAGATAATCTCGCGCCTCTGCATCATTTGCGGGGTCCCGAATCAGTCCCGAAACCTGGGGCAATCGAAGCCGCCGGTACTATCAGCCGTATCGTATCATCCTGTAAAGATCCACCCATGGCAGCAGACTGTACATGCATTCCACGCAGACACACCTCGGCAGTTCGATGCCGATCATGCGCAATGAAAGCCACTTGTGTACTTTATTCGGTGTCCGCGGTAGTTATCCTGCGTTGTATCCCCGGCGGCGGCAGCCCCCGAAGGACAGCTGACGCCGATCCCCCGGACGTGAATGGGCCGGTGTCGCAGTTGATGGATGGGCCAAGCCGTGTGCCGGAAGCGAAAAGCTTCGCTTCGTAAGTGCCGAGTGGTGAGTTGTGCGTGATCGTGCCACGGTGAAATGTTGCGCCGATCATTCACGCGTCGTCCGGGGCTCGTCGGCTCCGGTCCGGGTGGCGGGGTACCGTTGATGAAGCCCGAAGGTGAAAGTTCGCTGGCGCGCCGCTTGACGGGACTTATGTAACTGTGTTTTGAGTGGTGAGACCGGCTAGGTTAAGTGTCTTCACGTCCGGATCTTTCTGGCGGAGCTGTTACCAACGGAGCCGACGCTGCGGGTCAAATGGCTCATATCGGGGCCGCTTACGGCTTACCCTGCTGGGCTCAAGTCACGAGCTCGAGGAGAGGATCCACCCAGCAAGCGGATCGTGGGAGTCATGGCTACGAGCCGGTGTTTGATCCATCAATGACACGCATCGTTCATTTGCATCGCCAGAGGGCTTAATTCGATATTAACACCTTATATCCCCCCAGGACTTCGGGGCTATCGTATTGCTTCGACGGATTTCTTGCTTGATTCGCGCTTCTGTGGGTCTTCTAAATTCTAATCGTCAATCACTTGGCTCTAATTACCTTGTCTTCGCACCATACATCTAACTCGGGAATATACCGAGCGGAATATGGTGTCGAGACTAATCACGACTATATCTGAGATGAGAATCGAACCAATGAATATCAGGAATATCAGGAGTCGGAGCGATCTCGGCTGGATTACATATACAAGTTCTGTATAGCTCCTTTCGTAACCGAGACATTGGGCTAAGAGTAAGTTGGGCGGTGATTCAGTGGTTATGAGATACAGGTGAAAGAGATTCATGACTGTCTTGTCGAGTATATCGCATTAGAGGCATTTACTTCGCGCTGAAATTCCCCTCAGGGGTCAAAGTCCGAGGAGTCGAAACCCTTGTCGGGGTCATAGTAACTCCAAGGTATGGGGGGGAAATAGTCTTAGACCAGAACGATCTTGGCGACTTGATAGAAGACTACATATTCCACACTGATCACGAAAAGAGCATGAGCAGTATAGTATTTGCGGAGGGAGATGAATATATTATTGCAACTTGCAAGGCGGTGATCTGACGTGATAAAACAGATCCTATTGGAGGGAGATTGAGATCAGAAAGCGGCTTAAGCTTAACCGGCTTCAGAAATCCCACCTTCGCGAAAATCACTCATCGGAACACATGTCACATCACGACGATTCTTGCGTTATCCCTGTTGTCGTGAAATCTATCGAGGCGGTGTCTTGCACTATCGTCCCCGGAACTATACTTTCCTTGGCATTTTCGCCTCAATGCATGGACCTAGCCACCGCCTGGTCCTCCAAATCCTTGGACAAGATCCACGATCCCTGGCCTGCCTCCGTGCAGCCCAATTACCGTAGGCGGTAACCCCTTAAACTCGTTTCCAAGATCCATCCCCTGCTCCGCTCTGTGACCCTTATACGTGGCCCCCTGTCCGTGAGTAAAGTTACGCCCACGGACCCACACCCCTAAATGATGTGGAGATAAAGCGCCAATAAATTTCATACGCAACTGACGCACACGCACCAAAAAAATTTGAAGCATGAAAATCCCACCCGTCACCGCATCGCCACAACGGCGCTCCCTCCCTTCCACGCTCACCACCCACATCCTCGCGAATAAACCCCCTTGGAGACAGTTTGTTCACCAGGCACAATGTCGCGCGGGGTGAAATGGTCTCCGCTGACGGTTCTGTTGATTGCACTGCTTGTGCTGGTGTTGTTTTCGTCTGATGTCGTTGCTTTTGGAGCTGGCAATATTCCCTCGTACGGATACCTCGAAGGGAAAGCGTTTCGTGTAACCCCCCCTCCTCCCCTGTCCCCTACATTGGTTATGTATTTGTTGTGTGTTGTGGATGGTGTCTGGTGAATAGGGTGTTGATGGTAGCATGGCGATATCGAGGATACGTTGGCTGAGCTGGCGATGACGGCTGGGGGTGCGAATCCCCTTTCGTTTATTGCTGGGGCAATTGGGTTTACTGGCAATAAATTCTCTGGATTGAATGTCAAACGCGTATACTTCGGGAATTGGCTGTACTTTCCCGTTCCCTGTCCTGTTGTTTAAACTCTTTTCTCCGGAGGTTATTTGTTTTTGCAGTGTCCTGTTGGTCATGGGGCGATGCTGACGACAGACGCGATTATTCTCAGGCAGTTGATGTGGGTACTTTGGGACGAGGAATTAAGCTCGGGACAATCAGGGTGTTGGTCTGGGTAATGGCATTCATGGCCCATGGCTACGCAACCGAAGAATTCGAGGTTATTCCTCCTTCCCTCTCTCTCTCCTTTTCCGCAGTCACGTTGGGGACTACCATTTCCCTACGTAAAGGATCCGATGATGTTTAATAAACTGATTTAATAAGTCTGACGGACTTGTCTGTATGATCTGTATAGTCTAAGACACCCTGAGGATCCACATCTCCTTATATCATTGTTTTTTTTGTGGTTTTGTGAAGATATTGATCGTAGGTTACGAATGAGAGACTCGGTGTCTATCGTCCTGAGGAACATATCGGTATATTCTTCTCCCGTTGATATAAAGCCAGTAACTGACGGAAGATAATCCGAAAGATTATGCGGATAATGCCGATGCAAGGAAATTCGATCCCCGTCTTCGTGGGCCCGTAGATCCTGTACCCCCCCTTTATCCTACCCAACAATCAATGCTCCCTCTATGTATAAAGACTTCTCTAACATTTTTCTCAGAGAGAACTTCAAGTCGATCCCCGCACAGGGATGAAAAATTACATTGCAAACGAAAATGGCGGATGGGCTACTTCTACCGCCTTCATCCGCTCCTCGCTTTACAAAGCCATCGAAACGCGTCGTCGCGCGCAATCTGACGCAGACATCTACGAATCGCTGCGTCTTCTAGGACAGGTACTTACATCCTGCGCTTGCCCGTGCTGATGACAGGCTTTACATACCCTGGAGGATTTATCGGCACATAGTAATTGGGTCGAATTGGCGCTGATAGAGATGGGGTATCGACAGGTCTTCCCGCATGTGGGTGAAAACACGGCCATTACGTTGGGGGGGAAGCGAATTTATCCCCTAGTTACAGGGACATTTGGGGGTATGGATTTTATCCATTCTTTATTAGGGTATGATCTCTCCTCCTGAATGCGGGTGTTGCTGTCTTGACGGTTCATGGAGTTGTGTCTAAAGTCTTGATGTCTGGGTTGTGTTTGGAGCGGGATTACGCGGGACTTGGGTAACGAGTAGGGAAGCTACGGACCATCTCTCACAGACTCAGATCACGGATGTTAATACCGCGGTAACCAACGCAGGTCAACAGGGTGGTAATTCAGCTTTTACATCCTTACAAAACCTCCTCACGCAACTCCCTGGGAAACAAGGCCGTGACCTCTCAAACGAAATGCACACCATCCAAGCCAATGCTCAACGTGCCGCCGCACCAAGTGAATACAACCACGAGGGATATAACCAATACCCCGGCCCCAGTCAATACCCCCAACGTCCGGGACACTACCCGCAGGGGTATAATCAAGGGTACCAGGGAGGATACCCCCAACAGGGGTATAACCAGCCGGCTTATAACCAAGGCTATGATCCACGAGGACCAAGTGCCGGACAGGGCTATGATTCCCGTGCGGGGGGACAGGGCGGAATGAGTGATATGTTGAATTCGCAGAGCGGGGAATTTGATCCCGAGGAGATTGCTGCCCAGATTTACCCTATTCTTGCTTTTAGAGATCGTGTTGTCAAGGCTATTAGCAGTACTATTGAGAAGGTACGCTCCCTTGCCTTTTTCTCCTATTGTCCCAACCCAGATTTGGGGGTCCTGGTATGCGGATGGGTGTTGATTTTAGATTCCTGGGTTAGAGAAGTTAGTGGAGAAGATCACTGACAGTCTTACTGTTTGGGTATTGAGTTTACTTGAGGTACTCCCCCTCCCCGAGGAGAGCTCCCTATTTCCCAGTCCTCCATTATTTGCTCTTTTGCGTGCCACAGTTCGCACGTCGTCGCTAACTTGTGTAGCCGTTTATTAAACCGATTGTTCAACTTGTTACGAAGAATTTGAATGCTGGTGCGGAGCTGGTGGTTTCGGATAAGGCCCAGTATGAGGTGTTTGATAATCCCAATGCTTCGGATCCGACGCACTCTATGCTCTCGAAAGGTATTTCTCCGTCTGAAGTCCACGAGTCCCCCTCCTTCCTGCCTCATTCATCCCCCTCCACGTCCCCCGGAATTTCTCCTTTTATTCGTTTCTCACAACAGACCACTTCTCCTGCTTCCTGAACGAACCCGCCGGTCAAGTCGCCATCGTCATAATCCGCAACGCCGTCCAACAAGTCGTCACCGCATGGTCCGACCCGAACATCGACCCGCGCCACTCAATCGACAACCTCATGTCCGTATTCTGCCACCCAGGCCTCCTCAACCGCAACAGTGCCGTCCAAATGGAAATGTACGCCACGGTCGAAACATGGGTCAACTCGCTGGGCCCGGCCGATAAAGCGCGTATGCTGGATGGTCTGTCCAAAGCGGGTGTCAGGGCAGGGAGACACCATGATACGGAGCGCAAGGATGGGATGGGCGGGTTTGGCACGAGTCATGGGCATTCGCATGGGGGGAATCAGCAGGGGTTGGGACAGGTGCCGATTGTGGGGGGGTATCTTCAACAGGCGCAGAATACGTTTCAACATGCGATGCCTGGACAAGGCGGTGGGCACCAGGGAGGCGGGGGCGGCGGGATAGGTGGGTTTGTGCAGCAGGCCTCGGGGATTTTGGGAGGTGGACATGGTGGAGGTGGAGGAGTGGGGAGTTATATCTCGCAGGCGCAACAGCTGTTTGGTGGGCAAAGTAGTGGTGGAGGTGGACTCGGCGGGTTCATGCAGAATCTTGCGGGCGGAGGAGGCAGGAGACGGGAGATAAATGAGGATGATGATGCTCCTGTTAGTGGCGGGCAGGGGGGATACCCGAGGGAGCGAGGGGAAAGGGTAGATGAGTTGGATGAGGAGAGAGATCAGGAAAGGGCTCAGTTTCCCGAGCCGTCGTATTCAAGGCCTTCGTCGGGGGATTATGGTGAAGGTCAAACGGGATATCCGCCGCAGTCGGGGTATGGACAGCCGCCGTATGGGCAAGGTGGATATGACGGGAGGAGATATTAGGGAGTTTGTATTTTTGGGGAGTTACTAGTATGTATTGATTATTTGTACTGCACTCGTGCTATTGATGTAAAAATTTATTCACTCCTCCGTGAGATGCCTTTGAAACCCCAAGTCACAGGCGGCGGTGAATTGAATTGACCGGATAGCCAAGGATCGGGTTTTTAAATTTCAGAGGCCGCCGATCAGTTTTTCCCCCGATGTCGGTCAACGAAACGGATGACATCGACCTTATCAAAAGACAATATCTCCAACAAATTCCCGCCCGGCTGTTCGCTTTCCCTGACTCTCTCCCTTCAATTCAGTCGTCTCTTTGGGATGCGGTATTGCCTGCCTGCGCCTGCCTGACACCCACGAACTAATTCCCAGGCTGTCGTGTGGAAGGGGCACAAATACGCTCCGGGCGAACGATACGAGTACCTATTCCTTCGCGCCTTGGTAACACGTCTCGAGAACGAAGTATCCCCTTTTCCCTGTCATAGCTGATGACAGGAAATCGATGAACGGATACTCCTTCGATATACCGCTCTTCTTCAAAATCCACCACCAATTGTCCCCCCGACGGAGGACACAATAATAACGTACACCCTACCACACATCGGAGAAATCTACATCAAAGAACTTCCCCGTTTACTTGTCTCCGGCGGAACAACTGGCTTGCGCACATGGGAAGCCTCGCTCCTGTTATCAGAGTATTTACTCTCCCTCCCGCTTAATGGCAAAAAGGTTTTGGAGCTCGGCGCAGGGACCGGCTTGAGCAGTATCTTGGCGTCCAAACTCGGCGCAAGGGTCCTTTCAACAGATGGCTCCGAACAAGTCATTCAAAAGCTACGGGGAAACTTCGCTTTGAACGCGGCCGTAGACATTGACGCACAGACTTTATGGTGGGGCTACGAGGATGAGATTCTGGATGCAGGGTGGGACTTCGTGGTCGGTGCGGATATTACCTATGATGAGGATGTTTGCTCAGCACTGGCGGAAACGTATCGGTTGGTGTTGCAACACGGAGGGATTGGAATACTGGCGGCGACGGTGAGAAATGAGGCTACTATCGAGGCTTTTGTGAAGGAGTCTGGTACCCTCTGTTGCTCCGAATTTGCTGATTAAGAATTGCGAGGATTGAAGCTTAAGATTCTCGAGAAGAGGTATTTGGAGTATCTATTTTGCAGTGACTCTATGCCGATGACGCTATTTGAGATTACCCCTACCCAGAGGAAGAAGGCACCTTGATTGGATATGTACTGAGAATGGGGAATTCCCGGGCGGAGAGTTTATGATACCACAAAGGGCATAACTGTATCTCCTAGTTAGCCAGGGCCATATTCCATATGAGGCTCGTCACCGGTGACTCCACTCAGAAGATATTACAATTTCGAAAGCTCGGGGGCAATCGCTACAGGAGAAAAGCCTGCCAAAAGTAGGAGGCACTACTAGAAATCTATAGTCGTTGTTGTAATGGCTTCAATATAGGCAGGGATGTCTCGGACTATTCGGGTCGGAACCCCACCACATAAACCAAGATCTGTAAACCCGGGATTATACGACTTTAAACCCGCCGGCAGTGCTTGATCTAAAAAGCCTTCACCTACGAACGTCACGTTATCGAGTCATCGACACCGCTGACCTTCACATTGACTCCTAAAAGGCCACGCACTTCACACACCAAGG
>Ga0302325_10025396_pt1 | contig 12309 bp, 11 predicted proteins | sample Palsa_T0_2_FD_201948 | JGI IMG/M metagenome (GOLD analysis project Ga0302325, IMG submission 201948) | Peat permafrost microbial communities from Stordalen Mire near Abisko, Sweden - Palsa_T0_2 | ecosystem: Environmental > Terrestrial > Soil > Palsa > Peat permafrost | place: Sweden: Abisko...
GATGTTCCCGCCCGGATATCTAAGACCCCGATAGCAGCAGCGCCGCGCTGGCCAAGGCACCCGCAGCATGCCGCCCCACACCACAGATTCTAGAGCGATAGTCAAGCCCTGCTCGAAATTCCACCCCGCGTTCGCCGTAACCCCAACGAGACAATGGGAGCAATGGTTAAGTTCGCGTAGTTGTCGACGTTCTTCGGTGCGGCCGACAAGCCAGCAGTCCCCGAATCAGCAGTCGCCTCACCCGTCGACCGAGGCCGCGGACGTCGGCAAAGACCGGTCTGTCGTATCGCGAGCAAGCGGTCCTGGACGGTCCTCTCGTCGGTCGTCAGGACGTCGGCCGCACTTCCTTCTCACCAGGGTCGCGCGCCGAGTCCGGTATCGCGGAGCTCAGGCAGCGAGCCGTCGGCGAGCTTTCTGCACCGAGGGCAGCGCGGACTTGGCCTTCGCCAGCGGACGCGCGCGAAGATCGACCGCCGCGGGCTTCTTGGCGATGGTGATCTCCTCGCCGGTCGCGGGGTTGCGACCCTTGCGCGCCTTCTGGGCCGGCTTGACACGTACCGTCAGCTGCACAAGACCCCCGATCCGGACCTTCTGGGCGTTGCCCAACTCCTCGAGCACCACCTCCTCAAAGGCGGCGAGCACTCGCTTGGCCTCGGCACGGGTGATATCGGCGCGGTCGGCGACTGCGGAGGCGAGCTGTATCTGAGTCAGCGGCAACGAAACTCCTCGATTCAACAACGCGGATAAGGAACAACGGAGTTAACCCGTGGCCTCGGACACACCACGGAGGTCCCGGCCAACGCACGTTGTTCGGTGTGGCGGGACGAACCTGCCGAGCGTGGCCGATGGTCAAGCTGGCGCTCTTGTGCTGTGGCCGCGTGGAACTCAGGCACGGTCTCCCGACTCCCGCTCTTCTGCCGCCAGAGCGGCGACTCGAGCGGATTGCCAAGCCGCTGGCAGCCGAATAGCTGCGCGCGATTAGCATCCGTGGGCGTGACGGTCCTGATCGACGGTTCGTCGCTGACGGCGGCCGAGCTCTTGGCCGTGGCCCGCGACTACGTGGAGATCGCGCTCGCCCCTGGGACGGTGGAGCGGATGGCCGAGAGCCGTGCCCGCGTCGAGCGGGTGCTCGCGTACGGCGCGTCCGTGTACGGGATGACGACCGGTCTCGGGCAGCACAAGCGCCACCGGATCGCCCCCGGCGAGATCGAGCTGTTCAACCGCCAGCTGATCGACAACCACCGGATCGGTCACGGCGGATCGGCGCCGGGCGATGTCGTACGGGCGACGATGGTGCGCCTGGCCAACGGCTTTGCGAAGGGCACCACCGGCGTCCGCCCGTTGCTGGCACAACGGCTGATCACGGCGCTCAACGACCACGAGCGGCCGGTTGTGCGGGTGCTCGGCTCGAGCGGCGTCGCCGACCTGGCCCCCCTTGCGGACCTTGCCCACGAGTTGTTCGGCGACGTGCCGCTGCAGGCGAAGGAGGGGCTTGCGCTCGTCAACAGCAACGCGTTCTCGACCGCCTTCGCGGCGCTCGCGCTGACCGACGCCCGTGACCTCGTCGACACCATCTCGCTCGCCGGCGCGCTGGACATGGAGGCCTTCGGTGCCAACGTCTCGATCCTCCACGACGCGGTCGGGGAGCTCCGCCCCTACCCGGGGCTGCTGACCGAGCTGACGGCGCTGCGCACCGCGTTGAATGGCAGCCGGCTGTGGCACGATGGCGCGGCGCGGAACCTCCAGGATCCGCTCAGCTACCGAGGGATCGCCCAGATCGGCGGGGCCACTCGCGACGCCCTCGGGTTCGCGCTCGCGCAGCTGGGAGTCGAGCTCAACGGCCACCAGGACAACCCGATCGTCGTGCCCGGCGAGGAGCTGATCATCTCGGCCGGCAACTACGAGGCGATCGCGATCGCCTCGGCGCTCGACTTCGTCCGGATCGCACTGGCCTCATCGCTGACCTCGGCGCTGGAGCGAGCGATGAAGCTGCTGCAGACGCCGCTGTCTGGCCTGCCCGGCGGGCTCTCCGAGCGCGAGGGGCTGATGTTCGGCGGGCTCGGCGCGATCTCGTGGTCGGCCCACGCCCTCGCGGCGGAGGCGCGCCTGCTGGCTCAGCCGGTGTCCTTCGAGCTCGCGACCACCACCCCCGAGGAGGGGATCGGTGACCGCATCACGATGGCTCCCCTGGCGGCGCGCCGGCTGGCCGAGCAGGTTTCGCTCGGCAGGCGGGTCGTCGCGATCGAGCTGCTGTGCTCGGCTCAGGCCGTGGAGCTGCGCGACGCCGGAGCGCTCGGCGCGTCGACAGCGCGGGCGCTGGAGCTTGTGCGCTCGGCCGTGGGCTTCTCCGCCGCCGGCACCTCCTACCCCTCGGACGTCGAGGGCCTGGTGTCGCTGATCGCCTCCGGGGCGTTCGCCGCGGTCGTGCGCGAGCCGCCGGCGTGGACCTGAGCGGCACCCGGCCGGGCCGGCGTCAGCGGCGGCAACCTAGCGGGCGAAGACGATCGCCCGCGAGTAAACCCACGGCGGTGTGCACCCCTGATCGTCCGGTCTGGTGCGGTCGCCGAACACTCGGAGAGTCCGAGCTAGTCGGGTCTGAGAAAGTCGTCAAGCGCGTTCCTCATCTTGCGCTTCTGGGTCGCGCTCTGGGGGGTCGTTATCGCTGTCGGCGTTCGCCGGCTCCGTCTCGTTGTCGGCGCTCTTGGGCGCAGCGCCCCTTTGCTCTTGATTTCGTGTATCGCGCGCCGCGATGAGTTGTCTGTCGGCGCGGTCGATCAGGTCCATCGGTGAGTCGCCCCGGGCGAGCTTGGCGAACCCAACCGTGATCGACCCATCGTCCGGGGTGAGACTGAGCTGCGCGACGATCTGGGCAAACTGTTCTCGGACGCTCTCGATCGTCGTCCCGGAGATCGTGCAGACGAATTCGTCTCCGCCGAGACGCACGACCGGCGCGTAGGAACGAAGCTGCGTCTGCAGCACCCCGACGATGTGTTTGAGCATCAGGTCTTCGGCCTGATGACCCTCGGAGTCGTTGGTTGCCTTGAGGCCGTCGACATCGACGTACACCGCGATCAGCCGTCCGTCGCCCCGATTGGCCCGGTCGATCTCGTGTTGTATATCGGCGAGTCCCGGAGCCCGGCGCCGCGCCGCAGTCAGCGCGTCGACTTCGTCGTCCTCACGCTCCGCCGCCGCGTGAGCGCGGTCCTCGGCGGCCAGCACCCGGTCCTCGGCAGCCAGCGTTCGGTCACTCGCGGCTCGATCGCGGTCTGCGCCGGCATCGACGCGATGCTCCGCTGATCGCGCGCGATCAGACGCCGCCCGCTGCCGGCCGCGCGCCGCCCGCAGCCATGATCTGCCGACGGCCTGTCGCCGCTTCGTCCCAAAAGACGAGGTCAGCGAAGCGATCTCAGCATCCCACCCGTCATCCTCGAGATCGCGCGCCTCGGCTGCGCGATCACGCGCCAACGCCGAAACATCACGGTCGCGCGCGGTCACATCCCGTGCGCTTGCGGTTTTGTGTCGTCGGCTGGCACTCATCCGCCGCGTCTCCGTTGTTCGTTCTCGAGCCTCGCGGCTGCTGTCATACGCGTCGCGATCAACGCCGTGGGCAAGGTCACGGTCACTGGCCGCCTGGTCACTGTCGGCCGCGAGTTGATCGCGGTCGGCCGCGCCCTGATCGTGGTCAGAGCTGGTCTGATCACCGTCAGAACGTGTTTGGTCAGCGTCCGCCCCGGACTGATCCAGACCCGAACGCGTCCGATCGTCTTCCGGTCCTGGCTGGTCGGGGATCACCAGATCCCCTTTCCTGCTCACGCCACCAGTCGATCTGACCAGCGCGCACGCAAATTGAAGGTCATGCACCGGCCCCGCGGCGAAACCAACACCCAACCTCCCCGCCGGCCGCGCGTGCGCCGCCGGCGTGAATTCCGTCTTGGTGTCGAGGGTCCCGACCGCAGGGCCAGCCCACATCTCGACAGTACTCCCCACACAGCACCATATGTGAGCGAACGCGAACTTCTGCGAACGATCAGCGGAACACAGCAAGATCCTGTTCGGGCCGGACCCGTTCCCGCCGGCTGGCTGATGCCTTCTAGCCAAGTGGCGGCCAGAACTTCGTGGCTGCAGGCGGCCTGAACCGGCAGTGGCGTCGCGTTGGTTCGAGCTGCTCAGGTACGTGCGCCGGGGACCCGCATGCGCGCCCGCCAGATCCTGGCGTCGAAGACCGCCGGCTCGGTGCTGGCGCAGAAGTCCTGCAGCACCGCGACGAACCGTTCCGGCGCCTCGAGGTGGGGAAAGTGGCGCGCGCCGTCGAACACCGCGAGCGTTGCATGCGGCAGCAGCTCGTGGGTGGCCCGTGCGTGTTCGACCGGGATGATCGGGTCGTCTGCTCCCCAAATAAGCAGCACGGGAATCTCGCTCGCGAGATGCAGGCGATCTCCCGCACCAACCGTTTGACCCTTGAGACCGACAACGCTTCTCACAGTTGCCAAAAACGCTGAGCGTCGGTCGGCGTCGGCCAACGAGGAGTAGCTGCGCACCAGCTCCTCGAGGCCGGGGTTTGACGGGACGCCCCCGGCTCGCAGGACACGTCCTGCGAGGCCGGAGGTGCGCTTGGTCGCTCCGGCCGTCAGCGACAGGAACAGGTTCGCCCCGGGAAGAGAGGCGGCGCGGAGCACCGGATTGACCTCGAGCCCGAGCCCGCCGCTGGAGACCAGGACGAGGCGCTCGGTCATCTCTGGGAACTGATAGGAGAACTGCATCGCGATGCCCCCGCCGAGCGAGTGACCGACCAGCGTCACGCGCTCGTGCCCGAGCGCCATCAGCACGTCACGCAGGAAAGCGGCCAGCGATCCGAGCGAGTAGTCGCCGCCGCCTAGGCTGGACGAGCCATGCCCCGGCAGATCCACCGCAAGCACGGTCGCATGGTCCGCGAGCGAGTCGATGACCGAACGCCAGGTATCCGATGCGCCTGCCATCCCATGGATGAGCAGCAGGACCGGTCCGGAGCCCTTCTGCACGTAGACGATCGAATGACCGTGCAGCGTGAGCGTCTGCTGACGCTCGGCGGTGCTCATGTCCGGACTCCGTGGCGGACGCCGACCACCGCGAGAGCGTCGCGGATGCATGCGTCGCGCACCTGCTCAGGCTCGAGGGCCACAGCCGTGACCGCGCCGGGGACCGGCTCGCGCAGCGACACCCCAGACCGTGCGAGGTGCAGCGAGCCCATCATCTGCGTCAGCAAACGGCCGGCGAGGAACCCCGGGTCGTCAACCTCGATCGCGTTCTGCGCCACCCCGAGCTCCAGCGCACGCTGCACGACACCCACACATCGACCGACCGCCCGAGAGACACGAAACCATGCCGCGTCCGACAGGATCTCGCGCAGCTCGAGCGCCGGACGGCGCAGCAACGACAAGCCGCAGTCAAGAAACGCCGGATAGGTCACGCAGAAATCGGCGAACACGGTCAAGACCTCACGCAACCGCTGCGAACCGTCCGGGACCGACTCAGCCGCGTCAGTCAGCGCACGCAGCTCGTCCAGGTAGCTGGTCGCCGTCAACGCGAAGATCTCATCCTTTGACGAGAACGCCCGGTAGATCAAAGCCTTATTCAGTCCCGCAGCGCGCGCGATGTCCTCGATCCGGGCGTCCTGGAGCCCGCGCTCATCAAACAGCATCCGGGTCGCCGCGACGATCGCCCGCTCGCGAGAAGCACGGCGGCGGCGACGAGTCGCGGCCCTGGAAGCACTATCGGGACGAGTCGCCGCCATCCGCCCATTGTAACCACTAGTGTGACCAACGGTTACACGCTAGAGATCGAGCTCGCGGCTTCCTACGCGGGTCGCGCACCGCTGTCTAAGGATCCGGCAGGCGAGCGCCGGCCGACCCGCGCGAGGAATGCCTCGCACGGGTCCGACGCCGTCAGATCAGCTGGTGGTGGCGCACGCTGGAGCGCCCAATTGGGAACCGGCGGCGTTGGACACCGGATCGGTGGCGCTGAGCGCCTGGACAGCAGCGACGTACTCGGTCTGGTTGCCGGCCGTGGCCGCCGCCTCGGCCTTCTTGGCCAGTACGACGCTCGTATTGCCCTCTGCGACGAACCTGTCACGGGCCGCTTCCAGCGCGCTGCCTCCGGAGAGGGCCTTGAGCTGTGAGAGCGCCTTATTGGTGATCGTCACGAGCTTGCCGATCCCGGCCGCCGATGCGGCGTTGGCGGTCGACGAGCCGCCCTGGATCGCGTTGCCCGCTTTGGTCGCGGTGCTGCAGATCTTGTTCGCGGCGTTGCTGAACGCGCTGTAACTCAGCTTGCTGTTCGAGCTACCGCCACACCCGCTCAGGATCGCCAACGATCCAGCGATGAGCAGTCCTACGGTGAATTTACGCATGGGTCCCTTCGGTGGATGATGACCGCTACACCCGCTCCGGAGCGCCAGCGATCCCGCAACGAGGAGTCCTACAAAGAAAGTCCGCATGTGTTCGGTTCGGTGGAGTTCCAAGGGGGTGTCTGCTCGGTATCGTCACACGGGTCAATAAACATGAGTATTGGACTCGTGTCCGGACGCCAAGGGATCCCGCGACTTCCCGAAAGGGCTCCGAGCGCCGCCGCCCAGACCGCCCCGCACCCGGCCAGATGCCACGGCCAGTCGATCAGGTTCGCCACCAGGAACGCCGCTGCCGCAGGCGCCAGCATCCAGGCGCCAGCGGTGGCACGGGCCTTCCACAACGCGCGGGCGCTGGTCGCATAGAGCCCGAGCGCCAGCAGGAATCCGACGATTCCCAGTTCGGCCGCGAGCTCCAGCGGGAGATCGTGAGCGAAGCGGATCGGCGAGGAGCGCTGGTACCGGATGCTCGCGGCCAGAAATCCGTCGGCGCCGCCACCGATCAGCGGCCGATCCTCGGCCGTCTCGATCGTCTTGGCCCACAGTGTCAGGCGGCCGTGCCAGAAACCGGCGGACGCGTTGTGAGCGACGTACCGGGGCTGGTGCGCGGCCGAGGCCAAAGTCAGGCCGCCAGCCAGCGACGAGGCCACGAGCACGCCCACGGCCACCGCCGCCAGCCGGCGGGTGCGCGATCTCATCCGTGGAACGGGCTGGGAACGCGTGGCCGCGCTCACCCAGAGCCCCGCCGGCATCAGGCACACGAGGGCCAGTTCGACGAGCGCGCGCGCCGTGTGCGGCGTGGCCCGCAGACTCACCGCCTGACCCATCACAAGCCGTGCGCCGACCCCCGCCACGAGCAGCGTGCCGACGGCGCCGGCGGCGCGCATCCTCGATACGCGCACGGTGCGCTGGGGGATCGCGATCGCCACGAGGGCGATCACCGCGGCGAGCGCGATCTCGGCGCGGCTACGCCCCAGCGCGAGTGAGGCCGCGCAGACGGCTCCGGCGAGGGTCGCGGGCACGATCACGCGCCGCGACCGTCGGCACATGCCGACCAGCGCCACCGGCAGCGCCGAGACGACGAGCAGGCTGAGCGCGGCCGAGTACTCGAGCGTCCCCCCCGGTCGCCAGGTGCCGCGGATGTAGTCCGCGAATAAGGGATTGAAGCTGGCCGCGGCCACCAGCCCGACCAGGGCACTGATCGTCGCCAGGGCGCAGATCCCGATCGCGACCGCCGCCGGCGCGTGCCGGTGGCGCTCTACGAGCACGACCGTCGACACGTACACCGCTCCGTAGCCCGCCGTGACCAGCCCCCAGCGCAGCGAATCCCCCACCAGCCCCTCGGTCCAGATCGCCGAGATCGCTCCGAGCCCGGCGAGCAGCCAGAGCACCACCGCGACCGGCCGGCGGGCCGCCGCCAGCGCAGCGCGGCGATCGGTGTGCACCGCGCTCGCCAGCGCCGCGGCGGCCAACCCGCCGAAGATCTCGCGCGGGCCGGGGTTAAAGCCGCCGTCGTCCAGTACGGCCTCGCTCACCGCGGCGGCCAGTAACACCGCCGGGATCAGATCCCGCCGTAGGCTGAACAGCCCCACACGACTGTTCTCGACCAAAAGCCCTCCGGGCATGAGCAGCGACGTGCTCGGTACCGTCATCGTCGGCGCCGGTCATAACGGGCCGGTGGCCAGCTTCGATCCGAAGAATCGCTCTATCGGCGCGGTTTGCGCTGATCGCGATCAGGTGCTCGGTGACAGTGGGCTCGGGTGCTTTGGCTCGTACAGCGCCAGCTCGTTACCGTCGGGGAGTCGTAGTGCGGTCAACAGGCCGAAGCCCGCATCGCGGATCTCCTTGGTGATTTCGATCCCTTTTGCCTGGAGCTCCGCGACGGTCGCGTTGATGTCGTCACACATCAGGTAGAGCTCGTGCCGATTCGTGCCGTCAGCGGGATGGGCGGCGAGTTCGGCAGGTGGCAGCGCGAAGATCAACCAGCCGTGTCCGGCATCGACTGAGGAGAACCCGAGAACGTCCCGAAAGAACGCACGAACACCCTCCGCATCATCGGAGAACATGATCGCGTGAACGCCCGTGATCATCGATCCGCGAGGCTATCAGCGTATGCCCCACCCTGCGCGAGATTAGCTGGAAGCTGCCTGGGCCAGCTGATAGTGCGCTCTCCTCGGGACGGCCATGAAAGCGACGGCGAGCCGCAAGCCCGATCGGCACCCATGCGAAGCAGGGCTACGCGCGTTCGCTTCGATCGATGGCGAGGAGGCCGCTGGGCGGTGACGAAGCAGTGAGGAAGCCTTCGGTAGGCGCCGGTATAGCGCTTGTTAGGCAACAATCGTGCGAAAAAGAATTTCGCACGGGCCCGCTCGACTCGGCTATACGTTCGCAAAAGGGGCTCACGTTGCCTGCACCTGTCCAGCCAGGGGTGGCGATGGGCCGGCTTGCGATCGACCCGGGGGGTCACGATGTCTGCAGTTTCACAGCTCGATTCTGACTTTGCGTTCGCCGGGGCGGATGAAACCGCTACAGCGGCGCCGGCCGGCGATCCGCTCGGTCCGCTCGCCGAGCTTCCAGGCCCCGCGGAGACCCCCGGCACCTGGGTCGGTCATGGGTTCAACGCGATCTGGCGCCCGCACCCACTGACATCAGGGCAGGATCGCTTCCTGGAGCTGAACCTCACCGATGACAAGCTTGTGTTCACGAGGATCAATGGGGAGATCCCGAACCGCGGGCTCGACATGCCCAACATCAACATGCATGGCGTCACCTACATGCAGCAGATCAACGAGGCCGGGAATCCAGCCGCCGGGCTGCACATCGAACCCGGCATCTGGGCACTGGTACCCCAGACCAGCAATCCGGCTGAGCCTCAGACCGTGGTCCGGATGGCGTCGATCCCGCACGGAACGGTGATCAACGCACAGGGCGTCTTCCAGGTGGTTGCGGGCGGACCCCAGACCATCCCCGACAACAACATCCTGCCGTTCTTCTTCAACACGCCTGCACCCACCAACGCCCAGTTCGACCAGGTGGCGCTGACGTTCCCCGAGCTTGACCTGTCGATCGACACGCAGTTTCGCCAGGAGCCGTCTGGCATCTCACAGGCGGATCTGCAGTCGATCGTCAAGAACCCCAACAGCGTCCTGCAGAGCGCGCTGACCGAATCGCTGCACGCGACCAGCATGACGAGCAGGACGTTCCTGCACATCTCGACCACCGACAGCGTCATCAAGGGTGGCGGTGGGACCGCGAATACCGCTTTTCTGACCGCGAGCACCAATCCCCAGGTCGGCAACGCACGGGCCACACAGGTCCAAGCCACCTTCTGGATCGAGACGATCGCCGGCACCGGCGGCCAGCCCGACAAACTCCAGCTCCAGTACACGCAGCTGGTGATGCTCGACTTCAACGGAATCCACTGGCCTCACGTGACGGTTGGAACCTTGGTGAAGCAGTAGAACGGAGAGGTCGGCACGGGGGAGGTCGGCGAAGCAACCGAGCGACCGGTATTCGGACCGAGAGCCCTCCGGCGCCGGGGGCGGCGGGCGCCTGAGGCATCAACTGCCCCCCTCAGGCGCTGCGGCCCCACGCTCCCGCCACCGGCCAACTGCCGTCCGTAATACCTGGCAAGACCCGACGATCTCTCGCAAGACGTGCCTACCTATCTATAACGCCGACCGTCGGGGAAGGTTGGTCCAAGCTCGAATCGGGGCCACCGTGCAACGGATCTGGTCGGCACGGCGGCTACGTCGACTCCGGGCCCCGTGATTGCCTGTCGCGAGGCGGTCTGCTGCGTTCGCGGCGCGGTTTGACCTCGTGCACGCGCACGCCACCGCCGCGACCGCCGCTGAAGACGGTCACGAGCGTGCCGTCATCGAGTCGGACGAGGCGCGGCCGGTTGCCCCGCCCGGCCCCGAGCTCCCAGGCCGCGTCGATCGAGCGATCCCCATACCGTGCCTCGACCGCCTCGCGTTGCGCGCGGGTGAGAGCGTCGTCCTCTTTCGCCGGCGCCGGCGATTCGGTCGGCGGCGTCGTGTCGGCGAGATCCTGCAGGATCTCATCCTGTGCCTTGAGCGCGTCGAGCAGCTCTTGATGGGCGACATCGCTCTGCGTCTGCTGTACGCGGTAGATACCCACGGCGACCACCAATGCCGCAACCGTCGAAACGGTACCCAACCAGGTCAGCGCGTTCAGATCCTGTGATCCGGGCAGCGCTCCGGCGATGCCGGTGAGCAGGGCGCCGAGCAGCAGACCGGACAAAACCAGGAGGACGACCCGCCGCACGGCACTGGATCCTAATGTCGCCGCGGATCGATCGATGCCGCGGTCCGCTCCTTCGGCCCGGTCAGGTCACACCAGGACTTCCTTGACGGCGACGAGCGACACCATGTCGCAGAGTCAGCCCGCCGGCGACCATTGCAGAGCGAGTCAGCCCGAAACCGTCAAGGACAATCCACCGCACGCGCCAGAAGCGCAACGCCCGACCGGCCTCTCACTGAATTGCGGAAGTCTCCGACGCCCGAGACGAAGCCGACTGCGGTCGTCGCCCGGCTCGGCCCTCGGACCGCCGGGTCACGTCCGCGCCGGCGAACCTCGCCCTGACCGGCTATACGATCACGGTCCGGTAGTACAACGTGACGATTCGTCGGCAAACCAATCTCGGAGAGGCTTGAAATGTTGAAGTTGTTTTCGTTGCTTCGTCGCCACATACTGGCATTCGCCGCGATGTTCCTGGTGTTGAGCGGCACGGCCTACGCCGTGGCTGGAGCGCCCGTTGGGAGCACGCAGAAGAAGATCTACGCGTGCGTTACGGCGCGCTACGGAACGCTAAACCTCGCGAACTCCACGCAAAGCTGCCCGCTTGGCCAGAACAAGATCTCGTGGAACCAAGCAGGCGTCGCCGGCAGGAGGGGCGCGACGGGCCCCGCTGGACCTGCGGGCCCGAAGGGCGACACCGGCGCGCGGGGTCCGGCGGGTGCCACGGGACCGAAGGGCGACACCGGCGCGCAGGGTCCGGCGGGTGCCACGGGACCGCAGGGCGACACCGGCGCGCAGGGTCCCGCGGGTGCTACAGGTGCCACGGGACCGCAAGGTGTCACGGGACCCGCGGGTGCCACCAGCGTGGTGGTGCGAACGAATACCGTCCAACAGGCGCTCAACGCAGGGCAGGAGAGCACCGACATCACCGTGTCCTGCCAGCCAGGTGAAGTTGCGACCGGCGGTGGCGGGAACGCTCCTCAGTATGGCTTCCTGGACCTCGTCGCCAGCTTCCCGATCACGACCAACAACGTTCCGTCGGGCTGGGATATCCGCATCAAGAACGGAAGCTCAAGCCAAAACGTCGGCAACCCCAACTTGACCGCGTACGTGATCTGCGCGTCGCCTTGAAAGGAGCAGCGCAGAGGTCGCGTTCTTACAACATGAGCCGCGACCCGGGTGAACCTGCTCTTCCACGGCCTCCCCGTCGGCTGCGCAAACTACGCGGGCGACGGCCCGAACTACGCCACCATCTCAGGCACCGTAGAACTCACCGACGACCCAAGCGCGGCGTTTCACCAGGAGATGTACGCCATCCACATGGGCGGCGCCGCCCGAATCGAAATCCGGACGAATCTTCTGAGATGTATCTTGTCGATACGCTCGATGAACCGATCCGATTCAGCGAGGGCAAGACCATCGGGATCCAACGTGGTGGCCTGCAGCGGTGCCTTGGAAAGAGATGGAATCCCCGATCATCACAATCGGCTGCAGACCCCGTCGCAGGCGGGTACCAGACCCAACCAGTGGAGGTACCAGATGGCCGAGCTCCCACCGCCCCCAGAGGGGATTGTGCTGACCCACTTCATCGTCTCGGACGATGTCGAGCGCTCTCGGCGCTTCTACACCGAAGTACTCGGCGGCAGGGTCGTCTTCTCCGGAGAGGGAGG
>Ga0302325_10025399_pt1 | contig 12309 bp, 8 predicted proteins | sample Palsa_T0_2_FD_201948 | JGI IMG/M metagenome (GOLD analysis project Ga0302325, IMG submission 201948) | Peat permafrost microbial communities from Stordalen Mire near Abisko, Sweden - Palsa_T0_2 | ecosystem: Environmental > Terrestrial > Soil > Palsa > Peat permafrost | place: Sweden: Abisko...
CCGCAGCCCGCGGCATTGGTCAGAATCGCGTCGTACTCCCCGGCCGGCGCGGCATCCACTTCGGCGCGCGCCAGCCTGCACGCTTCCTCACGCAGCCCGGCGTGAACCGCCAGCGCGCCGCAGCACCCTTGCGCGGCCGGAATCACCACTTCGCAGCCGCTCTTTTGCAGCACTCTCACCGTAGCTTCATTGAGCCGCGCAAACGCGACATTGGCGACGCAGCCGGCCAGAAATGCCACGCGAAACCGGCGCTGGCCTTCGGCGGGAAAGGTCTTGCCGATTTGCGGGAAAAAGAAAGGCACTTCGGCGGAGGGCGCAAGCGCTTCGATATCCCCCAGGGGGCCCAACAATTTCAAAAGGCCGGAAAGTCGCAGAATGCGCTGGGCGCCGGAAGCCTGGTACAGGTATAAGCCGGCGCCCGCAATTTGCAGGAGGCTGCGCGACGACAGCAGGCGCTTCAACAGCAAAGCCCGCCCCCATCGGGCAATCGGCCCGCGCCGGCGGTGCTGCTCGAGATGGGCGCGAGCCGCTTCAATCATCCGGCCGTAGGGCACACCCGACGGGCAAGCCGTCTCGCATCCGCGGCACGCCAGGCACAAATCGAGATGCTGGATGTAATCCGGCGTGATGGGCGCGCCATTTGCCACCTGATTCATCTGGTAAATGCGGCCGCGCGGCGAATCCATCTCGAGACCCAGCTCGCGATACGTGGGGCATGCGTTCAGGCAAAGTCCGCAGTGTACGCACCGATCCAGATCGGCTTGCGCGGGGCCCGAGTTTCCGTGACCCTCGACGACAATGAGGCTAGATCCGGCCATAGAGCCGCCCGCGATTCAAGATTTGCTGCGGATCGAACAAGCGCTTCACCCTTTCCATTGCTTCAAACGCGTTCCGCGCGGCGGGGTCCTCGGGAATGTGCCAAAGTGTCTGCCCCATTCGGAATTCGTGCGATGCGTAGGCTACCACGGCCTGCCATCCCCGCCTGGTCCATCCGGCAAGCAGCGCCGGGGCGCGCGAGGCCTCCGGCTCGAATGTCCACGTCACACCGTTCAGGAACCGGCCCACCGTGATGTTTTCGTCCTTCAACTCGCGCCACGCGACGGCCATGTCGCTAAGGGTCGTCGAGACTTTCAAGACCACCCCATTTGGTTCCCTATCCATATACTCGGAGAACATCTCGCGAACACCGCTCCAGAACGCTCGCGCCGTTTCCCCCGTGAGCTTCTCCGCATCCCGCCACGCTGCGCGGTAGCGATCGAGCGCGCGCTCGCTTCCGGCTGCCAGCACGGCAATGAGCAGACCGCGGCGGCCCGCGCGGCTTGCGGCGCCTGGAGAAAGCAGGTCGCAGGCAATCGGCTGCAGCGGCCCAGCCCGCAGCGCGCGCCGCCACTCGAGCGCCTCATCGAGGGTGCCCGGATTGAAGAGAAATGTCTCGGTGCGCGGCGGCAAAGAATGCACGCGGAAATTCACCGATGTGATAGCGGCCAGCGTCCCAAAACTGCCGATCATCAGCTTGGCCATATCCAGGCCCGCGACGTTCTTCACCACCATGCCGCCACTACGCACCAGCTTCCCCTCAAGGGTGGCAAACGTCATGCCAATCACCAGGTCGCGCGCCGTTCCGTAACCGGCCCGCAACGATCCGCTCGAATCGCTCGCGACCACTCCACCGACGGTTGCCGAGGCCGTGTGCGGAGGGTCGAGGGCGATCATCTGCCCGTTTTGAGCCAGCAGGGTCTGAAGGTCTCGAAACGGCATGCCCGCCTCCACGCTGATCGTGAGGTCTTTGGGCTCGTACCGCAAAACACGCGTCAGACCGGAGGTCGAGAGCACGCTCTCGGTCTCAATCGCGGGGCCCGCCATGCGGAGTTTGGTATCGTTCCCGACAATCGCAATGCGCTTATTCCTTAGCGCCGCTTCGGCAAGTTCGGCGGCAAATTCCTCGGGAGTAGACGGTGCAATCCGCGACAGGAGCATTGCGATTCCCCCATTGTCGCCGATCGAAGGTTTCTGTACACCACCCGCTCCTTTCTACTGGCGACGTACTCGGTCGATACGAAATACTTGCGCCCACCGCAGCGGGTTCCTGTTTGTAGTAACTCGACAAGGTGGTAACGGCGGTACAATCGCCGGGATGGGCGATCAACGTTCAACGGCGGGTTCCCTAGCCCGAGATCTATCCCACTCCGATGGCCTGGAGACTACGCTACTTCTCGCGTGCGCCAGGAACCGGCTCGATTTGGAAACAATAAAGCAAATCAAGACCATCGTGGAGGAGGGAGAAGTCGACTGGACATTGTTGGTTCGACGTGCCCTCGCCCACGGTCTGACGCCCCTGTTAGCCTGGAACCTCGCCCGCTTCAGTTCCGACTCGCTACCGGTCGAACTGGCTGGCGCGCTCCGCGAGTTGCTGGCGCAAAATCATGCGCGAAACCTGGTTCTAGCAGATGAAGTCTTGACGATCGTGGACTTGCTGGAGACGCACAACATCCCGGCGATTCCCATCAAAGGACCCGTGCTGGCGAAGAACCTCTTTGGCGACTTGGGACTGCGGCAATCCGGTGACTTGGATCTTCTGGTTCCTGAGCGGTGTGTCTCATCTGCACTGGACGTCCTCACCAGCCGGGGGTACCAATTGAGAGAATCGCTGAGTGCCGACCAGGATGCGGCCTATCGTCGCTATTGGTACCATTTTGAGCTCGAACTTCCGGACCAAAAAATTTTGGCGGAATTGCACTGGAATCTGACACCGCGCAGCATGGCTGTGCGCTTCGATATCGATGGCCTCTGGGAGCGTGCCCGCACGATCCCGTTCGAAGGCCGGTCCGTGCTCTCGCTCTCCTCGGAAGACTACCTCATCTTCCTTTGCGTTCACGGATCGAAACACTTGTGGTGCAGGTTGAATTGGGTATGCGATATCCACGAGTTCTTGAGCGCTCATACTACGATCGATTGGAAGCGCTGCCTTGAGCTTGCCAGCAAACAAGGCTGCGAGCGCATGCTCTTGCTCGGCTTGACGCTGGCCGAGGCCCTACTCGAGACCGAACTCGCCGAGCCGGTACGAGACCGCATTTCCGCCGATCCGAAAGTAAGGCAACTAGCCGAACAAACGCAAGTGGATTTGTTCCGCGATGGAGAGTGTCGACCGTTGGCCGGCCAGACCTTTCGATTTTTCCTGGCACTCCACGGGGGCTTCCGCGACAGACTACTCTTCTGCTGGTCATATGTGACCGCGCCGGACGGTCATATTGGGATCGTATCTTTGCCGCGTTGCCTTTGGTTCCTGTACGTCCCGATCGAACTTCTCTACGACTATGTCTGGCGGCCTCTGGGGGCGCGGTCCCCCTGGCTGAGAAAAACAGTTAAGAGACTATTTCCGCGATTACGCGCTTCCGCCTTCCCCTTTCCCAGTGCACTAGCCGCATCCGGCGAATCGGAAGCGGGCTCTGCTGAATCGCAGCCCGCCGACGGCTAGCCGGTGCGACTGCCAGAGGCCCCTTAGCCCGCCAAGTGGCCGAAGCGGGCGGAAAGTTCTGGATCTTTTCGCTTCCCTGCGACCATCCGGAGCAGCTTCCGCAATGCCCTCACCCCCAACTCCGCCCGATACCTTCCCCGCAGGACGCGACACGAAACAACGCCCTCTGCAGAACGCTCCATGTGAAAATCCGCGAGGTCGACGATCTCTCGCTGTCCATTGGAAAGGGTCAGCGAAACGCTTCGCGCGCTCGCGGCAGGGTTGAATGGAGAGCTGAATGGAGAGCCCTGGCGCACTTCGAAATCCTCGACTGAGAGTTCGTCGGACACGCGCGGCACGCCCAGGGCAAACATTCCGACCTCTGATTCATCACGACCATCGAGGTTTAGAATTTCAGCGGCCGCTCGCTCCGGAAACGCACCCACCGCACAAGCCGCCAACCCCAGTGCCGTGGCCGCCAGGTACATGGTCTGATACAGCGCCCCAACTTCTTGCAAGATCAAATGCAGCGGAATGCCGCGGTATTTCCAGGCAGTTCGTCCGAACACCGCCGTGACCAGGAACAACACGGCCGGCCTCCCGTCCCGAGCCGCCTCCCCTCCCATGCGTTGCATGGCGGAGTTCACTAGCGCTGTTCGATAGCTCCGAGAGCGGCTTATCAGCTCCAGGCGGTGCTCAAAGGGGTGGTAGTAATAAATCCCTTTCGGAAGCGATTGAACATTCTCCACCAACGGGTAGACTTCGAGAGGATACCGAGCTCCTCCGCTCGGGTAATTGCGCAGCGAGGTCGTCCCGAGCCCCCGGTTCTCGACAAACGCGTGGGCCTGAGCCGTCAACTGCAGGAATTGCTCTAGTTTGACCTTCTCAATCGGCCGCGGGGCATAGCTGCGAATAGACCGACGCGATGCCAGAGAGCCGTAGAGATCCCGTTGGGGGAAATCAGAGTGTTTGCGGAGCGCAACACTTTTCAATCCCTTGACATGCTTCATCGGCGCCGGAGCTTGCGAGGCGTCCACTGTGCCCGGGAAATAGCCGCCTTCATTGAACTCGCGTTGAAACGCGAGTTCGAGCGGGCGGAGGCGGTTCTTAAAGAGCGCTTCGCCTCCCAGTTCGGAGAACTCACGCTCGGTGATCAGCACCTTCTCTTCGATCAGTGCCTGTATCGCATCCGAGGACGGATCGGCGTCCTGATGCTCCACGGCGCGTCCAGGGAGAAATGCCATCAGGATCCGGGACATCTCCGCGGAGAGCTGAAACTTGGTGCCGTAAAGGGAGTGGATCAACACGACATGCGAGCCTTCCGCGTCGGGATAAAAGACACAGTAAGGCGAAAGGCGGAACACCACGCGTACCTCCAGCTACCAGAATGGATGCGGCCATGGATTCAGTTCTTCCGGGCTACGGTCGCGGCGCGCCAGACCCATCAACCGCGGCACCTGATAAAGCCGGTCTCCGCCAAGGGCTGCGTAGCGGTGACCGGCGTGCAGCGGTTGCAGACCGGGTATAAGAACTTTCACTACGTGCAGCCCAAGGTCCCGGATCATGGGAACCGTACAGTCCACAACGATAACTTGATATCCGCGTTGCGCGAGCCGGCCCACAACTATGTTCAGCTCTTCTTGAACACCGCCGAGTTCGCCGGCAGCTGCCGGGTGTATCGCATTTTTCTTCTTCGGACCTGAAGTGAGGAAGCGCGCGTGCCTGATCTTCTCTCGATTCTGATAAAACATCAGATGATCCGCCAGGCTCTTGACTGCTTCAGGATTGGAACTCGCACTGACCCGGCCCGTATAAAAGCGGCGATCGCTCAAATAGGGGCGGCAGAATTGCGTCAGTTCCCGGTGGAGCTTCTGATAGAGCTTCTGACGGGACAACGAGGCTACCGGATTGACCAGCAGGAAATCCGGATTGAGATTGTCGGTTAGCACGCCGAGCGAAACCGGTATGTCGAGATCGGTGGTGATATCGACGCAAGTCAGATCCAGAGACAGTGCCTCGAAATCGCGGCGAACGCCGGCACTATTAGCCGCGGTACTGGACGACTCCAGCACCGGCAGGGACAGGCGGTTCATCCATACCAGCATGAGCGAGTCCCGTTCGATGGTTTCGTAGATCCCCCCCAGGACAGCGTGATGAAGGCTACTGTGGCAGGCCGCGCCATTACTGTTCGCCCGGTAGAGCCTGGGGCCAGGGCGACGGCCAAACACGAAGTCCATCGGCACCAGCACTGGCTCGGAGTCCGCAATTCGGACTCCCCAGATCCATTCGATGCTTTGGCCGGGATCGAACTTGCGCAGTCCAAAGCCCCGTCGCGCATACTGTTCTGCCGCATAGAGAGGGAATGTCGTCGGCTCCAAAGCGGATCCGGCAACGGCTTTATAGCTCGCCCCAACCACACGCCGAGGGTCGCTATATTCCAAAGTTGCGAGCCGCTCAATGGCTTCCATCAAGGCCAAAGCTTCCGCTCTCCGGCCGTCATGAAAGTCCGCGGCCTCCGCAAACGCCACGCTTCGATCGCGGCGGCCTGGCCGTTCCACCACGGCGCGAAATGCATTCGCCACAAGATTGGCGCGCGGATTTGCGCCGCGATCGCGGCAGAACTGATAGACTGCCCGCCGCTGATCAGCCGATTCCTGCCCACAGGAGCGAAACGGCGCGAAACGTTCCCCGATCAGGCGCTGCGATCGGCGTCGAAGTTCCAGCAGATCGACAGGCTCCGTCGCGGGGCCATTCCAGTGTTGCCGCCAGTGTTGAAGAGCATGCGCGCGCAGCTCGGCGGACGTGCGGCCCGGGGCCGGAAAACACTGCGTGCAGGCGTAGTGTTGGGGGACCGTCGTCGCCACGACTTCGAAAGGCTCGCTGCTGAGTTGCCAAAGCCGGCTCGTGGTTGCGCAGTTCGACGCCCGATCGCCGGCTTGAAAAGCGGCCAGCAGCGCGAGGTGCGAGATCGTTTCAATCAGCCACGGCTCCGCGGAAGGGCGCCGGCGGACCGGGAGCGGGAAGCGCCGTTGCAAGTAATCCCGCTCGAGCAACCCAAAGGGATCTCCTTCCGCGCGGTAGAGGGACGCACAGGCAACACAGCCGCCAGACTCTCTCGCCCCATCTGGAGTTCGGATGGGACCAACACAGCCGCCGGTGCCCGAAAGTTCCGCCACAACCAACGGAACCCGGACAGTCTCGCACACTGCGGAGACGCATTCCGCCAGTTGGCTGGCGCGGTCGACGCAGCATACGACTACCCCGACATTGCCCAGAACGTGCGCCAGGGTTGCCGCTATCGCCTCTCCGTCTCCGCTCCTGGACTTCACGCGCTGCACCATGCTTTGACCCATTCGGTCCAGGCAGCGCCACACCACGTCGACTTTCATCCGGCCCAGCTCGCTCGGGCGATAAAACGGCGCGAGGTCGCCGTTTTCCACCGGTACCGGATCGAAAAGGTACACGACTCGCCGGCCATAGTGAAGCAGCTGATCGAGAACCGTCAGCCCCAGTTCACCCAAGCCAACCAGCAACAGGGGGTATAGTCTTTCGCCGGGGCGCCTGGCGCGTGAGGAGCTTCTCAGCGAAGGGCGGCGCTGCTTCGGGATAGGACCGGTCTTGGGAGCTGTCTCCAGCTGATGCAGGTGTGACAGCCGCCTCGTCAGGCGCTCCAGTTCCTGGAGCCGCAGCCCGCTTTCCCGTGCGATCTCCCCGAGCGTGTGGCTTCCGTCGAAGAGATCGACAAGTAAGTCGCCCGCTCGAGCCAGCCGCTTCGAGCGCACCTCGACAATCTCCGAGTCCGACTCGATCATCCAACCGGAAGAAAAAGGGAGAATCAGGCTGGATCTGGCGAGCTGAGGTCTGAAGCTGCCCCGCAATGTCATCGATTTCCACCCCACACTAGCACGGGGTTCTCTCGATCGACACGCAGAAGCCGAAGTCTTCATAGCACTGGGGATTCACTAAAGCTTCGCGGCGAAAAACCTCGCCGCGAGCGCGCGATTCAGGCTATAATACTGCCTGACCCCGGAGGCAAAGCGCTTGACCCCTGAAGACAAAGAACCCAAAGAAAAAACCGTGGACGACGAAGCACGAGATCGTCGTGAATTCCTCAAGAGGATTGGGAAGAGCTCGGCGAGCGTGCCTGCTGCCGTCTTATTGCTTGCCGCCGCCAGCGCCAAGCAAGCCCAAGCCGGCGGCGGCTGCGGCTGCTCCTGCGGCAGCAGCTAAACCGCAAGCTTGACACGGGCTGCGGCTAAGCCACACGATTGAAGCGGTCTGTCCAGGTCGGCGTTCTTTATTCGAGAGCTTTCACTCCTTGGCTCGAGCAATCTGGCGCGTTTGCCGAATGCCTCGAACTTCAGGCTTTCCTCTTTTATTCCCAGAGTCCGAAACTCGCCGATTCTATTTGCCGTCTTCGTCCCACGATCCTCTCGCAAGGGGGACTTTCTCTCGGCACCCCCGGTCCGCTGCAATCGGACCGCGTGCGTGCTTTCGCCGCCATGGTGGATCGAACCAATCCGATGTGGATTTCGGAGCTGCTGGGCTTTTCACGGACGGATGAATTCAATTGGGATGCCGATCTTCCCGTCTGCCCTGGCGAGAGAAGCCTGCGCACGATCGCGGACCATGCCAAGGAAGTGATGGACGTGTGCCAGAAGCTCCTGCTGCTTGAGACAACTGCATCGCCGATTCGGTATCGCGGATCCATTCGCGAGACTGATTTTCTCAATCAGGTCTGTCATCAGGCCAACTGCGGTCTGCTCCTCGATGTCACCGCGTTGTTGGTGAACGCCATGAACCACCGTTTCGATCCGGTCAAGTGGCTGCGCCAAATCGATAACCGGCTCATTTCCCAGGTGCACGTCTCCGGGTATTCCCGAAGCGGGAATCGCTGGGTCGACGATCACCTGAGTGCAGTTCAGGGAGATGTCTGGAATCTGCTCGAAGAAGTTCTTGGATATTGCGCCCCGCGCGCCATGATCCTGGAACGCGTAGGAAATTATCCTCCGATTTTTGCGATTGAAAGCGAACTTGCCCGCTTGAAGGAGCTGTCTCGCACCACGCCCTCTGAGGCACGCGGATGAGAGAACGCGTCAGCATTGAGGGAGGAATGAGTCTTTTTTTGCTGGAGGACGAAGGGATTCTCTTCTCCGAAGGTAAACAGGAAGTCTACGTGTTGAACACGCCGGCTGCCTACATCTGGTGCTGCCTGGAGGAAGGCATGCCTCCCAGCCAGATCAGCGCCGCTTTTTCGTCCGGCTTCGGCGTTCCCCTCGATCAGGCCGTCCAGACCACCGGTGATTTGCTGTCGCGCTGGCAAGCTTCCGGCTTTATAAAAGGCGTTTCGGAAACAGCCCACTCCGAGATAGATTGGACCACCGCTTTAGCCCGTTTGATCGCGAACCCTTCTCTCCGGGAAGAATTCGAAAGGTCACCAGGGGCTGTCGCCAGGAAACTCAGGCTCGCCTCATCTGACCGTAGGCCCTTCGTATCCTTGTCTCCTGCGGCCCTGGAATCCCAAGCCCTGCAGTTGCAGAAGGCGAGATCCGCGAAGCCACTCGAAAATTTCTTGGACAGCGGACAATTCGTTCTTTGGTCCTCAAGGGCAGGGAAAGGCCGTCAGAGCGTTCTCCAGTCCGCGCTCGACGCCCGCGCGCGCCGGGCGGGCCGGATGAACCGTTTGCGGTACTACCGGCTTCTGACGACAACCGTTGCTGTTCGCTTCTCTTCCGCGGCCGAAGAAGATCGAGTGCATCCGGCTGTCGCTCACCTCGAGGTGGAACCGGCCCGCGCCGACGCCGCACTCGAAATTCTCCACGTTGAGGGCGGCCACGTTCTACTGGACGGCGTCGCCCCGTTTAGCTTTTGCCGGAATCTGGAATTGTTGGCCCCGCGTTTGAAAACCTGGCTGCTTCACACGGCTGTGCGGCGCCATTCCTACTTTCTCCAGATCCATGCAGGCGTCGTATCCGACGGCGAAAAGTGTATCTTGCTTCCAGCAACTGCACGCAGTGGCAAGACTACTTTGACAGCAGCTCTGGCAGCAGCGGGCTACCACTACTTCTCCGACGAGGCAGCTTTGCTCGAAGAACCGGAGCTCGAGGTAAGGCCGGTGCCGATCAGCCTTTCGGTAAAGTCCGGTGCGCTCGGCGTGTTGGGACGTTTGTTTCCCCAGCTGCGCAGGTCAGCCAAACACACGCGTGAGGACTTTGAAACCGTCACCTACCTGAATCCTCCCGCGGCTTCGTTCCGCTACGACGTGAACCGGACATACCCGGTCGGGTGGATTGTTTTCCCGCAATATTCTCCAAGCGCGACTACTGAGCTGCGGCCAGTCCGGAAGGCGGAAGCGCTGGCGCGTCTCATGGACCAGGTCCTCGTAGTTCGAGGGACTCTGGACAAGCGCATCGTCCGCAGACTAGTGCAGTGGATCCGACGAGTAGACTGCTACGAACTGCCTAACTCTTCTCTTTCGCTCGCCGTTCAGCTGATCAGTAGTCTGCTCAAGAGTCCAAAGCCAACCACTTAGATTTCAGAAAATGATGTTCTTTGAAATGCGTGGGCTTATTCCTCAGCGCCGCTTCGGCAGTTCGGCGGCCAGTTCCTGAGGAGTAGACCGTGCAACCCGCGACGGGAGCATTGCGACTCCCGCATTGTCGCCGATCGAAGGTTTCTGTTTCGGAGCCAAGCTAAACCGGGGCTGGTCACCGCGGATTCCCTCCGCGCTCGAACTATGGGTCGTACTTCGGTCGCTCCTTCGGATTGAGCCGCCCTGGGCGTGGCCCTCGAAGTTGCGCGCCGCTTACAGGAATATAGGTAAGTTCCTGACCCGACGCTGCGCAGCGGAGCATCATACCGCCGCGGCTCATATCGCCGCGTCCGACGAATTCGGCGGGAAACAGCAGGCGGTGGCCGAGCACTTTAAGCAGAGCCGTCGTGTACTTGGCGCTGGCCACGCTTCCTAGAAGCACGAACGAGCGTTGATGACCCGTGGCGCGGTCGACTGACGCTGCGGCGGCCAGCAGAGCGTCGTGGTGGACGGGATTGTCTTCGTCCACGTCGATTTGCGCCGTGGCTCGGAGCTGTTCCGTGCTGAAGACGGTTTCAGGCGAGAGCATGCCGAGGCCGGGCACAATCACCAAAGCACTTGACGATTGCTCAGGAACCGCGCCGAAAGCGGCTGCGTAGGCAATTTTCCCCCTGAAATACAAGCCGCTGATGAAGCTGTAGATTTCGCCGAGCGTGGCGAAGCCGGCACGAAACTTGAGGGCGAGTTCGAAACTGGCTTCGTCTCTCGTGAGGATGGAGTAGCGGCGTCCACCTGCTTTTGCGGGAGAGAGAAGAAAGATACGGGACGGCGGTGCGGGCAAATGAAACCTCGGGCTCCCTTCAGACGCAGGATATTATGACCGGGTGGAACTTGTCGTGAGTCCGCCGGTTTTGCCGATGCTCGCGAAGCGAATTGCAGAACTGCCGGTGGGTGAGAATTCGATTTACGAGCCGAAGTGGGATGGCTTCCGCGCGATTGTATTTCGCGATGGGGATGAAGTCCTCATTCAGAGCCGGGACGAGAAACCGCTGAACCGTTATTTTCCCGAATTGCTTGAACCTTTGCGCCGCGGTTTGCCCACGCGCTATGTGGCTGATGGCGAGATTGTGATTGCCAAGGGCGGCGCGCTCGATTTCGATGAATTGCAACTGCGTTTGCATCCGGCGGCATCGCGAGTCAAGTTGCTGGCGGAGAAGAGTCCGGCGGCAGTGGTATTTTTCGATCTGCTTTGCGAGGGAGCGCGCGATTTGCGGAATGAGCCCTTTCGACTTCGACGAGAAACGCTGCAGAAGATTTTGATTGGAGTGGGGGCGCCGATTCATTTGACGCCGGCGACGACCGATCGCAGTGTTGCGGCGGATTGGTTTAAGCGGTTTGAGGGCGCGGGGCTCGACGGTGTGATGGCGAAGTCACGGGATGGCGTCTATGAACCGAACAAGCGCACGATGTTCAAGGTGAAACATGAGCGCGATTGCGACTGTGTGGTGGCTGGCTTCCGGTGGCACAAGAATGTGGAGAGTGGAGTCGGCTCGCTTTTACTGGGCCTGTTTAACAATGAGAAAAAACTCCAGCATGTGGGTGTATGTTCAAGCTTTTCCGTGGAGACACGAAGAGAACTGGCAGCGTTCTTAGAACCATACCGGAGGAACGCGCGCGACGATCATCCGTGGAAGGAGTGGGCGGCTTTGGACGCCGGACAGCGGATTCCCGGAGCGCAGAGCCGTTGGAGCAGCGGCAAAGACCTTTCGTGGGAGCCGCTGCGTGTGGAGCTGGTAGCGGAGGTGGCGTATGACCACATGCAGCGTGACCGCTTTCGGCACATTGCGCAGTTTCGAAGATGGCGGTTCGACAAAAAGCCGCGTGATTGCACGTATGCGCAATTAGAGGTTGTGCCTCCACACGAACTGGCGCAAATTTTCGGATTGGCCGGCTAATCCACCGCGCTGAAAGAACGCAAAACCCCAGCTATAACTAGCCCGCCTTTTCCTTCGCAGCGCGTTTGGCAGCAAGAGATTCACGCCACACTCGGGTGGGATCGTCGTCCGGGTCCGGAGTTTGTTGGGCAGGCCGAAGAGGTTCGGGTACATTTTTGAGATTGATGCGAATGCGCGTCCAGGTGGAGGAGCGGCCGCGCATGGAGTCGACCAGGACATCCCCGGGTAGAAGGTGCTCCACGACGTTTGCGTGCTTTGCTTTCCAGCGTTCCAACCCGTCGAGGGCGGCTTGTTTCTCGGGTGAATGAGCGATAACCAGCAGCGGCATTTTTTCGCGCTTGGGTTTGGCTGCGGTTTTGGCGCGTGAT
>Ga0302325_10025403_pt1 | contig 12307 bp, 12 predicted proteins | sample Palsa_T0_2_FD_201948 | JGI IMG/M metagenome (GOLD analysis project Ga0302325, IMG submission 201948) | Peat permafrost microbial communities from Stordalen Mire near Abisko, Sweden - Palsa_T0_2 | ecosystem: Environmental > Terrestrial > Soil > Palsa > Peat permafrost | place: Sweden: Abisko...
TTTCAGCGTGTGAATAAACTGCAGCAGATACTCGACATTGCGGCAGCGCTCATTGAAATCGAGCGAATAAAGCCATGCGATGTTGGGACGGGCTTGGACGGCGACCGCATCGACGCGGAGAACGCGCTCGAGATCCCAGGCAAGGTCGTCGCCGTTGAGTTTGATTTTGATGTGGTCGAGGCCGGAGTAGGGAATCCAGTCGGAAAGAGTCTCGGGAAGGCCGTCGTGAATGGGCTGCGAGAGATCGGCGGAGGTGAGAGCATCCAATGCTCCGACTGAGTGATAGACAGGCATGGAGGGCGTGGGGCGCGTAAGCAGGAATTGGGAGAGCCATTGGCCGGTGTAGTTACGGCCAAGATAGGTTGCGAGATCGTTAGGGAGCAGATCTGAGCCATAACACTGATAAACATTGCGACCGTGAATTTTTCCAAAGGCATCATGCAGGGCCGCGTCGAACGGGCTGGCTGTGACCAGTGTGCAGAGTTTCGGGATCGGCTCGGCCAGATGCAAGTCTTTAGAGACTTCGGCCGCGGCGCGCAGATACTCGGGCTCCAAAGCGCGGTTCATATCGATCGGGTGACCCCATTCGCGAAAAGCGGCCGTCGTTGCATTGATCTTTTCCGCCAGCAACTTCATGGCGCCCAGCGTTTGATCGTAAGAGAGAACGTGGGAGGGAAACGACCACACGTTACCCATGGTCATGGAGCCGAACCCTTTGGCGGAACGCCCATTGGGAAGACTCACAACGCACTCGACATTCAAGAGAGTGACCCGGTCGACCGCGAAGCCGCCGAATTTGTACGGGGCGCGATAGCGAAAGTCCTGGTAAGAGTGGGCGATTTGATCGATGCGGATGGCGGAGGAGTTTGATTTCACGATGGCAGGCGCGGCCAAGACCGCACAGGCTCTAAGGAGGTCACGCCTGAGCATTGGCGAGACCCGAGTCTTTCAAATAGAGGCGGAGTTGATGGAGGTCGCGGCGCATAGCGGAAAAGACTTCGGTTGGGGGAGCAGTGAGTTGTCGTTTGCCGGCGTCCGCGCCCGCGAGAGGATATTCGAAGTGAAGCTGTAAGGGTCCATCGAACGTGGATTGCGCGAGCAGCCCGAAGAAGGCGGGAAAACGCACCATGCCTTGACCCAGCGGAACCCAGGTGGGTTGATAATCCTTGGCCTTTTTTTGCCAAAGGAAGTCTTTGACTGCAACTCCGCGAATATAGGGCTGGGCTACGCGGAAGCTATCGATCCAACCGCCTAAACCACCTTCGACGGTGGCGTGACCGATGTCGTAGTTGATGCCAACGGCGGCAGGATCGAGCGATTTTAGAATTTCTAGGATGTCCCACACGGCAGCGCCGACCAGATCGACGCCGGAATGGGTGTGATACATGGCGCAGACTTTGTATTCGGCGTTGAGGGCGGCGAGCGCGGCGGAGCGTTGCTGAAAGGCGACCATTTGTTCGGCGAGCGGCTGATCGTTAGTGTATTTGAAGCCGCCCCAGCGATAGTAGCGGATGCCGAGACTGGCCAACGTATGGAACACGGCTCGGGCGTGAGGAGTGGATGCATCGACGATGTCGGTCGTAACCATCGGCACTTCGAGGCCGTGTTGGCGTATGACTGCGACGAGCTGGGGAAGATCGGCAGCGACACGCGCCGGTTCGACGTGGCCGCCGGAGCGAACGGTGATATCGATGCCATCGAAGCCCATGTCAGCAGCGGCGCGGGCGAGTTCGGCGCCTGCCAGGAACTGAAGATGTTTAGAAAAAATAGCGACGTTGAGATAGCGCGCGGAGGCGGCGCGCGGAGGGAGTAAGACGCCGAGGCTGGAGAGCAACGCGGCGCGGCGGGTGAACGGTTCAGACATGGGATTGGCGATAAGGGATATCGTATCGTGCGGATTATTTCTGGTGTGCCAATCGCGATTCGTCTTCATCCATTGGGCTGCCCAACAATGCGGGCGGGCTACTCGACAGCCTTTTTGCGATACGAACGATACGAACCCAATTTCGTCGCCTCCCCTTCGCTCTCAGTTTGTGCGGCCCCAACCGCGAAACTATTTTTCGTTTGGATGTACATGAAAAGAAGGGAAATCGAGTTGTGCGGATTTTGTGATCCGTGATTTCGTTGCTCCGCAGTCTCCTGGGCGATACTGAAGGCATGAGTTGGGGGCTAGGCGACGTAATCGCCGGGGCTTGGATTGCTTTCGCCTTGGTGTGGCTCATCGCGGCTTTCGCCACTAAGGCTACTGTGCGCAGGCAATCAGTGGGTTCAAGACTGCGTGAGGCTTTGCCTTTGGTCGTGGCCTTTTTGCTGTTGCGAACCAACCCAGGACTGATGCAATGGCTCTCGGCGCGTTTCGTGCCTCGCAGTTTCGAATGGGAAAGCCTCGGTGTGGCTGTGACAATCGCCGGCATCGCGATCGCCATTTGGGCGCGTTTTTATCTGGGCGCGAACTGGAGCGCGAGCGTCACTGTGAAACAGGATCATCAATTGATCCGCTCAGGTCCATACAGTGTGGTAAGGCACCCTATTTACGCTGGGCTCTTATTGGCGATGCTAGGCACCGCGATTTATGTGGGCGAGATCCGCGGCCTTTTCGCCGTGGCGTTAGCGACTTGGGCCTGGAAGATGAAGTCCCGGCTGGAGGAAGCGTTTATGGAGAGCGAGTTCGGCGAGCAGTATTTGAGATACCGGCGTGAAGTGAAGGGCTTAGTCCCTTTTTTGTGGTGATGCGACGAAAAATATCCTGTACTATGAGCGCGAACCCATCGATATAGGGCTTAGAGGAAAAGCGAATGTCTTCCACGAGTGGTATCCAGCAACTTTCGAACGCGGGCCTGCTGCCTTCGAGCTTAAGTCAAAGCGTTCTAAACCAGGCGTCTCCGACTCAGCTGAACCAAATGGTTGGTTCGGGAGTGGCGCTTCAGGAAGTCAACACGCTTTTCGGCTTGGGAACCTCGTCCACAGACAGCGCCACGCTGAGTCCCACGGCAAACGCGCTGATTCAAGAAATCAATCCGACGGCCACGACGAGTACCACCAGCGCCAACAGCGACCCGCTCCCACAAGCCGTGAGCAACGAGTTGACTTCGAGTCTGAACGCAGCCGTGAACCAATTCTTGCCGCAAAACACCTCGACTAACGGCAGCAATATTAATTTACTGGCTTAAGCCGGCCGCCACTATTCAGGCTTTGAAGCTCCTTCGTCGCGTCCCGCATTTCCGAATCCTGGATGGACGCCTCTCGTCAGTCCTTGCTGATCGGCGACCCGCTGCAGGAGACCAGCCAGCGCGGCCTGCTCGTCTTCCGACAACGCGGCCAGCAAGGCTTGCTGATGTTCACGCGCGACCTTGCCGATGGCCTGCAAAGTCGCTTTCCCTTTCTCCGTCAGGTGCAGTGCGTAGCTGCGCCGGTCGCTCTCGTGCGGCCGTCGCTCCAGGAGACCCTTGGATTCCAGCTCGTCGACAATCGCCACCAGACGGCTCGGCAGCGTGCCGAGCGCCGTCGCCAACGCCTGCTGACTAATGGCCGGGGTAGCCGCGAGAATCCTGAAAACCCCGGCATGAGCAGGGATTAGCTCCAACTCAGCCAGACGTGCTGCAAATTGCGAGGCGGCATGCGACCCGAGTTGGGCCAGCAGAAAGGCCGCGCCGCCGGCCCGTCCTCTAGACGGTTTTGTAGAAGGAGCTTCTTTATTGGCGGTATGCTTCATTTTTTCTTATTGTTGCATTATAGAATCGTTGCATTATAGAATGGTTCTAATGATGAACCATATCGGGAGTGCCACTAGTGAACAGCTCACCTGACACCAAAACGCTCATGCGTCACGCGGGCCCACCGCTAGGAATTGTCGCCACGATTTTTGTGCTGCTTTTCTGTGCCGGTTTGTATCCGGTAACGGCATTCGGTGGCAGCCCGGTTTTTCCTGGTCCGGGCGAATCCATCGATGTCATCTCGGCTTTCTTCCGCGCCCGCCCTTCCGCCGTACTTCTCTGTGCCGCGCTGCAGTTTGGCGCAGCCATTCCCCTCGGCATCTTCACCGCTACGGCTGCCAGCCGATTGCGCTTCCTGGGTATCCGGGCTGCGGGAATCGACATTGCTCTTTTTGGCGGCTTCGCGACGGCGATCGACATGATGGCGGCCTCCTCAGTTCTCTGGACGATGTCCTATCCTGGCATTGCCCAGGAGCCCACGCTGCTGCAGGCCCTCTATCGCCTGACGTTCGCGTTGGGCGGACCTGGCTTCTCCGTTCCACTCGGTCTGCTCATCGCGGGTGTTTCGATCACGGCAGGTTTCAGCAAGCTCTTGCCAAAGTGGATCGTCATTCTGGGCATCGTTCTCGCGGCCATCGGCGAATTGAGCTGGCTCGACATTCTTTTTCCCCAGGCGCTCCCCCTGATCCCGCTGACGCGTTTTCCGGGCTTCGTCTGGCTGATCGCAGCGGGCTTCTCGCTCCCCAAGACTATCGAACGGGCGAACGCTGAACAAAAGTGATACAAAGGCGCACACTCGCCGCCGGAACAGGCTCTGGCACAGCTTTCGTTGACGGACGCCGTTTTCTTCGCGCCACCGGCGGCGCAATCGCGGCCGCCGCGCTCACTGGCACGGCCGCGTGGTTCGGCCTCCGAAGCGTTATGTCCCCAGAGCAGAGCGCCGTCGCGACCCAGATCGTGGCAGCTGTTGTCTACGGAACGCTGATCGCGAGCTTCGTTTATGCTTTCCGTCCTCCCCACGATTTCCCGCTCGATCTCAAATTCACTTCCGCAAAACATTTTGGCCTCGCTGTCCTCGCCTGGTTCGGCATCGTCAGCGTTGCGTTGGCGGTCTATCTTCTGCTGAGCCCCGTAACCGGCGGCGTCGCCGAAAGCGCCCGTCAAATCTTGAGCGTGGCGACAGACGTGAAGCGGTTGAACGGCCAACCCGCTGCGGCCTGGGCCGTGGCGATCGCCAGAGGTTGCCTGATCGTCCCCGTTTTTGAAGAAGTGTTTTTTCGGGGACTGATGCTCGGGTGGCTGCGAAAGCACCTTGCGGATCGTGGCGCAATTGCTGTATCCGCGGCACTCTTCGCCGTGATGCACGGCTACCCGATTGTTTTGCCGTATGCGTTCATAGCCGGGCTATTCACCGGGTGGCTTCGCATTCGAACCGGTTCCACGCTTAACACGATCCTCCTGCATGTGCTGAATAACGTGGTGTTTCAGTTCGCCGGCCTATGGCTTCTGAAGTAATGAAGTGTTAACGCCCATGAGTTGACCAGAACCTCCGCCCCACCAGGGGACGCTAACAGGCGACTGCCTGAAGTGAAGTTGACAGCCATCAAAGGAATTTCTTGCGGTTTAACTACTCTTGTAGTAGAGTAAACCACAGGAGTAGTCATGCCGGAACCGCGCATCAGCCGCTTTGAGCTTCAATTGCTCAAAAAGTTGTGGGACTTAGGACCGTGCTCTGTGCGCGAAGTCCAGGAAAGCCTTCCCGAAGAGGACCGTCCCGCTTACACAACGGTTCAGACCATGATTTACCGCCTGGAGGAAAAGGGCGCCGTTTGCCGCGTAAAGAAGATTGGCAACGCTCACGTGTTTGAAGCGGTTTTGACGCGTCAGGCGGTGCATCACCGCCTGATCGGCGATTTATTGAGCCTGTTTGGAGGCTCGGCCGCTCCCGTCGTGTCTCATCTGGTGGAAACCGGAAAGCTAACGCTAGAGGACGTGAAGGAACTAGAGAAGAGAATCGCCGCTTTGGAGAAAGGCTGATGATTTTCTTCTTGTTTCGTCAATGCCATGACAGGGGCGGACCTATGGCGGCGGCTGGAGCTAACCCGCGATTATCGGGTCTCCACGCGTCTCCTCTATGTGACACGGCTGCTGGTGGTGGGCCTGGCGGTTCTGATGACTCTCGTTCCAATCGCCGGCGGCTATTGCCAGCAATGTGTTTCAAGCGGTCGGAAGCCGGCCGTACAACCTCAAATTCTAAGGAGCAGCAAATGAAAACAAGTATCCTGGCACTCGCATTGATGACGGTGGCTTTCATCACCGCGGCGGGTCAATCGAATATTCGCAAGTCGCCCGAATTGGCGTTCAAAATCCCGGGCCAAGGGGATAAGTTACTAAGTCAGTACCGCGGAAAAGTGGTGGCACTGGAGTTTATTTTGACGACATGCCCGCACTGTCAAGCCGCGTCGAAGGTTATGAATAAGATGCAGGAACTCTATGCCGGCAAGGGCTTTCAGGCGATTGATGTCGCGGTGGATCCTGATGCCGATCTGCGGGTCGAAAATTTCTCGAAAGAGCATCAGGTGATGTTTCCGGTTGGCTGGACGCCGATCAACCAGATGATGACCTATATGGGTTTCACGGACCGCCCAGTGGTTCCACAACTAATACTGATTGACCGCGACGGCAACATTCATTATGAGACTCCGCGGACCGGTGACGCCGAATCCATGAAGGAAGAGATCATCAGCAAGCGCATTGAGGAATTGCTCGAGCTGCGCAGCCATGCAAAAATCCGCAGTACGCCGAAGGCGGCCAGTTGACGTAAATGTCAGGCCTCACGCGAGCGTGCTAACCGGCAATGCGGCCGATCCTCCGGCGGCTGGAGCCGTGCCAAACTCGTTGGCCAGCCAATCCATCGAGTAGCTCAGCACGGGACAAGGAGCTTGGCGGATGATGTCGGCCGCGTTTGTCCGCAGCGATCCGAAAACGCCTTGCGCCTTTCCTCGCCCGATCAGAATCAAATCGGCTTTTTGATCGAGCGCTAACTCGGCAGCATCTTGCGCGATGTGGCCGCTGGTGATACTCAGCGGAAAGCTAGTGCCTGCTTCCTGCTGCCGCCGGGCGATCTCGTCAGCGGCCATATTACTGATGCGCTGATGGAAATCGACGTCGAAATGCTTGTACTCCAGTACCTCTTGCTGCGGAACGACATGCAACAAGCGCACGGTGGCACCGAACGTGGCCGCTAGCTGTTTGGCGAAGCGGAGTAGCGGCAGCGTCTCATTGGTCAGTTCTATGGAGCAGACAATATGGTTGATTGCGCCAAACTGGCCCGGCTCTGCCGGTTTTGTGGCTTGCATCCAGACCGGGCAGTCAACATCATGCAGCACTTTCATGGCGACAGAACCAAGCAGCATGCGGCGTAACGCTCCAAAGCCATGCGTGCCCATGACCACGAGATCGGTCGAGTGTTCCTTCGTCCAGTTGGCGATATGCCAAGCCGCCCCGCCTTCCAAGGAAACGCGTTCTATGCGCGATTCCGGGTATGTGGATCGAATAATTCTGTAAGCGTTGCTTGTCGGCATTGGCGAAGGCGACAATGTCGTCACCGGTTAACATCGGTGCATCGGCCGCGCCGTACCAACTCGAAGGGATCTCAAACACATGCATCAACGTTACGGTTGAGTTGAATCTCGCCGCCAGCCACTCCACTTCCGCGTTCAGCTTTTGGCTGTGTTCGGAAAAATCGATGGGAAACAGAATCCGGTTGAACGTCATGGTAAACCTCCACTTGTATTAGAGCAATTGCGGTTCTAATGACCGGAGTCGCTGTCTTGCCATACCGCTCGAGGCTCGTGGCAAATGCCCTGGTCCGTTTCGGACTACTCATCTCACCCGGACCTTCCCCGTTTCGCGACAGCGCCATCCCACGAACGCCAAGCTTTGGGCTCTTTTTTTCGGCGTCGGGGCGCGTTATCAATGACTTGCAATCTGGTAGGATGCGTGCAGCCTCTCCCTTCGGAGATCGATCCATGCATGGGCTGTTGCAAGACTTTCGCCACGCTATTCGCTCGCTGCTGAAAGCCCCTTCCGCCGCTTGCGTTGCTATTCTGGCGCTGGCGTTCGGCATCGGCGCCAACGTTTCAGCCTTTATCGCGGCGAACGGCATCATCCTTCATCCTCTGCCATTTGCCCATTTGGAGCGGATCGAGACCATTTGGGAGAGCAATCCCAAGATCCACGCCGACCGCGCCAATGTGTCACCAGCCAACTTCCTCGATCTGGAAAAGCAGACTGGCACCTTCGAATACCTGGCTGCTTGCCGGTCTGTGGCGGGGACGATGCGGAGTGGCTCCGCTTCTGAAATGGTTCGCATCGCTCAAGTCTCGCCGGCGTTCTTCACGGTACTTTCCGACAAGGCGGCGCTCGGCCGAATTCTTCCTTCCGAGCCCTCGGGCTCAGCTGAATCGAATACCGTTGTGGTGAGCGAGGCTTTTTGGAAAGCGCGTCTGGGTGGTGCGGCCGATGTGATCGGCCAGCGTCTTCAGCTTTCGGGCGGCAGTTCCACTATCGTGGGAGTCATGCCCGATCGTTTCGACTATCCTTTGGGCACTGAAATCTGGTCGCCTCTACTCTTCACACCCGCTGAGAAACAGCAACGTTCTGTCCATAACCTGCTGCTGCTCGGACTCTTAAAGCCCGGTGTCACCGCCAGCCAAGCGAGAGCCGAATTCGCATCCATAGGTGCGCGCCTGGCCGCGCAGTATCCGGCAACCAATGAGGGCCGTGGCTTTAACGTGATCCCGATTGTCGACTTGACGGAGGGTATTACCAACAGATTCGTAAGCGTCATTCTCTGTTCGGCTTGCTTTGTTCTCTTGCTGGCGTGCGCTAATATCGCTAATCTCCAATTGGCGCGCGCCGTGAACCGGCAAAAGGAAATTGCCGTGCGCACGGCGCTTGGAGCCAAACCTTGGCAGATCGCGCGTCTGCTGCTCGCCGAATCGTTGCTGCTCTCCGCTGCCGCCGGCTTGCTGGGAGTTTTCATGGCCGATTGGAATAACTTCTATACCAAGCAAAACATTCCGGCGCTAGCGCTACGCATCGTGCCGGGTCTGCGCACCATGCATACCGATCCCAACGTGCTGATCTTCGCGTTCTTCGTCTCCGTTGCCGCTGGTGTTTTTTGCTGTCTGCCCGCGTTCTTCCATCTGGCGCGCGGATTGGCGGGCGGCAGTCTGGAAGAATCGCTGCGCGAGCGGACATCGCTTTCGGCGCAGCATTCCTCCGGTCTCTTTCGCTCAATCCTGGTTGTCGCCGAACTAGCGCTCGCACTTGTTCTGCTCATTGGGGCGGGTCTGATGGTCGGCACCTTCCACCGTTTCCTGACCTTGAATCAAGGCTTCGACCCTAGGAACGTGCTGACGGTTCGCGTCTCTCCTCCCGCCGCCGAGTATGGCGATTCCGTTCGCAGACTGGCCTACTACGATCGCGCCGTGGAGTCTCTCGCGCAAGTGCCCGGAGTTTCCTCCGCTGGTTTATCCGCATCGCTCGGATCGGCCCAGCAATTTGCCATCGAGGGGCGTCCCCAGCCGCGTTCAGGGGATCCTTTGCCCACCGTCAATCCAGTGTCCAGCCGCTATCTTGAGTCGTTGCGCATTCCCTTGTTGGAGGGGCGAAATCTTTCCGCCACAGACCGTGCTCAATCGCGGAAAGTGGTCGTGCTCAGCAGATCGTTCGCTCACGTTTACTGGCCGAACTCGAGCCCAATCGGCGAGCGCGTCAAGCTTGATCCAGCGGAAGACTGGTTCACGGTAGTGGGAGTAGCCGCAAACGTCATCGACAATTGGGTCACGGGTGAACCGGCTAGCCGGGCTTATGTCTCCTATGCGCAAGTCGTTCCCTCAGCTGCTGAAATCTTGGTACGCACAGTGGCCGACCCTTGGGCTATTGCCCCGGCCGTGCGCGCCCGATTGCAGGCGCTCGATCCAACGGTCCCGCTCTTCGACGTGAACATCATGACGAAGGCGATGGCTGACGAACGGTCCGGCGTGCAAGCCGCCGCCAGGACGATGACCTCTTACGCGGCGATCGCGTTATTGCTCGCCGTTACCGGCATCTATGCGGTAGTTTCGTATCTGGTATCGATGCGCACGCGCGATATCGGCGTTCACATGGCTCTGGGAGCGACTGGTTTAGACGTCCTGAAAATGATTACGCGACAGACGGGTAAACTCATTTTCGCGGGAATCGGATTCGGCATTGTGTTGGCGCTTTTGCTGATGCGATTGATGGCTCATATGCTGTTCGGTGTCGTGCAGTTGGACACGCCGGTGTGGTTCGTTCTGACACTTGTTTTGCTTGCTACGGCATTCCTGGCTGCATATCTGCCTGCCGTTCGCGCTACTAAGATCGACCCGGTTACGGCGTTGCGGCATGATTAGGAGATTGCGCGAACGGCCCGAACTAAATTGGCGTCCCACTTAAGAGTTGACAATCATCGGCCTATGAATCAGTTCGACTAGCTAGCCAATGCCGAACCAAGTCGCTTCGGGTTTGGGGTATTCATCTTCGAATCACGGACCTACTTTAACAGGGTGTCTCCCTCGAGGTGCAGCACCGGCTGGCCATGCCCGCCCGCGCGTTTGAGTGTGCTGCCCTGAAATACCCCGAAATACCCCCGAAACACCCGCGCCCAGGCGGTGTGAATTCGTCGTACCAAATATGAAGAGTGTCTGAATGACATACTGTATTGAGCAAGTTGAGAGCCGATGGAAGACTCACAGAGTGAGAGGCCGGAAATCTATGCAATCCTATGCGCCGACTGGGGCAAGGCGGCTCGTAAACGTGCAGTGTATGCGGCGAATGTTCGGCAACGCTTAGTTTACCGGCTCAGTCCGGGCACAGGCTGGTCGGTCGGCGCGATACTCGCTGAAGCGGAGCGGTTGTCGAGGGATGGCCCCGTTCTTGCAGCCTTCGATGCCCCTTTGGGCCTACCGGAAAGCTATCTGGCGGTGGCGGCGAAAGTGCTGTCGCCGGGACTGCGCGTTGGCTTTCTAGACTTCCTCCGGCAGGTCTATCTCATCCCAGGCTTCTTTGAACCGACGACCATCGCCACGGATTGGAGAATAGAACAGCCCTTTTTTTCCGTGCCGGCCGGGGAGGGTGGCCTTACCTCATACAGAAATGCCGCCGCGGAAAAAGGCGTGGACCTGTTTCGAAGAATCGATAAGGCGACCAAGGCAAAGACGTTGTTTGCCACTTCTGGCATTCCCGGATCGGTTGGATGCGCCGCGTGTTCCCTCTGGCGGGAAATCGGCACCCTCTTGAGGAACAGTCCTACCTTCAGGGTGTGGCCTTTTGAAGGCGATCTTGGGACTCTGCTTCGGTCCGGGTCAATTACGATCGGCGAGACCTATCCTCGTGCAGCTTATGCAACGGCCTTGATCGACGGCTCGGTGGAATCCCGGCCGCCCCTCTCTTTGGCAAAGACGAATGCCGATGTGCGAGGGTCCGCGATCGAGGCGCTCATAAATTCAGAATGGGTTCGCGCGCAGGGCGTCAGAATTGAGGGCCTTGAGAATGCCAAAGAAAACGAAGACGACTTCGACGCTTGTATTGCGGCAGCGGCGTTATTGCGTTGCGAGCTCGAGCGATTGCCATTTTCCGCACCTTGGCGCGAAACTGATCGCACAGAAGGGGGGATATTGGGAACCGGGAGCATCAATCTGGCTTTGAAAGAGCGGCCTTGGCGCGATTCATCAAGGGATCGGCGCGCCGCTAAACACCTGGCTGAAAGGCCCGCGCGCATCGTCGTTTCTTCCGACGCGGGTAAGGTTTTGCGGTGTCCCATTGAGGGCTGCAGCAAGTGTTACGTCAACGTGCGGAGTGGCTGGGATGCTCACGTCGGATCCCTTCGTACTCATCCGTTTTGGCGCCCCCATCTTGTGTCTTCAGAAGAGCGAAAGGCGCAGTTCGTCGCTGAATTTCCAGAATTTTTTGCGGGGGGGATTAAGCCGTTGTGATTTCTAGCGATTGCGCATTCCACCTCGCTGGCGGGCTACCACCGAAGTTGCGGTCGGGTCAGCATGAAGACAGCGGAGCCTTGGGACTACTCGCCGAATCCCGCCTTAAAGCACGCCCGCACCGACTGCCAATCCGAATCAGAGAGGTGGCCGATCTATCGGACCTCCCTCTGCGGCAGAGTGACGGGAAACAGCCTAAAGTAGGAAGCCGAGTGCAACCCTGCTTGCTCCCAGTCAAGCAATACACAGTCGGCGGAGTCAAGGGTCTGGGGGCCTGTGTTGTGATGAGGCCCACCACAACGTCAGGACGGTGCCGTTGGTTGTCCTCCGTTGAGAGCACCACTGCAGGACGCGTCTTGGTCAAATGCGCGCCGGGGAATGCGCCCACGACCACATCGCCGGGTTTCAACGACCTTCCTGTTCCTGAGCCTCAAAGCGCCGAACTGCCTCCGCCGTCGCATCTGCAAGATCCTCGTCGGTCCAAGTGTCGGTCCACTGGACAGCGCGTCCGGAGGCGAGATCGGCCAACTGGCGCGCCCAATCGAGTACCTTGCCAGCTTCATCTGCGGG
>Ga0302325_10025404_pt1 | contig 12307 bp, 9 predicted proteins | sample Palsa_T0_2_FD_201948 | JGI IMG/M metagenome (GOLD analysis project Ga0302325, IMG submission 201948) | Peat permafrost microbial communities from Stordalen Mire near Abisko, Sweden - Palsa_T0_2 | ecosystem: Environmental > Terrestrial > Soil > Palsa > Peat permafrost | place: Sweden: Abisko...
CCGTTAAAGACGCCGTGGATTGTGCGGAGTGATTGGGCGGTGGCGTGGAAGTGGGCGTAGTCGGGGAGGGTATGCTCGGTGCGGAGGTAGAGAATTCCGCCGATAAGCACGACTGCGGCGGAGAGAGTGACTCCGACGCGGAGCATGAGGCCGATTTCGGTCTCCATCTCTTTGTCTGTGAATTTGGGGTTGCCGAATTTCGGGTTGGTGGGTTGGGCCACTTAGATTCTCCCGGTAATGCCGCTGTAAATCATTTCGACGCCGAGAGCCAGGATGACTACTCCGAAGAGGATTTTCAGCGTTATTACTTTCGCTTTGACCAACAGTTGCGAGCCGATCATGGAACCACCTAGAACACCGAGCATGACGGGCAGGGCGAGGCCGGGATCGATGTAGCCGCGGGCGAGATAGATACCGGCGCTGGCGGCGGCGGTGACTCCGATCATGAAGTTGCTGGTGGTGGTGGAGACCTTGAAGGGGAGCTTCATGGCCTGGTCCATGGCGAGGACTTTGACGGCTCCGGAGCCGATGCCGAGCAGACCGGAGAGGGTTCCGGCACCGAACATGATGCCGAAGCCAGCGGGGACATTTTGTGCGAGGTAGGGCTCTTCGACGGCGCGCCCGTCGACTTCATGGGGATAGGTGCCGTGCAACTCAAGCCTCGTCGCCAGGGGGTTCGGCGTGGCTATCGCTGGGTTGTCGCCTTTCTGTCTGTAGGACGAATAGGCCGAATAGAGGAGCGCGAAGCCGAAGATGATGGCGATCCAGTGGGTGGGAATTTTGGCGGTGAGATATGCGCCGAGGAGCGCGCCGAGCGTGGTGGCAATCTCCAGGAACATGCCGATGCGGACGTTGGAGAGGCCTTCGCGGACGTAGGCGGCGGCGGCACCGGATGACGTGGCGATGACGGAGACGAGCGAAGCGCCGATAGCGTAACGAATGTCGACTTTGAAAATCAGTACCAGCACGGGCACGATGACCACGCCGCCGCCGAGGCCGGTGAGCGCGCCGAGGATCCCGGCGAGGATCGACGTGGCGAAGACGAGGGCGGAGAAGGATTCGACATTCATGTTTGTCTATTGTGCCTGCAATGATGCACGGGATTTGGATTCGGAGTTTGGCGGTCGAGGCTGGAAATATTCACAATGACCCTCTTTTGCGGAATGAGGAATAGGGACTATTCTTTCTGCGAACCAAATTCGAGGTTGGAGGCTTACCATGAGCGAACCAGTGAAGTATATCGCCGAGGGTTTTCATACCGTGACCCCCTATTTGCATATTGACGGAGCTGCAGCGGCAATTGCGTTCTATAACAAGGCCTTTGGAGCCACCGAGATCTACCATCTCCCGGGTCCAAATGGCACGATCATGCACGCCGAGATACAGTTTGGCGACTCGCGGATCATGCTGGCCGATGAGAGCGAGGCTATGAAGGCTTATGGGCCGAAGCATTATGGCGGGGCTTCCACGACGTTCATGGTGTATGTGAAGGATGTGGACTCGGTGGTGCAGCAGGCCGTGGATGCGGGGGCTACGCTGACTCGTCCGGTGGCCGACCAGTTTTATGGCGACCGGACGGGTGGGGTGGTCGATCCGTTTGGCCATCACTGGTATTTGGCGACACATATCCGGGATGTCTCGCCGGAAGAGATGTCGCAAGCGATGCAGGCTATGGCTGGGGCGAGCACTTAGGCGTTCGTTCCGATGATCGTCGAGACTATGGTGCCTGGGCGTATCCGGGCTTTCTGGCGTCGGTGAACGCCGTGACGTCGAGGCCGCTGGGCGACCAGGCTTCTACGATTGCCTTGCCTAAGTTGGCGATGGTGACGTCGCCTTCGTCGTCGCTGCTGTAGCTCTGGTCTGTGTTTTGGTAAGTGAAGGCGGAGATGACGATGAGTCCGTTCTTTGAGGCGATGAGGCCGACGTCGCTGCGGGCGGCGTCGATGGCTCCGGTTTTGTGGGCGATGGCGGAGCCGGATTCGCTGGAATCCATGGGTTCGAGATAGCGCGGAATTCCGTCGCGGTAGAACTGGTTTCGCAACATGCCAAGCGCGACGTCGCATAGTGCTGCGTCGGATGGGACGGCTGGATGAGCCGGTGTCCCTAATTGGCAGAGGCCGATCTTTTCGATGACTAACGCCATTTCCCGGGCGGTCGTTTTTCCGAGGCCGAACTTTGGCTGATCGGCTGGAACCGGACCCGTGGGCGGTTTGTAGACCTTCTTGTAGAGATAGGTATCTTTCAGGCCCAACTCGCGGGTGTGGGCGTTGATCTTGTCGAGGCCGAAGCGATCTATGGCGAGGTTGGTGGCGGTGTTGTCGCTGACTGCGACCATGAGGGTGAGGACGTCTTTGAGGGTCAGGGTTAGCGGCGTGTCCATCAGGCCGAGCATGCCGGAACCTTGCACCTGATCTTCTTTCTTGAGGGCGATCTTTTCGTCGAGGGAGGCTTGGCCGTTGCGGAGTCGGTCGAGGGCTTCGAGGAGGATGGTCAGCTTGATGACGGAGGCGGTGGGGACGGGGATATTGGGGTCGATTTGGGCGGTTTCGCCGGTTTTTAGATTTTGGGCGTAGAGGGCTACTTTGCCGTGGTGGCTTTTGGCTATTTCGTTGAGTTGGGTTTGGAGGGTTTGTTGGGCTTGGCAGATGGTTGTTACGAGGCAAGCCAGAATCAAGCTCAATCGAAGCAGGTCCAGCAAAGGCTTCGAGCTCTGGCGATCCGAGCCGTAAGAATGCATACAGGAGTCTCGCTAAATTTGTCTTTGTCGCGAAGTGTGAAGAATACGAAGAATGTTCACTGTGTCGGACGAACGCTGTACAGCACGATGTATGGTAACGGCGATAACACAAGTTCACGAGTTCCCTCCTTCGCCCCTATTCGACCACGCAAAGGAAAGTTTTCAAGAGAAACTGCGGCAGTGTAAAGCCTGTCAATTGTCGAATGCGCCAGTTGTGGATGATTCTGGCGTAGATATTCGTAACAACCTTCTAAGTCATTTGCGGCGGCGGTGGACCAACGAATTCGGGTTAAGACTGCAACATGCGCTGAACGCGTCTCGCCATCTCATCGCCTTCGATGAATTCACCGCGAGCGATCTGATCGATTCCGATTTGTGCTTCATGCCTAAGCCACTCGTTTTCGGAAATGAGGTGATCTACAGCCTGACGAATGAGTTCGTCTGTCCCGCGCCCAGTTTGGACGGCGATTTGCGTCAATTCGGTTACTTGATGAGGGAGCAATTCGACATCCATGCTCTGAGTCTAGTCCTTCAAATTCCAGTCGTATAGCTCTATTTGCGTAGTTTCAAACCTCTTTCGGTACCCGTTCCAATAGCCTCTTCCAGTTCCTTTGATTTCTGCGGAAGCTTTTCTTTAGGTCTTCGAGGATTCTTTCGAAATCGGCGTGGGTTTTTAGGCGGTTCCAGGCTGGGTTCTTGGCGAACCAGGGGTAGTTTTCGTTGCCGAGATAGATGGCGCGGCGGAGCCAGTGGAGGGCTTCGCTTTCGTCGCCTTCGACGGCGAAGTAGGTGGCGAGGCGGTAGGCCATTTCGCTATCGACCTGAGCGGCGGCGAGCGAGCCTTCTTCGATGAGCGATGCCGCCCTGGCGCGGTCGCCGATCTGGACGTAGCACATGGCGAGCGTAGGAAAAGCAATCCTCATGCTGGCATCGTCGTGGATGACTCCTTCGAGTATCTCTATGGCTTGTCGGGTATCTCCCTGGCGCATGTGCTGGTAGGCGGTGGACGTTCGCAGCAGTGGATGGCGAGGTTCCAAGGACAGACCTTTTTCTAATTCCTCGCCGGCGAGTTCTAACTGGTTTTGATATTGGTAGACGCGGGCGCGATGGTTGTAAATGGCCGGGGCGTTGGAGGGGTTGAGGCGGAGCGAGCGGTTGAAATGCTCCATCGCTTCGTTGTACATGCCGTCGAGGCGGAGTGTAACTCCGGCGACCATGTGGACGTCGGCGTTGTTGGCGGCGGTGAGCAGGAGGTGTTCGATGCCGTGGCGGGCGCTTTCTTTTTCGCCACGGGAGAGGAGCATGTAGACGCGATAGAGGTTGGCCTCGACGGAACCGGGATCGATTTCCAACGCCTGATCGAAGGCGCGCCGCGCGGCGATGACGTGCATCTGGCCGCCGAAGCCGTAACGGACGTATTGGAGCTGGGTGATGCCGAGGCCGCTCCACGCGGGAGCGAAGGTAGCGTCATTGGCGACTACTTTTTCGAAGAGTTCGCGGGCCTTGTCGAGGTCGCTTCGGGACGAGGTGCGCTGCATGAAGGCGGACAACATGGCGCGGGCCTGAAGGTAATCTTCTGACGATGTAGGGGCGAGGGTCTCGGTGCGCGGAAGGCCGCTCTGGGGCGCGAGCACGAAGCCGTGGCCGAGGCCCTGGAGCGAGGAGAAGACTTCGGTGCAGATTTCGTTCTGCACGGCGACAAGATCGAAGGACGGGACGCTGATAGCGCCGCCGGCTTTTAGGCTTTCGCCGGGAACATCGAGGAGCTGCCAGTTGAGATCGAAGCCCTGTTGGGAGCGGAAGAAGTTCCCTGCGAGGACGAATTGGACGAGCAGCTTGTGGCCGATGGCGAGGGGGTCGAGTTGCGATACTGGGACGCTCATGAGTGCACTCGCGGGGCGAACGACCAGCGACGACATGCGTGCGAGCCGCGCGCCGATGGCGTCGGCGAGAGCGAAGCCGTAGAGCGGGGCGACGTCCGAGCCGCCGAGGTTTTGAAACGGCAGCACGAGCAGGGTATTTTGCTTGGACAGCGTGGCTGCCGATTCGCGGAATCTTTCGGCGAGCATGGAGAGGAATCCGGTGGAGCGTTTTTCGGCTTCGGCTGGAGAGACGGGGAGATTGGCAGCGGCGTCGCCGGGGATGATGCCGGTTTCGATCTGGAGCGCCTTCATGATGGTCTTGAGGGCTTCGCGGACGTCGGCGGCCGACGAGTAGCGCTCCTGCGGCGTTTTTTCGAGACAGCGAAAGATGACGGAGCCTAGTTCGGGCGGGACTTCGGCGCAACACTCTTCGAATGAAACTGGATCGGCGTATTGGATGGCGCGGATGCTTTGAAATTCGTCGCCGTCGGGGCGGGCGAAAGGGTGGCGTCCGCTGACCATTTCGTAGAGGATGATGCCGAGTGCCCAGATATCGCTTTGCACACTGCTTTGGCCGGTGACGAACTGCTCCGGCGCCATGTAGGCAATGGTGCCGCCACGGGCGGTATAGGTCGCTTTGGCGGGGCCTCCGGCTCGTGGCGCGGCGGTCTTCGATGGGTCGAAGTCGGCGTCTTCGGGTCGGAGACGGCGGGCGAGGCCGAAGTCGAGGATTTTGACTAGGCCGCCGTCGGTGAGCATGACGTTGGCGGGCTTGAGGTCGCGATGGAAGATACCGAGTTGGTGGGCGGCGTTTAATCCGTCCGCGATTTGAATGCCAACTGAAAGAACCAGCTGGAGGCTGGCCGGGCCCTGGGCGATGATCTTGTCGAGCGCCTGGCCGGGGACGTATTGCATGACGATGAAGGCTTCGTCGCCCTCTTCACCGACCTGGTAGATGGCGCAGACGTTGGGATGTTCGATGGCGGAAGCAAGGCGGGCTTCGCGGAGCACGGTGGTGCGCATCTGCTCCATGGTGAGGGTGGTGCGGCGCAGAATTTTGAGGACGACCGGGCGCATGAGCTGGGTATCGTTGGCGAGGTAGACGACGCCGCTGCCGCCGGCGCCCAGCTTGCGCACGAGTTCGTAGTGCTCGATGGTTCTTTTCATCTGTCTTTGAGTTTAGCGGGTTAAGGTTGCGATCCGGTGTTCGCGAGTGAGATCGAAGCGGGGTGGAATTGCGGGGATGTTCGAGAATGGACACCTGCTGCCAATGGTGGACATATTCGGGGGGAGAAAGCCTTCTTGTATCCCATGAATTCATAGGCTTACTTTGCAAATGAAGTGGTCGTCCAATTGCTTTCGGTACGAGTGAAAATTCTTGCCGAAATATTCGGAGAGTTCATGGAAAACCTGTTGCAGGACATTCGCTACGCGTTTCGCCAGATTCGCAAGTCGCCCGGATTTGCGATCACGATCATCGCGACGCTGGCTCTCGGGATCGGGGCCAACACCGCCGTCTTCAGCGTGATGAACGCGGTCCTGCTGCGGATGCTTCCGGTACACGAGCCGCAGCGGCTCTTCTACCTCACCCACGCCGGCGTACCCGGCAGCATCAACAATTCGGGCGATTACCCCTATACTTTCGGGATCAACGTCTATCAGCGCCTGAGAGAAGATCGCTCCGCGTTCTCCGACGTCATCGCATACGTCCCACTGTCTTTTACCAAGACTGCGGTCCGTTTCGGCGAGACGCCCGAGGAGGTTAGGGCCAACGAAGTGAGCGGGAATTTCTTTTCCGCTCTCGGCGTGGGCATGGTTGCCGGACAATCCTTTGTCGCCTCCGACGAGGACAAGCACTCTCAGCTCGCGGTCATCAGCTACGGATACTGGACGCGCCGCTTCAACCGCGATTCCAGCGTGATCGGCAAGCCAATCTTCGTCAACGGCGTGCCCTTCACCATCATCGGCGTCGCCGGGCCAAGCTTTTATGGAGTCGAGTCCAATGGAAACTCCACCGACCTCTGGATTCCGCTCCAAGATCGGCCGGAGCTTAACGCCTGGGGAATGCCCGCCGTCGGCAACAACATCCTCTACGCCAGCCCAAACTGGTGGAACCTGATGCTCATGGCGCGTCTGAAAGACGGCATCACTCCGCAACAGGCATTGGCGAGGATCAATCCTCTCTTCGAGCACGCCACCTACGAGACCCTCGGCCAGGAAGACAAGAAAAAGCTCCAGAAGCTCGAGTTGAGTCTGGTTCCGGCCCAAGGTTTGGGGACTTCAACCAAGGACTACCGCGACCCCCTGCGCGTTCTCATGGGCATGGTCGCGCTTGTCCTCATCATCGCCTGCGTCAACATCGTCATGCTGCTGGTGGCCCGTAACTCAACCCGCGAACGTGAGTTTGCGCTGCGTCTCGCACTCGGCGCAAGCCGTTGGCCGCTCTTCCGCCAGCTGCTCGCGGAAAGCGCGATCCTGGTCACGGTCGGCGGCGTTCTCGGTTTTCTCTTCGCCGTCGAGGCCACGCGCCTGCTCACCATCTGGTCGGAGCTCGAAGTCAGTCTCGCGCCCGACAAGCCGGTGTTGCTCTTCACGCTGGCCATCTCCGCGCTGTCGGCAGTGCTCTTTGGACTCGCTCCACTGCGCGCCGCGGCTGGCGCCCAAATCGGCCTGGTACTGAAGTCGACTGGCTCACAGACAACAACCACCCGCAGCCGGATGGTCACGGGAAAAGTTCTCATCGCCATGCAGATGGCTTTCTGCGTCGTGCTGCTCTTCGCCTCCGGCCTGCTGCTCCGCACCCTCCGTAACTACCAGAACGTCGACCTCGGCATGAGGGCCGACCGGGTGTTGGCCTTCGGAGTGCATCCGGTGGGCGCGCATGACTACGCCCAATCGCTGGCCTTCTACACCCAGCTCACCGAACACCTGCGCGCACTGCCCGGGGCACAATCGGTAACCATCGCCGGGTTTCGTCCCGGCACCGGGTGGTCGGACAACAACGACTTGACCGTTGACGGAAAGAAGTACCCATGGGACGACGGCAAGAACATGCTGCGCAGTAATGAAGTCGGCCCTGATTTCTTCGCCACTCTGGGCATTCCCACCCTTGCCGGTCGCGACATCCTCGACTCTGACACGCAAGCCGCTCCACACGTAGCCGTCGTGAACCAGACCTTTGCTGACCGCTATCTTGAAGGGACGTCGCCCGTCGGCCATACGCTTGGCGACCCCAAACACCCTGCCACCATCGTTGGGGTGGTACGCGACAGCAAATATTCCTCCTCCGACGAAGACACAATGCCTATGGCCTGGTATAGCTACCGGCAAGACCAGACGATTCAAAATATGGACGTCGAAGTCCGCGCCACGGGCGACCCGATGGCGTTGCTTCCAGCGATTCGCCGGATTGTCCGCGACCTCGACCCCAACGCGCCTCTCGACAAACCGCAGTTACTCCAGACCGGCTTCGAAGAGACCTACCTCATGCCCGCACTCTTCGCCCGCCTCGCCATCTTCTTCGGCGTGCTCGCGGCCTTGCTCGTTGCCGTCGGCCTTTACGGGACGCTGGCCTATCGGGTAAACCGCCGGACGCTGGAGATCGGTGTTCGCATGGCGCTGGGCGCGGCGCGGCCGCAGGTGCTGTGGATGATTGTGCGGGAGAGCCTCTACCTGGTCACTGCCGGGTTAGTGGTGGGGCTGCCGCTGGCGTGGTTCGCGTCGAAACTGATGGGATCGATGCTGTTCAAGCTTTCGACGCATGATCCGTTGAGCTTGGTCGCGGCCGGGTTGGGGACGCTGGTGGTTTCGGTGGTGGCGGCACTGGTTCCGGCGAGGCGGGCGGCATCGGTCGAGCCCATGCAGGCGCTGCGCTCGGAATAGCTTGCCGCTCGCGGACCGGGGAAGGCAATGCCGGCACTATTTGTAGACGCCACTCCCTTCAACCAACGCATCGCGATGGGCGCTGTAGTCGATCATGGAGTCAAATACCGGACCGAAGAGCGGGTGGGCCTTTAGGCTATCGACAATCGCCGCGTGGACCGTGTCCAGACCCTCAGGAGTGGTCGCGACGTAGACAACCCAAAAAGTGCCTGGGGCTTCGGTGTGAATGGCCTCGGTATCGATTTCGTATTCGCGAATGGCGCCGTCGGCGAGCATCTTCTCCAACAGCGGCACTATCAGTTGCTTGCTGAGCGTGTCGATCGCATCGTCGGGCGCGTCCGCCTTCAATTTATAGGACGAGACGGAAACGTATCCCCTGTCCCAGGGTCCGGAATGCCAGTTGTAATACCGGCTGACCAAAATGCTGTCCCAGTGTTTCGTGGCGCTTTCCAGGGCGGGAGAAGCGCTGTTGCTGGACGCATAAAACTGGTCCAGCACCTTGATCAACCCAGCCATGGACATTGCGGACCACCAATTGTCGTGAGTTTCACCGTCGGGCTGGTGGACCAAACTCTCGTCCTTGCCATATCCGACGATCGTTCCATCGGCCAGCGCCTTGTCCAGGATTGTCTTGCCGGCCACACCCCCTTTTTCCATCTCCGCCCACTGCGCGCGAGGAATCTGCCAATTGGCGATGTACGAGTACATTGGAGGTTTATCTTTCACCTCCGACGTCTGTGCGCCTGATGGAATGGCAGATAGGGTTGGCAATACGAGAGCGCACACTCTCGCGAAGACGCTCCACAATCTCTTGTTCACTCTCTTTCTCCGGTTGTGATTTAGCCAGCATTGCTCTGGGGAATATTCTGACCGAGGGAAGTGTACAAGAGTCGGCTATTGTGCGGTTCCAGTTCGGAACCTGACCGAAGCTTTCTTTGATTTCCATGCTTTTCCCACTCAGGCTGACCCGACACTGTGAAGGCAACCTGGACCACGAGCGGGAACCGTCTGTTTAACTAGGCGCTTGCCCCTAAGCTACAATCAGTCTTTGGGCAGAATCGGCACTTCCCTGTCCCTCCGGCCCCAGGGCCAAATCCCAGCAACCTACTGTAAGGAGTGTTTTTATGGCGATTTCCGCCACCCAGATGCGTCCGGGCATGATTATCAAGCACAATAATGAACTACACACGGTTTTTGCGGTGGAGCACCGTACTCCGGGCAATCTTCGCGCCTTCATTCAGGCGAAGCTGCGGAACTTGCGCACCGGCGCGATGTTCGAGCACCGCTTTCGCTCTCCTGACCCGATCGAGCGGGTGATTGTCGACGAAACTCCGATGGAGTTCCTCTATGCCGATGGCGATGACTACTATTTCATGAACCCGGTCGATTACGAGCAGACGACGCTGAAGCAGTCGACGCTGGGCGATGCGGTGGAGTACCTGACAGCCAATTTGCAGATCAAAGTTTCTTATTTCGATGGCGTGCCGGTGGGGATTGAACTTCCTGCGACGGTAGAGATGACGGTGGTCGAGACGGAGCCGGGGATCAAGTCGGCTACAGCTTCTTCGGTGACCAAGCCGGCGAAGATGGAGACGGGGTTGGTGGTGCAGGTTCCTCCGTTTATCAACGAGGGGGAGAAGATTCGGGTGGATACGGCGGAAGGGGCTTATTTGAGCCGGGCTTAGAACGCTCCCAGATTCATTAAGGCAAGCTCAGTATGAGAATCAAGCGAATCGCATGGCTCCTTGCTGTGGCTGCTTTCCTCACTGCGGTTGTGCTTGCTCACCTCTACCCCGACAAGGCAATGCGAAGGCAGCTCCGGCAAGTCGCCGTCGACCGGCGGGACGCGTTTATTGATATCACCTTACCCGTCGTCTCGAAGAGCTGCGATACGCATGGCGGATGCATTGTCGAGACGGATGGACTTTACAACGGGCAATCCACCGGTCTAACTGTGACCTTCGCGCCCGACATGCGCGCGAGCACCTTCACCGATCAAGTCGAAACGACGAAGGTTTATCCGACCGCAGCGGGAATCACCTTCGTGGCGGAGGGGCCGCGCGGCAGGTCTCTGCTTCATCTGATCGCGGCCACTTACGGCAAGCCGGTGTCGAGCGCCAGCGTGCCGAAGACTATAGTTATGACGGCAATTGCGTTTGAAGGCAATCCGGCCAATATTCAGAAGGAGCCGTTGAAGTTTAAAGTGGTGCACCCCAGCGAGAAGGATTCCCTCGAGTATTTCGAGCTCTTCGTGAACACCGACCTGGCCAACGACCGAGTTCAGTTGAGCGAGAAAGACATTGGCTACCGACCGGCTGTTCTGAAAGCATTCGGCTTGAACTGATTCCATCCAGTGCCCGAGAATCGGCTACGTCAGCATCACGGTGTAGATAGCCTTATCCTTTTGCAGTTGGAGAGTGGAAGTCTCGACCGGGCCGATGCAGAGGGAGAGAAGCGCGTTGGCTGCGGGCACCGACCAGTCGGTATTAACATCGTGCTGAACAAGCTGTGACACGTTATCGATTAGCTCGTCCCAAGTCTGATGTGTGTCCGCGGATTTGAGCTCCGTGTTTGCGAGCGTTATCAAGTCCGAGCAGAGATTCATGAACTGCGCGCTTGCGAGGAAAAAATACTGGGTGGCGTTCACCTGATTCGCAAGGTTGCGGGCTGCGTAAAAGGACGGCGGCACATTGGCTGGGTTGCCGGACTGGGTGCGATCAGGCGCAGGCCGCCGGGGCTGGCCGCTGTTTGGGTCGATTCCGTCGATGGATATCCGGTTGAAGAGCGCCCAGTCGTCGTAACTCAGTCCGGAAAGAAAACTCAGCCCCAGCAGGTTGATTGCGGCCGACTGGAAGGCTTGCCAGTTGAGAGCGTCCTGGGTCTGTATTTTGCTATAGGCGGTTGGGGCGTAATCGTACTGAACGCAGAGCGTGCCTTTCGGCGTGTCGTGCAGAAACTGCCTTAGCAGGGCTTCTTCCCTGGCGGTGGCGACGGTTGCCAGACTGTCGACGATGAGGCCGCTGACGCGTGGCTGGCCGGGTTCCGTCATCTCGACGTGTAAGTCGATCTCGACTGCGCCTACATCTCCCTCCGTATCCGCGCCGGACGCGATGAAGTGGAAGCGTGTCTTCTGCAGGGCCTTTTGAATCTGAACATCTCCTTCTTTGCCAATGTCAAAGGAGTAGCGCAGGCTGCCATCGGGCGCGACACTGACATAGGTGTTCTGAAAGTAGGTGGTAGTGTCGGTGGCGGCAAACAGGTTGAAGAACTGCAGATGGATGGCGGTGGAACGCTGCATGCAGTTTGAAACACCGGAGCCGGGCAAAAGCGTGAGTCCTCCAATCCGCATAGCGGACTGCAGGTCGCCTTTCGCGAAGGCGCTCCAGCTCTGCTCGGCAATCGCCGGATTGGTGAGGTCCGCGGAAAATTCATAGAGCAACGCGCGGGACTTTTGCTGGGCGAGCGTGGCCGTCAAACCTACAGTGCCGATGTCGATTCCAGAGGAGCCGAGCCAGGAAGACGACTTCGAGACTGCGCTCGCCTGCAATGCGCCGGCCGCTCCGGCCGCCTTTTCACCGCCGGAGCCGGTGACTCCGTTGATGGCGCTTGCGAGTTTGGCTGTGTCGGTGCTGGCGGTGGGCGGATTTACGAGCGAGACTCCCGCGGTGATGCCCAGCGACTCGTCCGTTTCATTGGCGGCGGAACGGCTCAGCAAGAGCGTCGCCTGGTTCGTGCTGGCGCGGCTGACGACCGCCTCGAAGTGTTCGGTGTGTTTGTAGGTAAAGGCCGCCTTGACACCGGCGCTGACGCTCACATCGGGCGCGTT
>Ga0302325_10025406_pt1 | contig 12307 bp, 10 predicted proteins | sample Palsa_T0_2_FD_201948 | JGI IMG/M metagenome (GOLD analysis project Ga0302325, IMG submission 201948) | Peat permafrost microbial communities from Stordalen Mire near Abisko, Sweden - Palsa_T0_2 | ecosystem: Environmental > Terrestrial > Soil > Palsa > Peat permafrost | place: Sweden: Abisko...
GCGTCGGTTGTGCTTGTCATAACGCTGCGCAATCAGTGAACCTTTTTGCCTGTACAAAACGTAACCGAGCGCGCACGCGACGTTGCCTTCGATTTCAGAGGAGACCAGCGTAACCTCGCCGGAGTTGAGCGAGGTGGCGTAGAGTCCGTTGCGCAACGTGTCCTGTGGGCCAACCCGATTTACAAAGAATAGAAAATCGTCGCTGCCCGTCACGAACACCGGCCAACAGTGCAATTGACTGCTGTGCTCGGATGGCCGCGGCGTGACCGCCGCAGGGGTGCCACCGGAAGCAGAGACCCCGCACAACGGTCCAGTGACTGAAGGCGCGAATACGATGACATCTGAGGTATGCCACGCGGCACCGTGAAATGCTTTCGATTCGCAGATAGTACGGATCTCTCCATCCACCAGATCGATTGTGTTCAACTTGCCGAAACTGAAGAAGCCGAGATGTCTGCTATCTGGAGACCAGAACGGAGTCCTTGCCCTGTCCGTTCCCTCCAGTTGTGTCATACGACTCGAGGCCAGATCTCGAATCCAGATTGACTCGTTGCTGTCAGTGTTTGTCGCCACGAACGCGAGGCGCCGTCCGTCCGGCGATATCGCAAAATGGTTTGGCAGGAACGATTTATTCGATGGCGGAAGCAATGAAGAGCGCAGAACATGCGCAGATTGCAGTTGCCGCTTCTCCTGAAGTACCCCCACGTCACTAACTGGCGCAATGAAACGGTACCCTCGTCCCGCGATGGTTTCGACAAAACGAGGACTATCTGACGTGTCTCCTAGGGACTGGCGTATGCGTGCGATTGCTTTGTTAATCGCCCGGTCGAATTCAACGAAGGTCTCCCCCTTCCACACTCGGAGTCGCAGATGGTCACGGGAGACGATTTCCCCTGGCGTCTCCAGCAAAATTGTCAACACCTGGAAGGATTGCCTCGGCAACCGCACGCGCAACCCGTGTTTGCGCAACTCGCCAGTTGGAAGGTCTGCTTCGAAAACCCCGAACTTCAAACACCGGAACGAGTTTTGACCTGGCATCGGGACACTTTGTCTTGGTGATATCAAACGGGAACATCTTCCGTCAACGTTTGGTTTCTCAATAACTTGGGAGGGAACACGGAATCCATTTGCAATCAACATTGGGAGACGCGACGTTGCGCCTATACTCCGGGCTTATTTAAGCATTGGAGGTCAACTTGAAACAGAAACTCGGCATCGCCATTGCCGTATTCCTTCTCGTGGCTGGATTGAGAGGCCAACAGCCATCGTACGTAAGTTTTCCTAGCGATAGGGCTCAGATGCAATCAGCACAGACAACTGGCGACTCCCAGCGTACAGATGCTCTAGCGACTACTGACGCCAGCGTAGCAAAGCCCATCTTTGTACCGCCTGACGGTAACCGCTCGGCGGAGCCGACCGGCGATATCAGAATCAAAGTATCGGGGGCCGACACCGGCGGTGCGGTTGCAGTTCTCGAAGTGCGGACGGATCCTGATTTCGGCACACCGGTTCATGTCCATCATGTTGAGAACGAGTGGTTTTACGCGATCGAAGGCGAGTATGAAGTCAAAGTTGGCGATAACATCTTTCACCTCAAACCGGGCGGCAGCGTGTATGCCCCCAGGTTAATCCCCCACGCTATTAATGATGTCAGCGAGAAAGGCGGCAAGATGATGGTTGTGGCGCAACCTGCTGGCCACATCGAAGCGTTCTCCGTCGATTTGTTCAAGGTAATCTCATCCGGCACACACGACGAAGCAGCCATCAAGGCGGTGTTTCTAAAGCACAATATGGATATCGTAGGACCGCCATTACCCAAAAAGCATCAACCAATGACCACACCTTGAGCGCTCGAAGAATCCGGGTAAAACGCTGAATTCACTCGGAATCAGCAATGTGAAGCGCGACGAAAGGCGTCGCGCCTGTTTGTCGTGGACACTTAAGTTGCCAGCTAAGATTTGCTTCTCAGGATTGCCCCGTTTCTGAGGATGGAAGTCCGAAGCGCCGGGTCAGGTCTTGAAACGTGGTATCGAACTGTAGGCCCCCGAAAACGGGGCCGCGAAACTCCGCGACCAGTCTGGAATTTCTCTCTTGAAAGGCTTTTTTCAGCCACTCGATCGCCAATTCTTTTTCATCGAGAGCGGAGTAGATGAGGGCGAAATCGAAAGGGGAGACGTATTCCGTCATGGAGCGTTCCGTGAGCTGCTCCAAAACGTTGCAGGCGGCAAGCCTGTCCCCGACCCTGGCGTAGGCGTATCCCAAATGAGAAACGTAGGGAAGGCTGTTTCCAGACTGTTTAGCGGCTTCGTGAGATTGGCCCAAGGCCTCGTCCAGTTTCCCGCCGGCATCGAGGCCGCGCGCGAGAAGCCAGTGACCGAAGGGGTTATTCGGATCGAGTTCGATGGCTTGACGGCATGCCTCGATTGCCCGATCGTGGCGGCCGGCCTTCATGTAGATGAATCCGACAAATGCATTCACGACCAGCGAAAGCGGGTCGAGATCGCGCGCCGCAAGCACCTGGGCAATTGCCTCTTCATGCCTTTGCAGCAAACTGAGCAAGACAGCGTACCAGTGATGGGCAACCGCACAGTTTCGGTCGAGTTCAAGAGCTCGTCTGAATTCCTGTTCGGAGCCCGGCCAATCCCAGTAATAAAGGTGCCGAACGGCGGCAAGCGAGTTGTGCGCCTCGGGCAATCCCTCGTCCAGCTCCAAGGCTTTTTCGGCCGCTTCTCGTGCTTTTGGGCAAACGACGTGAGGGGAGGAAAGGCCAAACACGTTCATCAAGATATAGCAGTCGGCGAGCCCCGCATACGGCGCGGCATAGGCTGCATCCGCTGCGATCGCCTGGCGGAAGTATGCGAAGCTCCTCTCCAGGTCCGCTTTTGTTCTCTTGTTCCAAAAGAACCGGCCTTTCAAATAAGCCTCATATGCCTCCGCGTTTACTGAGCGCACGCCGGCGAAACCCGCTTCCTCCTCGGGTGTTAGCCGCGACCGAATCTGGCAGGCGATGGCGTATGCAATTTGCCGTTGTAAGGTCATCACATCACCTAACTCACGCTCGTAGCTGTCCACCCATAAGTGGTCATCGGTAAAGGGATTGATGAGTTGCGCCCGAATCCGCACTTTGCGATCCGATACCACCACCGATCCCCGAATCAATGCGCCGACGCCCAATTGCCGCGCGATCTCACCCAGTGGCAGGGTGGTGTTCTTAAAGCGCATGGCGGAAGTGCGGGAAATGACTCGAAGGTCTCTGATTTTCGCCAAATGCGTGATCAACTCATCGGTCATTCCGTCCGCCCAATACTCCTGCTTTGGATCGCCCGACAAGTTGTCCAGCGGAAGCACCGCCAGGGAGCTGATGCCTTGCTCCACAGGCGCTGCAAACCGGTAGCCTCGCCTCGGCAGAGTCTCGATAAATTTGGGAGTGTCCGCGGAGTCCCCTAAGGCATGGCGGAGTCTGTTCACGGCTTTATTGAGGCCGCAATCGAAATTCACAAAGGTGTCGGCGATCCAGATCTTTTTCTGAAGCTCGGCGCGCGTGATGACTTGACCGGGACGCTCAAGCAATGCCGCCAAGACCTGAAACGGCTGCTCCTGGAGCCTGACCTTCACTCCCGATCTGCGGAGTTCTCCAGCCTCAATGTCGGCCTCGAAGACTCCGAAACGTATTGCCGGCAATGATTTCTTTTCACCCCGCACGGCTTAACCCTTGCAGCGGATTCTACACCGTTCCACGGCGCACAAACCGGATCACGGGAACTTCCAGGGAATGAACTCGCCACACTTAGGGAATGCGCCGGCCATTGCCGTGTATTCCAAAACGGACCTATCTTGCATATGGGTCAGAAAAAAGCCTTGTCGAAAGAGGCCGTCGAACCTGACTTGGCTGATACACCACTGACATCGGAGACTCCGATCTGACAACACCGCGGACAGACGTTCGATTGAAAACGTCACGGGCGTGGAGGGATGCAGTGAACGAACGCCGTCACGGCATCTTTTATGGATGGGGGGTCGTCCTGACGGCCGCCTTCGGGCTGATGCTAGGGACGGCCCCAATCATTTCATATTCCTTTGGGGTTTTCTTTAAGTCCCTGAGCCTGAATTTCCATGCCGGTCGAGCGGCCATTTCATTGGCCTTCACCTTGCATAACTTGGTGGGCGCTTTCAGCATCGCCGCAACTGGAAGGTTGATCGACCGTTACGGCGCGCGAAAGGTGATAGTGCCATTCAGCGTGATATTCGGCTTTCTTCTGTTATGCGCTGAAGCGGTTTCGGGAAAACTGTGGCACCTCTATCTCTTCTATCTGGCTTTGGGCATTGTTTCGTGCGGGACGGGGCCGGTGCCGTACAGTGATGTCGTTTCCCATTGGTTCGATGGGCGGAGAGGGCTGGCGCTTGGCTTGATGATGCTGGGGCTCGGCATTGGTGCGGTCATCATGCCCCCGCTGGCGGCGTACTCGATTGTAACGTTCGGCTGGCGTGCTACTTACGCGGCTTTTGGTGCAGCCGTTTTAATCCTTGCCGTACCGCTCGTTCTGGCGTTCCTGAAGGAAACACCGGACGAAATGGGTCTCTTGCCCGATGGGGCGACGCAGGTGGAGGCCATGCCGCCTCGCGCAGGCGACGAAGATGGCATGAGCTGGAATGACGCTTCGCGCGGCCGAACATTCTGGATCATGTTCTCCGCTTTCACTCTTGTGTCAATCAGCGTGGGTGCCTGTCTTGTCCATATGGCGGCGATACTCAGCGACCGTGGCAGTACGGCCCAAGCCGCTTCCCTCGCGAGTTCGCTGTTGGGCCTGGCGCTGCTGATCGGCAGGGTCGCTTCCGGCTATCTGCTCGACCGCATCTTCGGCCCCTATGTGGCGGCTTGGTTCTTCGGCGGGGCTGCGGTCGGCATCGCCTTGCTTTGGGCTACACGGGCACCGGAGTTTGCATTCGCAGCCGCCTTCCTGATCGGCCTGGGACTGGGAGCGGAGATAGACATCATGGGTTATTTAACAGGCCGCTATTTTGGGCTTCGATCATTTGGCGAAATTTATGGATATATGGTGGCTTCCTTCGCGGCGGCGGGTGGGTTGGGAGCCTACCTAATGGGAGCGGGCTTCGACTTAACAGGCTCCTATAACTTACCTTTGGCAACCTTCTTCCTTGCAACTATCGCTTCGATGCTGTTCATGACCCGACTGGGACCTTATCGCTACAGAGTGCGAATCCCGCGAGGAACTGGTGTATCGAGAGGTGAATCATGACGGGCGAATCTACCCCGGCAACAACATCGGCGCGATTGATGAGCATACTCGACAGCTTGATCCTGGCTCAAGCACTCTACGCCGCCGCTCAGCTGGGCGTGGCCGATCTGTTGAAGGAAGGTTCACGTCCGGTCGCCGAGATGGCGCGGGGTCTCCAAGTGAACGAATCGGCACTGTACCGCGTCCTGCGTGCGCTCGCCGGTGAGAACGTGTTCGAGGAGACATCCCCGGGCACGTTCGCGAATACCGCGCTGTCAAGGTTCCTTCTCAAGGGCGTGCCAGGTTCCATCCGCCCCACGCTCATCTTTCGAGGCAGCGAGTTCTTTTTCGCGCCTTTTGGGGAAATCCTGTACAGCATCGAGACCGGTCAGCCCGCCAGAACCAGAATGCTAGGCATGAACGGATTCGAATATCTTCAGCAGCATCCCGAGGTGGCTCGCGTCTTCGACGACGCGATGACCAACCTCTCTGAATTGTCCGCACCGACTATTGCATCCGCGTACGACTTCGGCGCCTGGGGCAGTGTGACGGACATTGGCGGCGGCAACGGCATCTTACTTGCCTCGATTTTGCGAGCCCATCCCGGGCTACGGGGTGTGTTGGCCGATTTGCCGCATGTTGTCTCCAGAGCGCAACAACAAGGGTTCCTTGGCGGCGGCCTCGAACGGCGCAGCAGCTTCGAACCATGCGATTTCTTCCGGGAAGTGCCTTCCGGAACCCGGTTGTACATTATGAAAAACGCGATCATAGATTGGAGCGACGAGCGAGCCCATGCCATCCTCGTCAATTGCAGGCGAGCCGTTCCCGCTGACGGCGCATTGCTTCTGATCGACTTCGTCATTCCGAACGGCAATTCGCCGGCACCTGCGAAGCTTGTCGACATCGCTATGTTAGTCCTGACCGGCGGTAAGGTACGAACCGTTGGCGAATACTCCCATCTGCTAGCGAGCGCCAATTTCCGCCTCAGCCATATGATCGCCACCTCTGGTTTGAACATCATCCAAGCGATTCCTTCTTGATCGGTCATTGCACACCGGCCAAAAGGGATTTTCGGTGCGCTCTCGACAATCCGTGGGCCCAGATGGTCGAATACTATACGGGCATTTCGGAAAGACTGGCCAGACCCCGCTGCTGTGGATGGACCGCCATTTGGCAGAAAGAGGAAATCGTATGGAAATCATCAAGAGAACTTGTAAGTCGCTGGCAGCTCTCCTTGTACTCGGATCGCTGGGAGTGAATATCGCGTTGGCTCAGCAGGATCATGACGCTGAGCATTCGCAGCACAAATACACCCTCGCGAGCGTGTGCGGAGATTACGGAGCAGTTGCGACTTATGGCGCCAACATAGCTCGAGCCCTGGGAACAGAGAAAGCCGATGGGCGCGGGAAGCTGACCGGTGCTGCGATTGTCAATCAGCCTGGACCCAACAATACAAGAGCCCTCGCCAGCATAGGCATTGCTGGTACCTATGTTGTGAACACCGACGGGACCGGCAGCATGGTCCTGACGATCACGTTGCCAAATGGCAGTACAGCAAGTGTCACCGAGGACTTCGTCATCACCAAGGCTAAGGTCGTCGATGGAATCGCGATTGCGACTGAAATCGTAGATGCGCAGGAAGAACCCAGCGCCGTTATCGACGATAGAGGCTTTGTGACTCACACCTACACTCTGCGTACAGCTCCCGAATCTTGTCGGTGAAACCAATTATTCCTCTTGTCGGTCTTGCCCAAGGCCGCGAATGCGCGGCGTGAACGGCCGGGGGTATTCGGTTCAGGCAGCAAGTGGATCGGGTCGAATCTGGAAGTGGACCACTTTGGGGTTCGCCCCTTTTCCCGTCTCGCTGTGGAACGGCGTCCGGGTACCCCAAGTGGTCCAGACTCCTTTCCCCTTCCAGCCGGCCTTCGTGGCATCTCTGGCGAAAGGTCCGTTTAGCCGGTCAACCACTAAGACATCGCCATTTTATTGATCTCGGCGATGCAGGTAGTCCGAGGGCGCCCGTTGCTGCGGTGGGGGCAGCTGCGCGATATTGGCCGTTCCGATATGTCCGGTAGCCTGATCTCGCACGACGAGACGCAATCGAGCCGCGGTAAGTGAAACCGGCGTTTCGATGTGAACGGTGATTTTCTTACGATCGCTGGATTGCAATTGATCTTCACGGAGAAAAGCGGTGTACGAGCGGGTGACCGTGTGCAGAAGCTGGTCTTTGCCGGAAAAGTCAGCTGCGGCGACCTCCATTTTCGCCTCCATCCTACCCTTCGAGGCAGGTATCCACGTGAAGGCGTCGGCGTCAACGGCAAAACTCACTCGCGCGCGGGGAGGGTCTCGAACAACAGTCACGATCGTGTTGAAGAAGGGAACCCCGTTGTAGAACAGACGGCTGTGGAGTGCTTCGCTGATTTGATCGTCGGCTCCCTTGCCATTTGCCGGGAACGAGTCGGGCAGTCCGTAATATCCGTCTCGCGTTCGGACTCGTAGTTCGGGATGCCCCGGCAGTACAACCTTGATTTTGCGGAAGCGACCGTCGAAGTGACGATTCGACGGTGAATAGGAAAATGTGTAACAGATGTCGCCAGCGCCTATGCTGTCGGCGATTTCCTGGTCGACATCGTTGCGTCCGAAAAATATGCGGCCGCCAGTCTGAACAGCCAGGGCCTGTAGCGCAAAATCTTCAAATCCGCCAACCTCTCTAATGGCGCGCAGAGACGCTTCATATTTTCCAAAATCCTTATCGTCTGAAAAAATGTCCCCTCCAAAAACACCGCGCGGATCCACGGTGTAGACTACGATGCGCGCCTTCAGAAGTTGGTCGGAAATCGAGCGAATGATGTCATAGATCTTGTCAGCGCTTCCAGGATCAATTTGGCCGGATGAAAGCGCGGGAAAACCAGAGCTGATCCAGACAATATTTTTCCGCGTGCCAGATCCAGCCCTCGCCGCTGCGATTTGACTGAGGGCTTCCAGCGAAAACTTGATTCGATCTGTCGTTGAATCGGAATTGTTTTGTTCAGATTGCCTGACGATCATAGCCGGCAATTGCTCCAGGGCCGATTCAAGCAACGCCCTGCTTTGAGAGGGCCCGGCGAGAACCCTAAGCCCCGTATCCGTGAGTAGCATGAGGGTAGTGGGCCGGGTCAGCAGACCGCCGTTTCGGTCAAAAAGCTTCTTCAGGGAGCTGCGAGCGTATGAGAAATCGGAAAAGCGCGTATTCAGTTGGTCGATAAGCAGGATTGTTTCCGGAGCTTTCTGTGAACGTTCGGTTGAGTCGACGGATGTGCGTTCAAAGGATCGAATCGATTGCGGAATATTGTCTTCTTCAATGACGAAGTCATTTCTGGCTAATCCATCGACGGGATGATTGTCTTTCTTCGTAACGATGACGTCTAGGACGACTTCGCGGGTCGTGGTCTGGATGCGGGGTACGGGCTCATTGGTTGATGGCGTCGCCTCCTGGGTCTGACCACTGTAATACGGCCAGGTCAATGCTCCAGTGAGCATGAGAAGCGAGAACAGAGTCACATGCATTCGGCCCCCGTGAGAAAGAACCCGTCGCCTAATGTATTGAATAAGTCAAAGAAAAGCGAAACAATTTCCTAGAAAGGATGCAGTTTCCGAGGGACACCAGCAGACGCTCCTCTTGCTTACCGAGGGACGTTGCGCTACCCTATCTCGGTAACCGTGAAGAGGCGCCGTGAGCAAACCTTCTGATCTCGTCCAAGGCACCTTGGACCTCTTAGTTCTCAAGATTCTCGCCCTTGAGCCGCTTCACGGCTGGGCTCTCAGCCAGAGGCTCAAGCAGATCTCTGGCGAAGTGTTGCAAGTTAGCGACGGATCGCTTTACCCGGCGCTGCACAAGCTGGAGCAGCAGGGCTGGATTCAGGCGGAGTGGAAACTGACCGAGAACAACCGCAGAGCGAAGTTCTACTCGCTCACGCGGCTCGGACGGCGACAACTCGAAAGAGAAGCAGCCAACTGGGAACGCGTCTCCGCGGCCATTTCCGGCGTGATGCGGCTGACAGAGGTGTGAGGATGCGGATCGATCACTGGATTTACACGATTCCGTTGCGGCTGAGTTCGCTCTTTCATCGCAGCCGCCTGGATGCAGAACTCGACGAAGAGCTGCGGGATCACATCGACGCGCAGATCGCCGACAATATCGCCCGCGGCATGGGTGCGGACGAGGCCCGCCTCGCCACGCTGCGGGCCTTTGGAAACCCCGTCGTCCTGCGCGAGCAGACACGTGATACATGGAGCTGGAGCGGCATGGAGCTACTGCTGAACGATGTGCGGTTAAGCGCCCGGACTCTCCTGCGGACGCCGGACTTTGCCTGGATTGCGATTCTCGTCATCGCGCTGGGCGTCGGCGCCAATGTAGCATTGTTCGCCATCGTGCGCTCGGTGCTGCTGAACCCTCTGCCCTACGCTGATTCAGGACACCTGGTGCGGCTCTACGAGAATATTTCTGTCGGCGGGCTGAACGCTCCCTATGGCGCCAGCGCGGGCGGCATGTATACGGAATGGAAGGAGCACAACCGGACCCTTGCCGATATGGCCATCGTGGGCTCGACGGACTACAACCTCTCGAGCGCGGGAGAACTGCCCGAGGTCGTTCATGCCGGAAACTTCTCATGGAACATGCTTTCGCTGCTGGGCGTGCGGCCTTTTTGGGCGCCTCAAACGTGCAGCTCTGGACACCGCTCTACCAGGCGAAAAGACCCGCCCTGATGAAGATGCTCGATGAACATGAGTTCAGAGCCATCGGTCGTCTCAAGCCTGGCGCGACCGAAGCGCAAGTGGTTGCCGATCTCACACTCATCACGCGCCGCATTCACGCTCAACATCTGGATCTGCCTTTCACTGCCTTCGCGGCGAACAGCCGCCCCTTGCTCGATTCGATCGTGGGGCGGATGAAGGCGCCCCTCTACGCGCTGCTGGCCGCCACCGGCTGCGTGCTGCTGATCGCTTGCCTCAACGTGGCGAACTTGTTGGTGGCGCGCTCGGCGGCGCGGCGCAAGGAGCAGGCGATCCGCGCGGCGCTCGGCGGAAGCAAGCTGCGCCTTCTGCGCCAGCATATGATGGAAAGCCTCCTCATCTGTGTAGCCGGCGGGGCCGTCGGATTTTTCCTCGCCGTGAGCGTGCTGCGCTGGTTTGTTGCTGTGCGGCAGGACGTGCCTCGCGCCGACTCCATTGCCGTCGACGGCGTCGTTGCTGCTTTCACACTCGGTTTGGTGACTCTGTGCGCTGCATTTGCCGGGGCCATCTCGTCTCTCTCCATGCGCGGCGACCAGGCACTTCAGGCACTACGCGAGTCGTCGCGCGGCCAAAGCGCGGGGGTGGCGCGGACGCGTCTTCGCTCGGTACTGCTGTCGCTTGAAGTGGGATTGACGGTTGTATTGTTGGTCGGCGCGGGCCTGCTGCTCAAGAGCTACGCGCAACTGCGCTCCACGGATCTGGGCTGCTTGACTGACAACGTTCTCAAAATTGACCTTTCCCTGCCAAGTGCAAGCTATAGGGAACCCGCGTTGATCTCAAGCTTCTTCTCGTCGTTTCTCGGCCGGGTCCGCACTGTTCCCGGCATTCAAGAAGCGGGCATGATCTATCCGGCTGTGCCGGGCGATGACCGGGGGTCCGACGACAACTTCGTTATCATCGAGCATCCGCCGCTGCCCCCGGGAGAATCGAACGTCGCCAATAACCGCTGGTGCGACACGGGCTATTTTGCCACGCTCGGGATTCCATTTCTGCAGGGACGCAACTTCAGCAGCAATCAGCGGCCCGGTCATTCGACCGAGATCATCATCTCCGAATCGTTTGCGCACCAGTTCTTTCCCGGAGGGGACCCGATCGGGAAGCACATGACCACCTTCAACCAGACGGGCTCAGAAATCGTTGGTATCGTCGGCGACACGCGCACCGAACCAGGCGAGCCCGCGCGTCCGATGATGTACTTTCCGATCCTTGCCGGCTCGGATTTCGTCACCTCGGCCTCGCTGGTGATTCGGTCGCGCAGAGACGTGACGCAGTTTGCCATGCCCGTTCAGCGCCTTCTCGCGGGCATGGACCGCAATCTGGCCGTCTCGGATGTCCTGACGATGGACCAGATCCTCGGCCGCAACACACTCGAGGCTAGCTTCGATGCAACGCTGCTGCTGGTTTTTGCCGGATTGTCTTTGTTGCTGGCCGCGGTGGGATTGTTCGGCGTGCTTTCTTACATCGTGGCGCAGCGGACAACGGAGATAGGCATTCGCATTGCTCTGGGCGCCAGGCCTGCGCAGATTCTTTGGCTTACACTCGTCGACGGGCTGCGGCCGGCTCTCTTCGGGCTGCTGCTAGGCCTCGCGGCCAGCGCCGGGTCGGTTAAGCTGATCGAGTCAATGCTCTTTGGAACGCGGCCGTTCGATCCGATCGTATTCACCGTGGTCAGTGCCACGCTGCTTGGAGTGGCCGGATTGGCCTGTGCCTTCCCTGCCTGGCGCGCCTCGCGGCTTGATCCCATGCAGGCGTTAAGGACGGAATAGGGCCAAGGAAGGCGATCAGGGTCTGAAGCAATCGCGAATTGGAATCTTCCAGAGCGTACCAGCTACTACTTGGCGCTCGCCGGTGGCACAATGCCGTTCATCCGGAGGTACTCCACCATTTGACCATAGTGATCATTCCCGTGGGCCGCTGCAAAAGCGGCAATCGTAGCCCGCGTGCTGAACCCGTCGACCGGCTTGATGGCGACAAATGCATTTTCTGTCGTGATGGTCGCAATCGCCTTGTGCGCGTAGACGAACGATGCTTCCAGTGCAGCCACCGCTTCGTCCTTCGTCGTAATGGAGCCGATTGCCTTCAAGTCGCGGTCAGGCTTAATGCCGCTCCAGCCGAAAAAGAAGTAGTTCGCCTGCGCCAGGTGCGTCACCTGTGCCACAAAGGTGCGCACGGTATCGAACTGCGTCGTCTGGCCCGGAGCAAAGATGCCTTGCGCCGGCGCGAAACTGTACTTATCGGCTGGCATAGCCTTCGCCGCGCCCACTACCTGGAACTCCATCGTGGAGAGCAAACCGTCC
>Ga0302325_10025407_pt1 | contig 12307 bp, 10 predicted proteins | sample Palsa_T0_2_FD_201948 | JGI IMG/M metagenome (GOLD analysis project Ga0302325, IMG submission 201948) | Peat permafrost microbial communities from Stordalen Mire near Abisko, Sweden - Palsa_T0_2 | ecosystem: Environmental > Terrestrial > Soil > Palsa > Peat permafrost | place: Sweden: Abisko...
AACGTCTCGCCCACCATCAGTGAGCCGCAGGCCCTGAATCTCTCGTCGAGTGAGGTGGCGTTTGCCATAGGCACCGTCTACCTCCTGGGCGAGGTGGTGGGAGCCCTCTTCTTCGGTCGCCTGTCCGACAAGTGGGGCCGGCGGAATCTGTTCATGATCACCCTCGGGGTCTATCTCTTCGGAGGCTTTCTCACCGCCCTCACGAGCGGCCACTCCCACGGCTGGGTGTACTGGCTCTGGGCCTCGCGTTTCATCGCCGGCATGGGGATCGGAGGCGAGTACGCCGCCATCAATTCGGCCATCGACGAGCTCATCCCGGCGAAGTACCGGGGCCGTGTCGATATCGCGGTAAACGGAACCTACTGGGCTGGCGCATTCCTGGGCACCATCGTGACCCTTCTCGTCGAGCACAATCTGCCCGCGAGCTACTCGTGGCGGGTAGCGTTCGTCACCGGACCGATATTCGGAATCGTCATCCTGTTCATCCGCAAGAACCTGCCGGAAAGTCCCCGCTGGCTCCTCATGCACGGGCGGGAGCAGGAAGCCGAAGAACAGGTCAAGAAGATTGAGGATGCGGTCAATGCTTCTGGGGGGACCCTGGGAAACGTCGACGACTCCAAAGCAATTGAAATCGCCCCCGCCACCAACATCGGTTTTGTCGCGCTGGCCCGGACTCTGTTCGTCATGTACCCGCGGCGAGCCATTCTTGGAGTGACCCTGATGATCACCCAGTCGTTCCTCTACAATGCGATCTTCTTCACCTATGCGCTGGTCCTCACGAAGGTCTATGGCGTCTCTACCAGCGATACGGCGTACTACTTCATGTTCTTCGCGCTGGGCAATCTCATCGGCCCCCTGACGATCGGGCATCTTTTCGACACCATCGGTCGACGTCGCATGATCTCGGGGACATACATCCTCGCGGGAATACTCCTCGCCATCAGCGCGCTCCTCTTCAATGCCGGGGCCCTCAATGCAACCACCCAGACCATCTGTTGGTGCGTCGTTTTCTTCTTCGCCTCTGCCGGTGCGAGCGCGGCCTACCTGACGGTGAGCGAGATCTTCCCCGTAGAGGTGAGGGCGAAGGCGATCGCGGTGTTCTTCGCCATCGCACAGAGCTTTGGGGCATTCGGGCCGTGGATCTATGGACGGCTAATCGGCAATGGTCAGGACCACTTCAAGGTGTTCATCGCGTATCTGATCGGCGCGGCCGTCATGATCGTCGGGGGCGTCATTGCGGCCGCCCTCGGCGTAGCGGCGGAAGGCAGATCACTCGAGGACGTCGCACGCCCACTCTCCGCTCTCAAGACCTCGGCATCGGGACGCTCGTCGAGCTCCATCTCTCGAACGCCGACGCCGCAGGGCGCCGGTATCTAGCCCTCGGCACCTCGGACGGCCACGGACCACATCTTGCAACACTAGTGGCGAGGGTTTAGATTCGGCCGTCCCGAGCATCCGCTGACCGACCCGGCCGTGGGCGAAGGACTCCTTGCATGCACGACGAAGATGATGTCCGAGTGGAACCGATCACCGGCGAAGAATCGCTCTGGCGCCTGGTGACGGCGCTTGCCGCTGCACTGACGCCATTCGAGGTTGCCGAGGCGTTTACCAAACTGGGTGCCGCGGCGGGCGGAGGCTCCTTCACCAACATGGCGATCCTCACCGAGGAACTGGCCAGCGTGCAAGTAGTGCACCGTCCCTCCTTCAATCCCACCGTCGTCACCCGACGAGGCATCTACGACCTGGACGCCGACACACCAGCCTGTGAGGCAATCCGCGGTGGCCTGCCGGTGCTCCTTGGCTCGCTGGACGAGATACGGACGCGGTACCCGGCCCTGCTGGCCGAGATAGAGGAGGCCGGCGTGGGCTCCAGAGCGACGCTCCCCCTGCACTCGGTAACTGGAACGACCCTCGGTGCCATTGGCTTCGGTTGGCCGGGGCCCCAGGAGTTCTCGGCCGTTCAGCTGCGCCGGCTCGATCTGATCGCCCAATTGGTCGGGCTCGCGCTCGAACGGGCGATGGAGCAGCAGACCGAGTCGGGGCATGGGGAACAGCTACCGAGCATCCTCGAGACGATGCCCAACGCCTTCTTCTCCCTGGGCGCCGATCTCACCATCAGCTCCCTCAATGCCGAAGCGGAGCGACTGCTGGGGAGATCGCGCGATGACGTGCTCGGTAGCCGTTTCCTCACTGTGTCGGCCGAAGCAGCCGGCCCAGCGCTCGAACGTCGATTCCGGCAGGCCATCGAATCAGGTGAGTCAGTGGTCTTCGAGGAGTTCTTCGCTCGGTTCGACGGATGGTTCGAGGTGCACGCATGGCCGGATCGCGATGGGCTGAACGTGTACTTCTCCGACGTCAGCGAGCGGAGAAACTCGGAGTTCGCCCAGTCCGTCGCCCTCGACGAAGCCAGGCGGGCCCATGCCCGGCTCACTTTCGTGGCCGAGGTCTCGACCCGGCTGCACGGCGCCGTGACGCGAACCGAGCTCTTCGAACGGCTGAGCCGGGCCGTCCTCACTTACATGGCCGACTGGTGCACTGTCGTCGTCCCGGCGGGAGAAGAGCTGATCCGGGTGGCGGCCGCCCATCGCGATCCCATCCTCGATGGTCTGGCCAAACGCCTCGTCGGCGGGTACCCGCACCCCTTCTCGGGTCCGTCGCCCGGCGTCGTCGTCTACCGGAGTGGCGAGCCGCTACGACTGATGCGGCTGGCCCAGCAGATAGTGACAGACCTCGACGACAGCATCGCAAGTGCGGCGTACGGCCGGACGCTGAGACTCCTCGGCGATGGCCCGGGGCTTATCATGCCCGTCTTCTTCAACGAAGAAGTCGTGGCGGTCCTCACCATGGTCCGCAGTGGGGGCGAGCCCTTCGGTGACGCCGACATCGCCACCATGACGCAGGTCATCGCGACGGTCGCAGACCTGCTGGACGACGCCGTGCATCTCGAGACCCAGCGGGAAACAGCCAGCGCGCTCCAGGCCGCGGCCCTGCCGAGGGCACTTCCCACGTCCGACCGCCTGGCGCTGGCCGCCGGCTATCGACCCGCCAGCAAAGGGGCCCAGGTCGGCGGCGATTGGTACGACGCATTCGAGCTTCAGTCAGGCCACATCGCACTGGTCGTCGGTGATGCTGCGGGTCACGGTCTTCAGGCGGCCGCCCTGATGACCCAGATGAGAAACGCCCTGCGCGCCCATCTGTTCGACTCCTTCGGCCCATCGGAGTCGATCGCCAAATTGAGCAGTTTCATCGCAACCCAGGAACCCGAAGCATTTGCAACCATCATCTGCGTCGAGATTGATCCGGCCACCGGCGAGGGCATCTGGGCATCAGCGGGACATCCAGCGCCGATTCTCCTCAATCACCAGGGAGTATCAGTGTACCTGCAGGGAAAACCGGCTCCGCCGATCGGGTCCGCCGACCCCCAATCGCTCCAACAACCGGTCGGGCACCCCATTGTGCTCAAGGCCGGTGATCGTCTGGTGATGTTCACCGATGGTTTGTTCGAACGCCGTGGCGTCGACATCGAAATCGGCCTGACGCACCTCATGATCACGGCCGAGCAGACCCGCGGCACCGACGTGGAGGCCGCGTGCGAGTCCATCCTCCGGGAGATGCTCCTGGGATCTCACGACGACGACGTCTGCCTCCTGATTGCCGACTTCAGCCCAGGTGCGTAACAACAATCTCCGCCCAGACCGTCTTGCCGCCGGCTGTCACGTCGACACCCCACTCACGCGAGATGGCGGAGACCAATCCGAGCCCTCGCCTCGGACGCACGACAAGGAGCGTGGGGTCGGTGGGCAGGTCGTCGTGCACAGCGATGCGGACGACCTCGTTTCCCGCGTGGAGCGAAACCGAGAAGGCCGACTCCGCGTGAAGAACGGCGTTCGCGGTCAATTCCGTCGTCACCAGTTCAGCCTCGTCACGCGCCTCTCGGCTGAACCGCCGCTCTCGCAGCACGTCACTCACGAAGTGGCGGGCCGCCCGGGGCGACTCGATATCGGCCGGAAACCGAGCAGAGGCCTCGACATCGACCTCAGCGTCGTTGCCACGCACTTCCGAGCTGGTAGGCGCCCCTCTGGCAGTCATCCCTCCCGTAGGCTATTCCTCTCCCCATGCGCCTTCAACTACCATGCTGGCGCATCTCCGATCGACTTCGAGAGTTAGGAGAGCCATGACAGACGAACGGATCGATCCAAACATCCCACCAAGTGGGACCGGCTGCGTCGAGTGCCTGCAGGGTGAGGGGTGGTGGTTCCACCTGCGCCGCTGCGCCGAGTGCGGTCACATCGGCTGCTGCGACACCTCGCCGAGCCAGCATGCCACGGCGCACGCAAAAAGCACGAGCCACAACGTCATCTGTAGTTTCGAACCCGGCGAGGATTGGTTCTGGGACTACACCACTGAGGACTTCTACGAAGGACCGGCGCTCGCTCCCCCCCGGCATCACCCCGAGACGCAGCCCGTCCCCGGCCCTGCGGGAAGGGTGCCTCGGGATTGGGAGAGTCACCTCCACTGAGGGGGCACCGGCGCTCCCTACCGGTCGGCGAGCGCTGTCGCCAGTGCCGCCGGCAATGTCGGGTCGGCGAAGGCGAAGCCAGCAGCAAGCAGGCGCTCGGGCACGGCCCGTTGTGAAGCCAGGAGGAACTCCGCCGTCATCTCGTCACCGGCGACCATCCGCAGTGCCATCTCCGGCACGAGCAGCAGGGCCGGCCGTTTCAGCGCGCGTCCCAGTTCATGCGTGAACTCGGTATTGGACACCGGCTGGGGGGCGGTGACATTGAATGGTCCAGACAGTGCATCGTGCTGTAGCAGGAACGAAATAGCCGCGACCGCGTCGCGCCGGGTGATCCAACTGAGCTGCTGATTTCCCCGTCCCAGCCGGGCCCCCAGGCCCAGGCGGAAGGGCGGGAGCTGCTTCTTGAGGGCGCCCCCTGCCGCGCTCAGTACCACGCCCGTTCGCAAGGTGGCCACCCGGATGCCGGCCGCCGCCGCCGCCGTGGTGGCCGACTCCCACTGCCGGCACACGTCGGCCAGGAAGCCGGCCCCTGGTCCCGAGTCCTCGGTGAGGATCTCATCTCCCCGTGACCCGTAATACCCCACGGCTGACGCGCTCACCATGACCGCCGGTGGTCGCGGCAACCGAGACAGCGCCGCTGAAAGCGTCGTCGTCCCGTCGACACGACTCGACAGGATGGTCGTTTTGTAGGTGGCGGACCAGCGATGGTCGGCGACGCCGGCGCCGGCCAGATGCACCACGGCGTCCACCCCGTGCAGTGTCGTGGCGTCGATGGTCCCCTCTTCGGGATTCCAGACGATCTCATCAGGCTCCGCCCTGCCGCGCACGATCCGTACCACCTCATGTCCCTGGGAGCGAAGATGCGGAACCAGCGACCTGCCGATGAGCCCACGTGAGCCAGTAAGGGCGATTTTCACGATGCCACCTATCTTTTTTCTCGACTCTTCGTCGCCTCTCCGACACGATCGCGTAGACGGCGGAGGTTCCCTTCCCATATGACCATGAAGAGGGGTTTGGCGAATTGCGCTCCCAGGGCCGACCCCAGCCACCAGGGAAACTCGAGCTGCTCCTGCCAATCGACCCTGGTTGCCGGGCCTGGAACATCGCGCAGCGTGAAGCGGCCCGACCCGCTGACGGCGCCGCGGTGCCGTACTCCGATCGTCTCACCGTGCTCCCACTCCGTGACCTCCATCGTGTCGGTGAGTTGCACGGGACCGAACCTGGTGTCGCACTCGAACCTGGTACCGACCCCCCGTCGTTGCTCGCCCTCGAAGCGGATGGCGATGGCGTCCAGCATCCATTCGGCGTGCTCCTCGAGGCGCGCCAATTCGTCCCACACCCGTTCCCGCTCAAATGGCATTTCCGTGGAGATTCGCACCGTTACCATGGAGAATCCCTTCGGGCCGCAGCGCTCACCGGGCCAATACGAACTGAGCCACGTCGATGTACCCGCTGAGAAACCCCGCCTCGCTGTAGGCCAGGTAGAAGTCCCACATTCTCCGGAACGTCCGATCGAACCCAAGCTCCTCCACCACGTCGGCCTGGACGTCGAACTGTTCCCGCCACCGACACAGCGTGGCCGCGTAACTGTCGCCGAAACGCAACTGATCGACCACCTGCAAACGGGTGTGCTCGCCGAGCACCCGACGGATCGCCTCCTCGGAAGGGATCAGGCCGCCGGGAAAGATGTACTTGTGGATCCATGTCCATGACGACTTGGTCGCCATCAGGCTGTCGTGCCCCATGAGAATCGACTGCAGGCCGACGCGCCCCGCTGGGGCCAGCCTCTCGTCGAGGGCGCGAAAGTACTCGGGCCACCAACGCTCGCCGACTGCTTCAATCATCTCCACACTGATAACCGCGTCGAATTGGCCGGTGACGTCACGGTAGTCCTCGACCCGGATGTCGATGCAAGGAGTCAGGCCTGCGAGTTCCACTCTGCGTCGAGCCATGGTGGCCTGTTCCTCGGACAGGGTCACGCTCGTCACCCGGGCACCACGTCGCGCCGCCTGGAGGGCCAGCTGACCCCAGCCGGTGCCTATTTCGAGCACTCGCGAGCCGCCAGCGACGCCGGTGGCGTCGAGCAGCCGTTCGATCTTGCGCTCCTGCGCGCGGGCCAACGTCTCGGACTCTGAATCGAAAAGCGCCGACGAGTAGGTCATCGACTCGTCCAGGAAGGAGGCAAACAGCTCGTTTGAGAGGTCGTAGTGGCGCGCCACATTACGGCGTGATCCTTCGCGGTCATTTTCCTCATCCTGCGGATGCCGACTCTCGTAGAGCCGCCGGGCCCATTGGATCCGGGGCGGGATCAGGATGTCGACGTGCCGGGCCATGGCCTCGAGCACATCGACGACGCAGGGAGCATCCCAATCACCCGCCATGTAGGCCTCTCCGAAGCCGATCTTGCCGTCCCGACCCAGGCGGGCGAAGAAGGCACTCGGGTTGATGACCTCGAGGACGGGACCGGAAGGTGACCCGAAGGAACGGCCACCCGCCAGGCGGACGCATAAGCCGGCGCAGCGGGCCGCCCGGCGAAACGCCAGCTTCGCCAGCGCCGCCCGCACCGGCGCAGGGGACGGGACGGCCATGGCCGGCCACCGAGCCAGGTCGACCGCCTCGGAGAGCCCTTCCGGCCTGGCGTCGAGAGCGGAACTCACCTTGGCTGCACCGCCAGCCCGCGCCGCCACAGTCGAAGCGCCTGCCACTGGATGAGGATTCGAGTGCGCGCGCTCGAATGTCGCAGCATGCAAAAGAGGGCAGACGTCCTCGTGAACGGTCGCCGCGTTGCCCGGAGGCTGGCCACGAACGGCTCTTCCCCTTCTCGTTCGAGGGATACCAGTACCGAAAGGGTCGATGTTGGGGGGCTGACCCGGATGCGGTACCTCCCCTCCATGTCGTTGAACGGCGAAACGTACATAGCCTTTTCGATCTCCGCCTCGCCATCGCCGCCGAGCTCGAGCAGGTAGGCGTGACGACCGCCGTAGGTGTTGTGCACTTCGACGACGACGGCACACTGCGCATCGTCCTCGTCGTAACACCAGAACACGCTGATCGGGTCAAATGTGTAGCCGAAACTCCTTGCTCCCGAGAGCATCACCACGCGGGTCGGAGCCATTCCCCGATCCATCAAGAAGCTCCGTATGTCCACATGGTCTTGCTTCCGGACCCCGGTACACCACCCCACCATTCCTCGCGGGTGCGGAAGCGCATCGAAGTCGACCAGCCAGTAGGTCGCCCGATATCCAAAGCGGTGCACGAGGGGTGAACGTCGGGAATGTGCCACGTCGGCCTGGTACAGCACGGGGACAACTACATCGTGGCTCACCATGTCACACCCAGAGATTCTGCGGCCGCCACACCCGACCGGCAGCCGTCCTCATGGAAACCCCACCCGTGATAGGCACCGGCGAACGCAATGGTCCCGTCATTGAGCCCGGGCAGTTTCCGCTGCGCCCCCACCGACCGCAACGAGTAGACGGGGTGCTCGTAGGTCATGCGGTCCAGCACGAGGGCCGGGTCGATCCGGCCCGTCGCATTGAGGGTGACCAGGTGCGGAGTGCGGGAGGGCAGGGCCTGTAACCGGTTCATGTCATAGGACACCAGGACGGCGTCCGTGTCGGCGTCGCAGCCCGGAAGGAGGTAATTCCACGAGCTGCGGGCTCGAGTCGCTCGGGGAAGTACGGATTCGTCGGTGTGCAGCCATGTCTCATTGCGGGAATAGGAGAAGGCGCTCAGCGCGGCGCGCTCTTCATCTGTGCTGGGAGTCAAGAGACGTAGTGCTTCGTCGGCGTGGGTCGCCATGACCACACGATCGAACGTGGCCACCTGGTCGCACTCATCGCGAATTTCGACCCGGCCCGCCGACCGTACGACGGCGCGTACGGGTGTCCCGGTGTGCACCGCGTGCAGCGCCTTGGCGATCTGCTCGACGTACGTGCGTGAACCGCCACTGATTGTCCGCCACGCCGGTGACCCGGTGACCGACAGCATGCCATGGTTGTCGAGGAATACGAAGAGGTACCGGGCCGGGTACGCCAACGCCACGCCGGTGGCGGCGGACCACACGGACGACACGACCGGGACGACAAAGTGTCGGACGAAATAGCGCGAGAACCCGCCCGCGGTCAAGAACTCCCGCAACGTGAGATGGTCGTCGCCCTCGGCGACCATCGCCTTCGCCTGCCGATGAAACCTCTTCACCTCCACCAGCATCCTCACGAAGGCGGGCGTGACCGCTGAGCGCGGCTGGGCCAACACTCCCCCGGCGCCGCGTCCACCGGCGTATTCGAGGCCGCATCCCTCGCAATGGATCGACATGCTCATGGTGGTCGGCTGTGTCCGCACCTTGAGCTCGGCCAGAAGCCTCCGCAAGTGGGGGTACGTCGCGTCGTTGTAGACGATGAACCCGGTGTCCACCGGTACGGTCCCCGCATCGGGCGTGACGACGTCATGGGTGTCGGCGTGGCCCCCGAGTCGCGGCGCGGCTTCGAAGAGGGTCACATCGAAACGACGTTGGAGCAGGTATGCCGCCGTGAGGCCGGAAACCCCTGACCCGACGACAGCTACCCGCGGGCGCCCAGGAGGTACTTCCGGATCCAGCGTCATGAGCAGCGCACGCCAATCCGGCTGTTGATGACCACGTCGCTACTTTAGTGCTAAATTGAGCCACCGTGAACGCGGCCGAGACGATGACGGTCCAGGAGGTCGCAGACAGCCTGGGCGTGCACTACATGACGGCATATCGCTACGTGCGCCAGGGGAGGTTGCCCGCCACCCGTCTCGGCACGGAGTGGCGGATCCATCCGTCCGATGTCGCCGCGCTGAGGGCCACGGCTCGCCGGGGCACCGCCAGGACCGGCGCTGACCGTGAGGCCTTGGAGCGCCAGATGTTGATCGGTGACAGCGCTGGCGCGTGGTGGCTCATGCAGAGCCATCTGGGCGGCGGCCTTGATCCTTCCGGCGTGCTGACCGAGATGGTGGTTCCGGCCCTTCGCTCCATAGGCGAACGCTGGGCCAGCGGCGAGGTCTCGGTGGCGGGAGAGCACCGGGCAACGGCGGTAGCACAACGAGTCATCGGGCACCTGGGAATGCAGTTCGGCCGACGCGGCAAGGACCGCGGAACGATCGCCCTCGCCGCGCCATCGGGTGACCTGCACGTCCTGCCCGTGGCGATCGTGGCCGATCTCCTGCGCTGGCGGGGGTTCGACGTCGTTGAGCTGGGTGGAAACGCGCCGGCGGACGCCCTGGGCGACGCCGTCGCCCAGGAAGGCCGATTGTTGGCGGTCGGTATCGTCTCGACGGTCAGTGGTCTCGACCACCAAGTGGCCCTTTCGGCGAGCTCGGTTCGTGACGCTGTACCCGGGGTTCCTCTCTTCATCGGTGGTGGTGCGGTCCGTTCGGAGGCCCAGGCACGTGCCCTGGGCGCCGATCTGTGGACCGGTCCGGGTTCGAACGCAGCGGTGGAAGCGGTGGAGGGCATTGCAGGCTCGACCGAAGGTCGGACGCAGCGCAGTGTCGCCTAGGGCCGATCGCACCGGGGGAGGCGGCCACCTCCTCGCCGACCTCGTTGACGGCCTCTTGGAGGCCAGCATCATCGGAAGCTTCACCAGAGTCGGGATCGTGGCGCGTCGCCGCCTGGCCCACTGGAGCGAACCGCCCCGAGTCGACGGAAAGGTGATCATGATCACCGGCGCGTCCTCGGGGATCGGTCGCGCCTTGGCCGTCAGCCTGGCCCGCCTTGGCCCCGATCTCCTACTGGTCGGCCGCGACGAGGCGCGGCTGGCCGTCACTCACCGCTGCGCCGCGGCCACAGGGGGAGGTGGCCGGATCGTGCACGCGAGCGTCGACCTCGTCGACCAGGGCGAGGTCTCCTCGTTCGCCGATGGTGTCTTGGAGTCGGAGTCGCGCCTCGACGGTGTGGTCCACTGCGCCGGAGCCATGTACGCCGATTACCGGACCGCGGCCGACGGTACCGAGCTGACCCTGTCCACTCACGTGGTGGCGCCGTTTCAGCTGAGTCTGCTGCTCTCACCACTGCTGTTCTCAACGCCCCTGCCGGTGATCGTCACGGTGTCTTCGGGCGGGATGTACACACAGCGTTTCGACCTCGACGACCTCGAACTCACCCCAGACGACTACCGGGGAGTCACGGCGTACGCCCGGGCCAAGCGAGCGCAGGTCGTGCTGGCACACGAATGGGACCGTCGGTGGCGTCCCGAGGGTGTAGCCAGCTACGCCATGCACCCCGGATGGGTGCGCACGCCGGGACTCACCGCCAGCCTTCCGACCATCGCCCGCCTCGGGCCACTGCTACGGACGCCCAGTGAGGGCGCCGACACCGCGGCGTGGCTGGTGGCCGCTGGACAACGCGGTGCTGGCGCGCCAGGTGGGGATCGACCAGAACCGGCCGCCCAACCGGGTGGTATCTGGCTCGATCGGCGGCGACGGGGCGAATATTACGTCCCCACCACCTATCGCCGGCCCGCCGATCGCCAACGCGAGGGTGAGGCGCTCTGGGAGTGGTGCACCGAACGAACGGGGTTGGGCGGATGACGACCCGGGCCGTCGTGTGGTTTCGCCGCGACCTCCGCCTCAACGACAATCCGTCGTGGGCCTCGGCCAGCGAGGCGGCCGACCGCGTCACGGCTCTCTACGTCCTCGACCCCACACTTCTCCGGGGCGCCGGAGAATTCAGGCGTTCGCAACTGTTCGCGCATCTCCATGGGCTTGACGACTGCCTGCGGCGACATGGCGGACGTCTCATGGTGCGCAGCGGCACTCCCGAAAAGATCGTCCCGGAGGTTGCCGCAGCGCGTGGGGGCGCCCTGGTCTGCGCCAACGCCGATGTGACTCCTTACGCGCGACGCCGGGACGGCGCGATCAAGGACCTTCTGGGGTCGGGATTTCAGCGCTGGTGGGGCAACCTGGTCCAGCCCCCCGGCACCGTCGTCACGGCGAAAGGGCGGACCTCGAGGGTCTTTACCCCATTTGCCGCAAGATGGGATCGATTGGCCCTACCGACTTGGCCCGACGGCGCGCCAGTGGACATCGACGATGACACGGGTGAAGGCCTTCCGGCACTCGGCTCAGAGCCCTTCCAGTCCGGCGGTGAGGTGGCCGCCACTGCCCGGTTGCACGACTTCTCGCGCCGGGCCGACCAGTACGACGATATGAGGGATCTCCCGGCGATCGATGGCACGTCGGTCCTGTCGGCCGATCTGCGCTTCGGCACGCTCGCCCCCCGTACGGTCGTCGCCACCATCGGCACGTCGACCCGCGGCCGCGCCGCGTTCGTTCGTCAGCTGGCCTGGCGAGACTGGTACGCCCACCTCTTGTGGGAGTCTCCATCGCTGGTCGACCGATCCATGCGAGCCGAACTTGACGGCATCCGGTGGGAGAATGACCCGACCGATATCACGGCGTGGCAGGAGGGTCGCACCGGGTATCCCTTGATTGATGCAGGCATGCGGCAGTTGGCCACCACCGGATGGATGCATAACCGGGTGCGCATGGCCGCAGCCTCCTTTCTCGTCAAGGACCTACTGGTGGACTGGCGCATCGGGGAGCGCTGGTTCCGTCGTCTGCTCGTCGATGCGGACGTGGCGCAGAACGCCGGCAATTGGCAATGGGTGGCCGGGACGGGTCCCGACGCCGCCCCGTACTTCCGCGTCTTCAATCCGGTCCGGCAGTCCGAGAAATTCGACCCCGACGGGGCCTACATCAGAGCGTTCGTGCCGGAGTTGGCCGGTATGGCGGCGCCCTGGGTCCATAAGCCCTGGACCGCTCCCG
>Ga0302325_10025410_pt1 | contig 12306 bp, 7 predicted proteins | sample Palsa_T0_2_FD_201948 | JGI IMG/M metagenome (GOLD analysis project Ga0302325, IMG submission 201948) | Peat permafrost microbial communities from Stordalen Mire near Abisko, Sweden - Palsa_T0_2 | ecosystem: Environmental > Terrestrial > Soil > Palsa > Peat permafrost | place: Sweden: Abisko...
GTTTCTGCACGCCTTGAATTCCAGTGTATCCACGCTACGGCATTTCCTGCTGTCCAAGCATGTACATCCTCAAGAACTGTTTCGGGAGATGTCGCGACTTGGCGGCGCTCTTTGCACCTTCGGGCTTGAAGTGCATCCTCGATCGCTGCCGGTCTATGACCATCGTGACATCGGTGCGTGTTTCGAAGCGCTGGACGAGCACATCCGCCGCCATCTGGAGATCGTTATGCCTTCCAAGGCAATCACGATTCCATTGCTGCCAGTCGGGAACTCCATCTACGAGGGCGAAGTGAAAGATGAGCGCTGTGTCGGCGCCTCACGCTGGCTGCTGGAAATTCGCTCGCGCCTGGGCGAAGCTGACCTGATCGCGCGCGTGCCCCAATTGGTCAAGGTCTGTTCCGCCCGCTTTGTTGTGGAACTGGTCAAGCGCGCCCTGCCAGGCCTGGCCCTGCGTCACTTGCCTGTTCCGCCTGCGGAGGTGGCGGCGAAAGTGGAAAGCCAATACTTCGTGATCAACCGGACCGGCCCATGCTGGGAGACCATCGTGCAGACGCGCAAGGCGGGGGTCTATGTTCCGGGAGAGATTCCGTCGCCTGAAATGAACCTGATCGTATTACTCGACGACCAAGGAAAGTAGCTCGCAACCGTTTGGTGAAACAACGGCTGCCCCACATGGTAGGCGCCTACAGGGTGTTCTATTTGCCTGTGAGGGGTGTAGTACGCTAATCAGCAGCCATGATCCGTCCAAATCAGGGTACTGTGCCGGCGGTAAAGGTCACTGCGGAGGTGAGCCCGGGCGCATGGTGTAACTTCCGATTCGACAAGCCCTTCAAGATCGGACGTCTGAAAGACTGCGAAGTAGCTATCGACAACTCTTTCGTGAGCCGGGCCCATGCGGAAGTTGCCTTTGAGAGCGGACACTGGTCTATCCGCGATCTTGCCAGCGCAAATGGCCTCTTCGTCCGGGGCGCGCGGGTATCCTCTGCTCCTATCGATGGCCTGACAGTCGTCAGACTCGGAATCGAGGGTCCGGAAGTCAAATTCGAAGTGGAGAAACCCCCAGCGGAGGCGCCAGCCGCGAGAACCCTGCGCACAAAAGAAGCGGCCTTAACCCCCTACATCGATCATTACTTTTCAAAGCCTGACGCCGCCCAACCTGCAGGCGAGCACACCATGTTCATCCGCCAGGCATTCGCCCATGTCGAAACCAAGCGGAAGAAGAAATTCGGTGTAGTCATCGGAGCGCTGCTGGCCGTCGGTCTCGCGGCCGGCCTGGTGGCCTACCACGAGCATCAGCAGCTGCTACAGCAAAGAGCGACAGCGGAAGAACTCTTCTACGCCATTAAGACGCAAGACATCGATCTTGCCAATCTCGACCGCACCCTCGCCAATACGAGCGGCCAAGCGGGCGTCGAACAGCTCAACAAGTTTCGGTTGAGGCGCCAGGAAATGGAGAAGAGCTACGATAAATACCTTGCGACACTAAACATCTATAGCCCTAAGATGACCGAGCGGCAGCGCCTGTTATTACGAGTGGCCCGGATATTCGGTGAGTGCGAGCTGGACATGCCGCCCGATTTTGAGGCCGAAGTCAACCGGTACATTGAGAGATGGAGATCGTCTGGCCGGCTCAAACAGGCCATCGTTACCGCCCAACAGAATGGATACACCGAGACCATCTCTCGTGAGATGCTCGCACGTGGTCTTCCCCCTCAGTTCTTTTACCTTGCGCTGCAAGAGAGCAACTTCAATCCCTATGCGGTCGGTCCGCATACGCGCAAGGGCTATGCAAAAGGAATGTGGCAGTTCATTCCGGAAACCGCTCTCAAGTACAGCTTGCATCTGGGTCCTCTGGTGGACCAACCAAGACCTGACCCCGGCGACGATCGCCACAACTTCAAGAAGGAAACAAAGGCGGCAGCTGTCTATATTCAGGACCTCTATGGCACCGATGCGCAGGCCTCGGGATTTCTGGTGATGGCTTGTTATAACTGGGGTGAGAATCAAATCCTCCCGTTGATCCAAAGCATGCCGGCGAATCCGAAAGAGCGCAACTTTTGGAAGTTGCTGTCAAAGCATCGCGACAAAATACCTCAGGAAACATACGACTACGTTTTCTACATCGCATCGGCCGCAGTCATCGGGGAAAATCCAAGACTCTTCGGGTTTGATTTTGACAATCCCCTTGCCGAGGGGGCGGACAAAGTTAGCTTGGCTGCCCCGAATCGCGAATAGAAGACGATGACTGCGTTTATTTTCGCTTGAGAGTTTTCCAGTCGGAGCCCTCTTCGGGCACCGGCATGGCGCTGTCGCTGTCAAGGACGTGATTGAAAAAGGTGCTGGCCTCGCACGCAGTCACCTCCTTGAAGGCGCCCACCAGCGCGGGCCCCATTTTGCCTCCCTGGTGGCAGCCCCAGAGATGCGAGTAGGCGTCCGAAGTCAAGTTCTTCTTAGGCAGCGCGGCAGTAAGTTGGGCGGTCTCGAACCTCACGTCATCCCCGGGGAGAACTCCCTTGGGATTAGACCACCCATAGAGTAGATAGAATGCCTCCTCGTCGGAGTGGCCGACATAATCGAAGCGCTTGATTTTGATTTTTGAACGGTTGATGGAAGGCGGCTCCACGCCGGCCGATTTCATAAGTTTCTTCCAGCGTGCAGACCATTGCCGGCTCGAGGGGGTCAACGCGGCATCGAAGTAGCTCCCCTGGTCCGAAACTGCGACGCTGTCCATATCGTCCTCGTTCCTGGTGTCCATCACGTTCTTCCAGTACTGTGCGGAAATCGATCCGGTGAGGAGATAATCCGACAGATCCGAAGGGTCGTTGAATACCAGCAGCTTTACCAGCACGTCTGGCAACTGCGGAGTTCCGGCCAAAGACCGGCCAAAAACGATCCGGTGCGGGATATTGTGGATGTAATCGATCTCCTCATCAGCGCGGCGGGGGCGCTTGATAATACCGTCCGAGTTGGCGGTGGTCGTGCGCATGAGGATGTCATGGTTGATCATCTCTTCCGGGTCGCTATCCGTGGCGGAGGGGTTGATGAAGAACGGTTTAGTCTCGCTGCCAGAGTCGCCCGGGTTAACCACCTTCACACTGGCGGTTCCGCGGCGGGAGATTGTGGACGACGGCACCACTGCGCTCAGAAGCGTTGCGCTGATAAAGGCCGTCGATAGCGTCGAGCCCTCCCAGGTCACCTTCGCTCCCGGAAGGAACCCCGACCCGTTCACGATGAGGTTGAAACCGGCGTCTCCCGCCGTTTTCGCATTCGGGGTCAAGCTGGTAATTTGCGGCGTCGATGGGGACGCGGGTCGGGTAGCGTGTGCGGAGCCGCCCCCCTTGGCTGATGGATCGTACTCCGGGTTTCCCGCAACCCACGGTGAGTTGCGATGCAGTCTCAGGTTGTAAGGCGAAGCATCCCAGTCGAGGGACTGCCGCCGGAGATAGCCTTTCATGAAGACCATGATGGTCACGACGTCCCCCGGTTTCGGCTTCACCATCTGGTTGGCATACAACTTGATAGCAGGCTCGAGGAAGTTGGCCCAGTACACGTCGTGAGTGATAGCCGGCTTCCCTGGCGGCCCTTTGAGGTAACTCTGCACTCCGGACAGAGTTTTAGGATTGGGGCAGGCCACCCAGTCATTCACTTTCGGGTCTTCTTCCCAGTAAATGTACCCGTTGTAGGTGTTCGAGCAGCTTCCAACTACGCACACGTATTCTTCGGGCATCCGGCTGTTAATGGGGTTATGACCGCCCTTATCGCCCGGTGCCCCGCGCTTGAAGTTCTTTCCCTTCCCCACGGTCGTTGATCCTCACCGGTAACGCATCAGAAGCCGTGCTCTTTCGCCAGCTTATCGCAGAAAGCCTGAGTGGTTTCTCCCTCCTCCGGAGGATCGATCCCATGCTCCGTGCAAAATTCTTCTATCGCCGCCGTCGTCTTGGGCCCATGAATCCCATCTACCGGACCGGCATCGTACCCCAGGTTGCCCAGCCGCGCCTGAATTCCCGTAATGCTGTCGGACGGGTCCAGCGTGCCCAGTTCGAACTCGTATTCCAGCACGTCGTCCCCTTCGCCAACGATCAGGCGTCCGTTCTGCGCCCCGGGAGGAATCTCCTGTTCGAGCTTGCCGCCGCCATCGGTGGTGCCATGGAACGACTCGCCATCCACAATCAGCTGGTATGGTTGCGAGGCTACTGGCTCGTCCAGGTCCTTGACCACGATCCGCAGTATGGAAAGGTTGGATTTTCGGACGTACGCATGATGCTGGTCGGTAGCGGCGTCTTCTACCCGTTGGCGGATGGGCGGAACAAAGACCTGATCGCCCGGAAGGAGCACGTGCGGGTCGCCACGCGCCTGCCTCAGGGCGGAGTTGGACGGGTGATTCCAGATGGTCTGCCACAGGTGGCCTGCCTGGTCAGAAATGGACGAGATGCAGTCGCCGGTTTGCACCACGTATGTTCCCGAGCCCACCGGCCTGGCTCCCTGAAATGGAGTCTTATCCGCCATTCCCGGCGAAGCTAAATCGTCGTTCCATGTTTGTCAATTGAAAATGCGGGGGGCACTCCATCGATATAAGTTGGAGGGAACCTCTGCGCGGGGGCCGCCGAATCATCATCAGCATTCCCGTTATCACTAAACGGCCGTTGAATGCAGCAGCGTGTTCAGTACCGGAGAGCAGCAGGTTTCTGCCGCATACCTGGCCTTGTCATCGTAGAGCGCGCCGAGGTTGCTGAGATAGGTGGCGACTTATAAGGGTTCGAGATGAAAACGGATCAGTTCTTTGAGCTGAACCAAATGCGTTCAGCCTCGTCCGTTGTGGCCACGAAACCTTTGGCCCCATGGGAAGTTCCGGGCCGGATGGGGATCTTTTTCAAGGAAAATTTTATGGCTTTCCCGTTGGTCAGGTAATTAATGCTCTCGCGCCAATCGGCCGGCGTACTTCGAGCCTGATAGCCGAAAGTAAGATTATCAATCTGACCGGTCCTCCACGCCGCATCCCATGGATGCTCCTCGCGAGGATCATCGACGCGCAAGTAACGGTGTATTGCCCCGATGGGTGTGTCCCCAACAGGCACCAGAACCAAATGGACGTGGAACCGGGTTACGACAATTTGGATGCTGGTTTGGTTCATCCTGTAGCGGGCGAGAAAAGCGTCTTCGCCACTGACGATCGCGCGGGCGGCACGCAGCCTGGACGGCAGGTCCGGCGCTACAAACTCCGGCTTCAGGACTGTCTTGATCCACTTCGTGGTGTCGTCGAGAAGATCCGAATCAACTTGAGCAGCCTGGTCGATCCGGACTTTGATTGCATCAGGAACTGGCCAGATCAGGCCTTTGAAAAAGAACTGCATGTTGGTCTGGACCGTGGGCTCGCTCGTCATCCCCATGAATTGCTCTTGTGCTGGAACTTCTTCGACTTGCATAGATTTCTCCGTGTCAGGGTACCGGCAACCACTTGCTAGAAGGAATATCGTAAGGACTGCTGTAAAATTTGCCATTACGATCGAAATAGCCTTCAGGCGTGCTCGAGTACCAAACCATGAAACGTGGATGCCCATTCTGCCGAATACTCTGCCACCAATGAAATAGCGAGAATGCATTGGGAAAGCCCTCACCTCCATTTTGCACGTTTGATGGATAGGAGTGGGTGGGGAATGCTCCTGGAATCAAGTTACCCTTGTAGTAAAGACACGCCTCGAAATTGTCCAGATACGGCCCGGTCACTTCCAGCTGGCCGACTAATTTTACTTCCGCATCGTAGGTCATTCCCATATGTGTGAACGTATGCGTCTGCGGTCCTGGCGAAGGTCCTCCGTCGATTTCTACCAGGTCGTTCTCGGTCAGCCCAATCGTGCTGCCGTCCGGCATCCGGTTGGTCTTCGGATATACCCAGGCCCGGACTGCCTGTACGCCGACCGACGCCAGCATCGTTTTCATCAATTGCGCATAAGTGATGCATGCGCCCACGCACCACGATCTAGCCGGCTCACCTGAGTCGGGGGCAAGGCGGGTCCCTTCAATCCACATCACCCATTCGTCAATGAGCTTGATGTAGTCGCCGCTTCCATACTGGACGCGCTCGTCTCGTCCGCCGTAGAAGTGCGGCGGACCGCTGTTGTTCACGTGTTTGCCGACGCGCCAAACCAGCTTCTTCAGGTCGTCGGGCGATGGGACGGGAAACCGCCGGCTGCTTCCGCCGATTGCTAGAGTTACCTTATCCAGCCGCTGCTTGGTCAATCCGTCGATAGGGGAGAGTGCGATTCCCGCGGTTGTCGGGTCACCGGGTTCTCGCGGATCGTCGTAGATACCGAATATTTTGAAGTTTGCTTGATTGATTGTTCCTGCAGGAGTGATACCCGTTACCGACCACACGAGTCGAAGATGATATCGAGAAACCTCATTGGGTAGCGTGCCACCCAGTGCGATCATTGAAAGGATTTGTTCCTGCGAGCCTGCCGGCCAGTTCACAGAGGCGGTGCCTGCGGTCAGGGCGGTCTTAATGCCATCCAGCGTCGGAGTTGCAGTGAGCGTAAATGTTCTAGCCGTGGGTGCGGGAAGCGAGGATCGGAGCCTGACCTTCATGTGAACTGGGCGAAGACGCCGGTAACAGGCCCCCCGCTCCAGATTATCCTTGGTTTCCCAGTCCCAACCGGTGAGAGGCTTGCCGCGCCCCCAACCTTTGAAGTTCTCAGGAATGGTCGGGTAATTCTGCCGGTCTGGGTCAGTGTTGCTGAGGTTGTTGCCGTTTGCCTCCATTGGATAGTCATCGATGAACTCGATCCCAGTTACCCGGACCGTCCAAGGGGTGACAAGCACGGCGCGGTGTCGCGCTCCTGACCTCACTCGCGGTACTCTGCGCGCAGCATCTGCCATTTCAGAAGTTCTCCTGGCAGGACTTTTTATTCGCCATCATGTAGGTACCGCAGCTTACTCCGCGTCTCGTCGCTCAGATCCCCAGTAGCGTCGAGCCCGAACCTGGCCTGAAATGCACTGAGCGCCTCTTTCCGATCTTCATCGGAAAGACCGCCTTCAGCATCGACCGGCCCAAAGCCGAGATTGATCAACCGAGCGTCGACGCCGCTCAATTCATCCACCGGGTCTAGGTCTCCCAGCTGGAGTAAAAAGGTGTAACCCTCATCTGGCTTGCTACCACCTTGCGGAAAGATGGTGATCTCGCCTGTTGTCGCGTCGGCGAGGATCTCCCGCTCGACCATTCCTTCGTCATCCGTGGAGCCTTCCCACTGGTCGACACCGACGGATAAGCGGTATTTCGTGTTTTTGTATGGCTGATGAAGATCGTCTTTCAAACAGAGCCGCAACTGCACGTGAGGCTGTTTCAGTTCAAACGCATGACGCTGATCGGTTCCCTTCGAGATCTCCTTCGTTTCGCGATCGGGGATGAAGAGAGTATCTCCCGGACAGATAATGTTCGGATTGGGCCTCTTTTGCCGAAAATCAGCGTTCTCCGGACGCTGGTAGATGGTTTGGTAATCGGCGAAGCCGTATGCCTTGGCGATACTGGAGAGGCACTCTCCTTGTTGCACTTGGCGATAGCCCATAACTCGCTCCGCTTTCCTGGCACTCGCTTTCCTGGATTGACCGGCCAGGTTATTTTGGCGACCACGCTGCCTTGTCGCGGTTCGGGAAAGTCACCTTACATACACCGCTCTCGATTCCCTCAACACGAGCCACGCCCTTTTCGTCCAGCGTGCCTTCGGCGACCGTCTGTCCATCCGGCATAACGACTCGATAGGGTTCGCCAGGAACCGGCTTGCCTTGTTCGTCGGTCAACTTGATCTCTATCCAGTGCGTCTTCTCTTCTGCGCCTGGTTCGCCGGGTTTTGCTGCCTTGTGGGGCGTGAGTGAAACCAGGCCGTACTTCCCCGTCCCTTGATTTATCTGCTGTTGCTTGATTTTGTCCATCTCGCCGGGGTCGGCATTATCCGCTTCGTCGGCTGGTTTGGGCGTCATTGGAGGAACTAACGAACAAGCCTGCCCCTGCGTGGGCGGCGATCCTGGCCCGGAATTGATCATCACCATGGATCCCTGAATGGTAACCATACCGCTCGCCGCAATCGTCACGCCGGATGGGTCAAGCACGATTGAATTTCCTCCGCACTTGAGCGTGATTCCGGTCGGCGCTTCCAGAACGATGGTCATGCCAGCTTTAAGATATGCAGCCATCGAAACCTGGGTGGAGTAGTTCTGACCAAATTGCTCGGCCACATCTCCGTTTACTTTCAGGGATCGACTTCCGTCCACTTCCTGGGCTTCTTTGCCGGTCACCTTCAGGTAATGATCGCGTCCAACCGCTTGAACGTAGTCGCGCTCGACGGTCTCGTGATGGTCGTTCTTGGTTTGTTCGAATTTGTCCTGCTCGACGATGAGATGAAGATCTTTGCAAACGGTCTCGTACTCATTATTCTTCACACGTATGTCGAGGTTTTTCTCGGCATGCATGAAGATCTGTTCGTCTCCCTTTTTATCTTCGAAGCGAAACTCGTTGAATCCGTCACCCCCTTTGCTGCTGTTGGTTTTCAGTACGGTCTTGGTCATCTCGCCCGGCAAAGCATAAGGGGGCATTTCTTCGCCGTTGTAAACTCGCCCGGTGATGATCGGCTGGTCAGGATCGCCTTCGAGGAAATCGACAATGACTTCCTGCCCTATGCGAGGAAGCGACACGGCGCCCCAGCCGTGGCCGGCCCACGCCTGCGACACGCGAATCCAGCAGGAGCTTTCGGCGTCGTACTTTCCGGCACGATCCCAGTGAAACTGCACCTTTACCCGCCCAAACTTGTCAGGGTAGATCTCGTCTCCGGTGGGCCCGACAACGATCGCTGTCTGCGGGCCTTGCACAAAAGGCCTGCGCGCGGTGCGTGAAGGCCGGAAAGGAACATCGGCAGGGATGCAGACGATCCGATTGCTATAGCGCGACGGTTGTTCGGTCTGGCCTGAACGGTAACCGCTGGCTGTCGCTTCATGTTCGACTTCCGTGATAAGCCATTCACGGTTCTGGGAACTATCAGAATGATCTGACAGTTCAAAAGTAAAGCCTGGCAAAAAGGCGCGACATGTAGTATCGGCGTGCGCGACCTCCTGCAACGATTCCTCAGCTTCCATGCGCACCCGGGTAATCGCCTCAACTTCGCCCCTGTTGTCGCAGCCCCCAGGGTAATCGTAGATTTGCAACTCCTTCTTCCAGGTTTGGACCACGCTATTAACGGAAGCAGAGACTGTGGTTGAGGGGGTCTCAAAATTGAAATCGGTCAGCGCCCACGAACCAGGCCGCAGTTCCTGTTCGGATAGCCAGGTTCTCACGACATCGTCGTCGTCCGCGTGCGTATTCTCGCCACCTCGGAATTCCGCCTTGTGCTGCACTGGACAAGGTTTTGCTGCGGATGGTGAGTCAGCGAGAACCATCACGTGTTTTTCTGCTTCATGGCGAAAGAAATAGTAGATTCCGTGGTACTCCATAAGTCGGGATACAAAATTGAAATCAGTCTCCCGATACTGTACGCAGTAAGCTCGCTTGGGATAGCTCTTGGTCAAGCTTAATTCGTAATCATTGAAGCCCAGACTCTTGAAGACTTCCTCAATGATGTCCGGAGTGGATTTGTTTTGAAAGATGCGGCAATCGGCCCTTCGCGTTAGAAGCCAGAACCAAGGCACCACCTGTGCGGAGTAGTGGAGAAAATTGAAGTCTCCTCCGGTCTGTCCAAAACGGCTGACTACACCGTTGATCAACCGTTCACCGCCTTCCAGCGCAACGGTGATAGTCACGGGTTTCCCGACTATGTCTTCGTAACTGATTCTTTTCTGCGAGAGCAGCTGCAATTCAAAGGAAAACGGCGCAGAGATGCTCTCGGTGCCGCTGTATCGGAGAAGCATGAGCGTGTCCGGGCCCAGCGAAGTGTCAATAGCTATGAGTCGCCCTGACTGCCCCTCTGTCGCCACTTGGTCACCTCGAAAGGCATCTATCCAGACGCTTATGCCCAGCCAAATCATGGCTCGCAATCAAAGGGATTGGAGACACAAGAAATGTCTCCTTCCCCTGTCCCAGGGAACTGGGAAAGCAGGGAATCCGAGAAAGACGCAAGTATCGCCGACCCCTGATGTCAAGTCAAGCCGAACCCGCGGGCAAAGCCAGCTTGGCGCAAAAGCCCGGCGTGAAGTAGAGCGGGGTCTGTCCGCCACCAGAACCGAGAGCAGCTCAAACCCTAGCCGTGAAAACCGGGCGCCGCTACGCAACGGCCCAGGTTGGTTAACGCCACGAACCTCTGCGGAAGCGTAATACCTTTTTTGCCGCGGCTGTTTCCTTCTGCAGAAGCTTAAGCTCCTCTTGAGCCTGCGGCGACGCAAGCTCAAGCCATGGTGCCGTCTCCCGCAGAACCTCTTCGGCACCCTGACTGTCGTCCTCGGTGAGGAATTTACGAGCTGAAGCAATCGCTGCAGACGCCCTCTCGCCATAGATCTCCTCGCAGCGCCGGCGCAACCGCTTTATCGTTTCCTCTAGACCTCCAGCATCCGCCGTTGCCACGGTCTTGAGAGCCTTCTTAAGATCCTCGGTACCCTGGGCAGTCCCCAACTGCGCATAACACCGGCCCAGCACGATTGAGAAGTTTGCATCCGCCTCCTGCAGATTCCTCGCCCGCACCCGTGCTTGTTCCACGCGCTGCAATTTCTTCACGCCACCCGATTGTTCTTTCAGGAGAAGTACCGCCTCGTCAAACAACTCCATGCGTATCAAGTGATCGACGCGTTCGATCGCAGCGTCCGCTCTCTGTTCAGTGGCCTGTTGCTTCTGCAGCGCCTCTTCCAGCTGGCGATGCAAGACGGGCTCATCCACCTGTCGCAGCGCGCGGCGCAGCAGCTGCACTGCGTTCTCATAGTCTTCCAACTCGATTAAGCGTTTCGCCTGAGTGTAGGTTCGTTCGAGGACCTCCTGCGAAATGCGCTTGGAACCCTCCGACTTTGCGAGCTCGAGAAGACCATCAATCTCATACGAGGAAAAACCATCTGCCTGACAGCGCTCCAGGATCCTCGCCGCCTCGAGGTAAAGACGATTATCAATGGCCTGAGTAGCTTCCTGGAGCCGCTGTGCCAGCTGGCGCTCTCGTGTTTGCCGTGTAACACGCTCCGAAAGGGCTGACTCCAGATTTAACAATTGTTCATTCCCAGGCACCCGGGGCAACGCCTCGCGAATACGGGCAAGAGCCTCTTCGGGCGGGAGCTCAGCTGAAATCTTAGACACGTCGCGTATGAATAACTCATCTTCCATCTGCTGAATGCGGGGTTCAAGGCTTAGCCTGAGGCGGAGCAGAGAAGGATCGTTGGGAAATTCCTTGAGGGCATTGGTCAAATCCGCAGAGACCAAACGCAGCTTATCAATGGTGGCAGAAACGGCTGCTTTTTCTTCAAGCTTGCGCACGAGGGTTTTGCGTCTGTCTTCGGTTAAGACGATGGCCAGCTGATCCTTGAACCGGAGGACCTCCGCATTCTCCGGGGAGATGGCCTCAGCCTTGTGCAGCCACACCAAAGCCTCTTCGAAGTCCCTTGCCGCCAGCTGTTCCTTAACCTCGTCCAAGATGACGCGAAGCTCTGCTCTCCGCCGCTTCTCCTCGATTTCCTGCTCCAACACCTTACAAAGAGCCATGATCTGGGAGTTGTACGGATCCAGCCGCTGCGCCGAGGCCGCATGCAATTGTGCGCGGGTAAGTTCACCCTTCTTACGAGCGTTGGCGCTTTCCTGCAAAAGCTGGGAGACTCTCTCCTGGGTTTGTTTGCCCTCGATAACGGACTTGCGCACCTCGATCAAGGTCGCACTCGCGGGACTGAGCCCCAGCCCTTCGTCGCACAACGCGAGTGCTCTTTCCCAATCCCGTTCGCCCGCAGCCTGTTGCGCAAGGCGGGTAAGTTCATTGACTCTTCGGCCCCTTTCCTGCTCGGTCAAGCGTTGTTCCACCAGCGAGAGGAGACGCTTGCCGGCAACATTCTGGCTGTCCAGGCGCAAGAGTTGGCGTAAGGCGGTCCGGGCGGCGTGGAATTCGCGCTCACTGAAGTGTTGCTCTGCCTCGACCATCAATTCGCTGATGTGGGCTCGCGTGATGCCTTCCGCAACCTCGTGCAGATCCATGGCCAGATCGTCTGCATCCGCGTATCGATCCAAAGGTGACTTTGCCAGGGCACGCGCGACGATGGCATCGAGGGCGGCAGGGCACTCCGCTACCAACTGCGATGGAGCAGGTGGGTCCAAACGCAGGATCTGCTCAATGACAGCGGGATAGTCGGCGTCGAAGGGCAATCTGC
>Ga0302325_10025411_pt1 | contig 12306 bp, 15 predicted proteins | sample Palsa_T0_2_FD_201948 | JGI IMG/M metagenome (GOLD analysis project Ga0302325, IMG submission 201948) | Peat permafrost microbial communities from Stordalen Mire near Abisko, Sweden - Palsa_T0_2 | ecosystem: Environmental > Terrestrial > Soil > Palsa > Peat permafrost | place: Sweden: Abisko...
ACAAGATTCCGTGCCGACCGACGGGAGGACTTACGCGTAGCAGCAAGAGGACGTGCGAACGTCCCGGACGGGCTCACTGCGCGTGGGGCGGTCACTTCGTGACTTTTGCCGAGCTTCGCGCGGACCTCCCGTTGGTCGGCACGAAAATCTTGTTTGCGACCATTCTGTGTCACAATCTCAGGACCATGGCCCAGCGGAACCCAGGCGATCACCGTCTGCACCGGCCGCTCGCTCTGCGCGATCTGGTGCTCGCGCAGGTGCTGTGCGTGGTGGGCAGCGCGTGGGTGGGCGTCGCCGCGGGGATTGGCCGCGCGCAGTCCGTGGTCTGGGTGGTGGCCATGCTGCTGTTCTACGTGCCGATGGCGGCGTCGGTCATCTGCCTCAATCGCCAGATGCCGCTTGAAGGCGGCTTGTACGTGTGGGCGCGCGAGGGTTTCGGCGACCTGGCCGGCTTCCTCACCGCGTGGAACCTCTGGGTCTACGGCATCGCGGTTACGGCGACCATCCTCTACGCCATTCCGACTGAGCTCTCCTACCTGATCGGCCCCGCGGCCGCGTGGCTGCCGGAGAATCACCTCGCTTCGACGCTGATCGTAATGGCCATCGTCGGCGCCATCACGCTGGCGGCGCTCTACGGCCTCGAACTCGGCAAGTGGATTCACAACGCCGGCGGCCTCGCCATGATGGCCGTCTTCGCCGCGCTGATTTTGCTGCCGCTGTGGGCCATCGCGGAGCATCAGCCGATCCACTACACGCCCTTCTCCATCGCCGCGCCCGCGATCAATCTGCGCACGCTGGCGCTGTTCGGGCAGATGCTCTTCGGCGCGCTGTGCGGGTTGGAGTACATCGCCATCCTGGCGGGCGAGAGCCGCGACCCGGCGCGCTCCATCGGCCAGTCGGTGCTGTGGGCTTCGCCGGTTATCTGCGCGATGTTTATCCTGGGGACGGCGTCCATTGTGGCGCTGGTTCCGCGCAGCCACATCGATTTCATCGCGCCTATTCCGCAGGCCATGCGCCTTACGCTAGGCCAGCACGGACTCGCAAATCTTGCGGCCATGCTGGCGATCCTGCTGCTGCAGGTTCGGCTGATCGGCGCGGCCAGCTACATCTTTACCGGAGTGACGCGCCTGCCCATGGCCGCGGGCTGGAACCACCTGGTGCCGGCGTGGTTCACGCGTCTGCACCCGAAGCATCGCACGCCTACCAACTCCATCCTCGCCACTGCCGCGCTGGTTATCGCGCTGGTGATTGGCGGCAGCGCGGGTGTCCATGCGCAGGAGGCGTTCCAGCTGCTCGAGAACGCCAGCCTGACCCATTACGAAGTCGCTTATCTAGTGATGTTCGCGCTGCCCCTGGCTGGAGCGGCGGGTATGCGGCGCGGGCTGCCGGGCTGGCTGCGTTGGACCTCGGCGGTGGGTTTCGTGGCGACGCTCTTCAGCCTGGGGATTTCTGCCTACCCGTTTGTGGCTGTTGTGAATGCGCGCGTCTATGCGCTGAAGATTCTGGGAACTATCCTGGTCAGCAACCTGATTGCCCTCGCGTTCTACGCTCGCCGCAGACGCTCCGCGACGGCAGAAGAACCGCTCTCAGAGGCAGCCTGAGGTGAACACGGCAACCCGGCAGGCGTCCTTAAGCTGCCGCGTTCGGCTGGCGGTACTCCAGCCTGGCAATGGATTCGAGGATAGAAACCTTTACGTGGATCACTTTGGGATCGCCCGGGTCGAGCTCGCGCGTCTCGTTCAACCGCCTCAGAGTCGACCGCAGAACATCAATCAGCGACCGTGAAGAAAGCTGCATAAGGACCCCCTGCATGATGCGACCTGCTTAGTCCGATGCCCGCGCCACTGGCCGCGTTGTCTCGCTTGAGCCGCTTCCACTCGGACGTGGCAATTGAGCGGCGAACCTTTTGGGTGCTGGGCGCGTAGTTGGGGACATGAGAACAGATTGGATTGGGCGCCGAGTGGCTCGGGTTGGAGTGGTGGTGCTGCTGCTGGCGGGGATGGCGAGTGCGCAGGCGGCGCGAGACCTGGCGGGGACATGGCAAGGGACGCTGCCGGTGGGCAACGGTCAGCGGCTGGTGGTGAAGATTGCGAAGCAGGCCGCGGGGTGGAGTGGGGTGGTATACAGCCTGGACTCGGGTAATTCCTCCCAGGGCAGGAACACGACGCAGATGAGCCTTGCGGGGCCGGAGGTGCGGTTTGCGATTGCGCCGGTTGACGCGAGCTACGAGGGCAAACTGAGCGAGGATGGGGCGTCGATTACGGGGACTTGGACGCAGGGTGGGCAGGCGCGACCTTTGAACCTGGCGCGAGCGGCGGGCGATGCGCAGTGGGAGATTCCTCAGGCTCCGGCAGCGATGGCAAAGGACGCGGACCCGGACTGGGAGGTGGTGACCGTAAGGCCGACCGATCCGGCCGCCACCAACGCCTCGATTCGCATGAATGGGAGGCAGTTTGTCCTGGAGAATCGTTCGGTAGAGACGCTGCTTCTGGCCGGATATGGCGTTCAGAAGAAGCAGATTGTGAACGCGCCGGACTGGATTGGGACGGAACGGTGGGACGTAAGGGGTGTGCCCGACGTGCCGGGACAGCCGAGTTTGTGGCAGATGCAGGCCCTGGCGCGGAAGGTGCTGACGGAGCGGTTCGGGCTGGTGACGCACACCGAGAAGCGGGAGATGGAAGTGTATGCGCTGACCCTGGCGAAGAGCGGGGAGAAGATGACGCCGAGCGCGGGCGATCCGAACGGACTGCCGGATGAGAACGACCGCGAAAACGGTGGGGTGAGGATGATGCGCGCGTCGAATATGTCCATGAGCGATTTTGCGCTGATTATGAAGTTCTTTATGGACCGGCCCATGGTGGATCAGACGGGCCTGGCCGGGCGGTACGATTTTCAACTGAATTGGACTTTCGACGAGTCGAAGGCGCCGCCCGACGGCAGCGCGCCGCCGGGACTGTTTACGGCGATCCAGGAGCAGTTGGGGTTGAAGCTGGAGCCGCTGAAGGCGCAGACGGATGTGCTGGTGGTGGATAAGGTGGAGCACCCCTCAGCGAATTGAGCGCCGCACCTTTGCTCACCACGAAATGTAGACGCCTTTGCCCACCCACCGCGGGTTGCCGATCTGCTGGACCATGAAGTCGGCCACGTCGGCGCGGGAGATGCGCGAGCCGCCCGGCGGCAGAGCCTCGCCATCCACGCGAACCGTGCCCCGCGCCGGCGCGTCCGTCAGCATGGGCGGCATCACCATGGTGAAGTCCAGGCCGCTGGCCGACAGCATCTTCCACTGGGCGATCTGCGACGCCACCGCCCACTTCAGCACCGTGTTGTAGACGATCTTCTGCACGAACCACCGCCGCCAGGCTGGCTGCTTGTCGAGCGAATCCTGGAGCGCTCCGGCCGACCCCAGCACGATGATCCGGCGCACTCCAGCGGCCTGCATCGACTGCACAATCAGCGGAACGGCCCGCTCCAACACGTCTTCCTTCTTCAGGGACCGCGCCCCCAGCGCCGACAGCACCACGTCCGCGCCCTCGACCGTGCGGAATACCGATGCTGCGTCGAAGGCGCTGCCCGCCATCACGCGCACCTGGTCGCGGAAGACGAACTTCGCCGGCGTCCGCACCAGCGCCGTCACCTGGTGCCCGGCCTCCAGACACTGCTGCGTCAGTAAAGCGCCCGCCCTGCCACTTGCTCCAAAGATGGAAATCTTCATGCCTGCTCCCCAATTGCCTATGACCATTGGCGATGTCCGCGTTTTCCTCCGCCGGGTTCGCCAACTGTTCAAAAACGACACCCGGTAGGATGCTGATAGAACGCACTTTGTTCCGAATTCCCTGCGTACGCACCAGTTGGCTTGAGCCACGCGGGGCGGGTACTTGTGAAGAAGTACGATATCCGGGGCCGAAGGGTCTCAGCGCATCCCCGATTTGCTGCTTGTGCGAGGATCCAGGTCCAGTTTCCTAAAATGGGAACGCGGCTCAACTGACAATGGATGTGTTACATCGCCCCGTATTCCACATTTCCAGCGACATCTACTACTACTACTAGTATTTCTCTTTCTTAATTCTTGTTTTAACTAGTAGCAGTACCCGCGGGGCTCAGGCTGGTGGCGGGACGACAAAAGATTCGCGGAATAGCACTGTCAGGTACATGACAGTGCTATAAGGATGGATGGTACGCGCCGCAGTCCGGTTCGTTCTCGCCATGGGCGTTGTGACGTTCCTAGTCATTGCCGTGGAGAGCCTTGTGCGCTGGCTGCGCCCCAAAAAGTAGCTTGGCGGCGGCTGGAGTTCGTGGAAGCGGTCCCTGCCCGCACACAAGTGCACGCGCTTTCCACAAAGATTGGTGTCGCGCCCGGTGCCTGTAAATCAATAGAATCATTCAGTGCAGAGGCTGAGGATTGGAACCAGCACCGGATTCGGTGTAAAGTTTGCCCAGCGTACGTTTCGCGAAATGCCCGAGCTCAAAACGCCGATCCACGACAGTGCCGGAGAAACCCCGATGACCCCAGTAGCCCAGGATGCCGCCGCAACCAAAACCCAGGAGCCCGAGATGACCACCGCGCCCACCGGAAACCTCGAAATTACCGTCTCCCGCGCCGAACTCCTCCGCGAACTGACGGCGGCGCAGTCGGTAGTCGAGCGCAAGACTACCATCCCGATCCTGTCGAACTTCCTCTTTGAAGCGAGCGCGGGGGCCGACGGATCGCCCGACAAGCTGACGATCACCGCGACCGACCTCGACCAGTCGATCCGGACTTCGTGCCCGGCCAAGGTCAAGAAGCCCGGCGCCTGCACCATCCCCGCGCGCAAGCTCTACGACTACATCAAGCTGCTGCCCGAAGGCGACATCTCCATCAAGCTGATGGACAACCACTGGGTGCAGATCCGCGCCGGCCGCTCCAACACCAAGATGGTCGGCATGGCGCGCGCCAACTTTCCCGTGGTGGCCGAGTTCCCCACCACCGGCGCCTTCAAGATCTCCGCCTCCTCGCTGCAGGGCATGATCGCGAAGACCATCTTCGCCATCTCCAACGAGGAGTCTCGCTACACGCTCAACGGCGCGCTGCTGGTGCTGAAGGCCGAGTCGATGGCCATGGTCGCCACGGACGGACACCGCCTGGCCCACATCGAGAAATTAGGGGAGAGTTTAGAAGGTGTGACAGGCGAAAAGAAGACGCTGATCCCGCGCAAGGCGCTCAGCGAACTGCTGTCGCTGCTGAACACGGCTGAAGCCCCGAAGGACAAGGAAAAACAGTTCGTCGAGTTTGCCGACGACGACCAGACGCTCTTCTTCCGTGTCGGCGGCAGGGTGCTGACCAGCCGCAAGCTCACCGGGCAGTTCCCCAACTATGAGGCGGTGCTGCCGCGCGACAACAACAAGTTCGTCATCGTGCGCTCGGAGGACCTGATGGGTTCCATCCAGCGTGTCGCGCAGTTCGCCGACGAGCGCTCGGGCGCAATCAAGATTCGCCTGGAAACCAACGAGCTGAAGCTGTCTTCTTCCTCCACCGACTCGGGCGAATCGGAAGACACCATTGAGACGCCGTATAACTACGATCCCATCGTCGTCGGCTTCAACAGCCAGTACCTGCTGGACTTCCTCAAAGCCATTGGCACCTCCGGCGAAGTCCGCCTGGAGTTCAAGGACGCCCAGTCCGCCGGCCAAATGCGCCCCGAAGACGCCAACGATGAGGTCAAATACCGCTACATCCTGATGCCGATGCGTATCTGAAATTGGCCGGACTGACCTGCTGCTGCTGCCGTGCTGAACTGTAGTCAAAGAATCACGTATCATCTTGCATGGATCCGAGTTCTGTCGAACCCCATCTGTCTGCCCAATCGGCTCAGGATAGACTGATCGCCGGCGCGGAAGTTTTGCTTGGCGCCCTCGTCGTTATCGGCCACAATGTCTACCATATTTTGCCGAATGAAGTTCCGATTCTGGTCCTGATCCTCTGGATTTCCCTCCTGATCCGAAAGAATCCGTGGAGGTCGATCGGGCTGTGCAAGCCCGCTTCGTGGAGAGTCTCGCTGGCCGTAGCCTTCGCTGCAGGCGCTCTCCTGCAACTCAAGGATTTCGTTACCGAGCCGGTCGCTCATTGGATCTGGCGTCAACCAGAGAAGACTCCCAGCCTGCTGACCGATCTACACCAGCACAGCGGTACCCATGCGGCGATGTCTCTTGCAGTGGTGTGGACTTTTGCCGCCTTCGGTGAAGAGTTGGCCTACCGGGCGCTGCTTCTGCGTCGCACCGCGGACGCGCTGGAAGGATCGCAAGCCGGGTACTTTGTCGCCGCCGTTTTCTCGAGCTTTCTGTTCGGATTCGGTCATTTCTTCAAGGGGCCTACGGGCGTATTCGATAGCACCATATCCGGGCTAATTCTTGCTGCGGCCTATATGGTGACCCGTCGCAATCTCTGGGCGCCGATCCTGGCTCATGGACTCTCTGACACCTTCGCCGTCGCCGCCTCGTACTTTGCATGGTTCTAGTTGGGGGATGGCGAAAAGCGCTTGGCGCAAATACAACGGCCCGGCTGGCCATGCCGGGCTTTTTGTTTGGATTGAAGCCTATTTCGGCGGGGCCGCGGGAGCCGACTCGGGAGTTTCAGCGTCGGCGGGGTCGGGATTGGTTGGCATGTTCTTGCCATGGACCGGGTCGTAGTTGTGCTTCACCATCCAAGCCTTGTAGCGCGGCTCCGGCTCTGACGACATCCTGCCGTTATGCCGGTCGTAGACGAAGTCCTTCACGTCGGTCGAGAAGTTGCAGGTAAAGTAGCTGTTCGACTTGCCAAAAATAGGCAGCAGCACGGTCAGTTCCTTGCCCGGCTTCTTCCACTTCGCCGGATAGGTCTCATATCCAAACGATGCTTTGAACTTCTCGTCGCAGGCGAAGTTGAAGTCGACGCCATGCACATCGTCGCCGTCAAAAAGATTGCCCCGGCCCTCGCCCTTCGACTCTTCCTCCATCCGATTGTGGTAGAAGGTGGTCGAGTCCTTGCTGTAGATGCGGATCCTCAGCGTGTAGTCGGCGATATTCTTGCTGTCGCCGTGCATCGCGGATGCGCTCATCATCAGAAACACAACAACACAGAGTTGCAGCAGGCGCTTGGTCATACGATTCATCACTCTCCCGTTTGCAGTCCAAGTTAGCGCACGCCTTATGCCAAGTCAATGCAGCGCGAAGATTTGGAACTCAGCCTGCTACCAAATAGTTATTGCCGTTGAGCGGCGTCGGACGTATAAAGGGGCGGATTCAAAGGAGCCTCCCATTGAAGAGTTTTGTTGCTTTCCTCCTCTGCCTGTTTGTGCCCTCCACTGTCTTTGCAGCCAACAACAACGCCTACAAGGTCATCTACGACGGCGGATCGTTGCAGACCCTGAAGGCCGGCACCGAGGTTCAGCTCATCATCGATCCCGACAAGGTCCGGATCGTCCGCGGCAAGGAAGAACTCGCCAGCATTCCCGCCGCGTCCATCACTGAGATCTCCTACGGCCAGGACGTTCATCGCCGGGTCGGTGCCGCAATTGGCCTGGCTGTCATCTCGCTGGGCCTTGGCGCCCTCATGCTCCTTGCCAAATCCAAGAAGCACTATATCGGCCTTACCTGGGCCGATGGAGACAAAAAGGGCGGCGTGGCCATGCAAATGTGATAAGAACGACTATCGCGGACAGCTCGCCGGCCTGGAAGGCATCACCGGCAAGAAGGCAGTCGACTCCGACACCATGAACGTAAAGAACTAGCCGGCGCTACTCCGCAAACGGATTCCGAACCCGTACCCCCGCAACTTCCTGGCCCGAATTCAGGTCCTCGGACAGCACCTCCTCCGCGCCCGCCTTCGCAGCCGAGGCCAGAATCAAAGCTTCCCAGAAGCTGATCTTCGCCGCGTCCTCAATCCGAAATGCGGCCGCAACCTCCGCCGCCGTGGTGTGGATGCACCAGACGCTATAGTCCTCCACAATCTCGCGAGCCTCGCGTTTCGACAGCGGCTTCGCGATCTTGCGCGTGACGTTGACGTAGAACTCCTGCAACACCTGCGGGCTCAGCGCGCCGCTCCGGTTTTGCATCAACTCGATCAAAATGCTTCGCGCTATCTGGTGCTTCTCGCCCTGATCCACATCGTGCGCGTAGATCAGGATATTGCTGTCAACGAAGGTTTTTGCGATCATGCAACTCGTCTCTGCCGGCCATCGGCCCGCCTCCCAGGTGAAAGCCGCGCTTCATCCGGGCAATGGCCGAAGCAGCAGCGCGCTCATAGACCTCATCGTCGCCCACCAGCGCCTCAATCTGCTGCGCCACCAGCCCGCTGATCGAGGTAGAACGCTTGACCGCGATGATCCTGGCCTTCTGAATTACCTCGGGGTGGAGGCTTATCGTAATGTTTCGCTTCTGCGTCTGCGTCATCGCCAACTCCACGTATTTTACGTGCAGCACGTATTATACGTGAACTCCACCAACCGCACTCCCCTCACTTCGCCGCGATCCGCACCGACCTCATAATCTCGAGCAAATGCGCCTCGATGCTCCGCGTCTGCACCCTCGTCAGCCCCTTAATGCCATCCGCCACATCCGTCACAACCCCCGCGATCCCGGTCTCGAACCAGTAGCAGGTTCCGGGCGCGTAGGTTACATACAGCTCTCCATAGATCCACTGGCTCATTCCCCCTTCCCCAGTCTGGTAAACGGTAAAAGACCGCCCGGCGAGCACCGTATGCGTGTGCTCTTGCGTACGCGCCACCGCAGCGGCCCGGCTTTCGCACGCCGCCAGGTTCGCCCCCGGCAGGGCCGAGTACACCAGCCCAAATCCCTCCAGATTCGTTCGCGTATATGGACCGACAATGTCCCCTCGCGGAAAGCCGCCCTCCTCGTATCCGAATCCCGCAATTGGCTCTGTCTCGTCATAATCGCTCAACGCCGGCGTATGGTAGCCGAACGCCGTCCCAGCCTCCCACACCGAAGGGTACCGAAAGCTCACCCCATGCTCCGCATCCCTGTATGTCGCGTCGAGCGTCCATACCTGCGTCAGTGTCAGCGGCTTCGCAGGCGTCCCGGCACCCTGTCCCGCGCGCGCACACGTCGGCGCCAGCAACCAACCCGCCAACACCAACGCAATCTTACCGGCCCGCGCGCTCATACATCCTCCCCAACCAAGCCCAGCCTACACCCGTCTCTAGCTTTGCATTCGATCGCGTATAACTCCCTTTGATTGTGCAGAACTCAGCGTTCTATGGCAAAGTTTGCCATCCCAGCGTAAGATAGAAACCCTCAGGAGCCCACCATGCCTACCCGGAATGTGAGTCTCACCGATGAACTCGACAGCTATGTGGATCAGAGCGTAAAAAGCGGCCACTACGACAACGCCAGCGAGGTCATCCGCGCAGCCATCCGAGCGCTCAAGCAGTCCGACCTGGAAGACCAGGCCAAGGTGGAAGCGCTCAAGGTCGCGATTGCCGAAGGATTTGAGGGGCCCTTCCTCGATGGCCCCACCGTGATGGCGGAAATGCGGGAGCGCGTGCGTCGAAGGGCCGGGACCAGCCGGCAGAGTAAGAACGTCGCTTGAACACGTACCGGCTAGGACCAAAGGGCGCTTCCGATCTCGCCGAAATCTTCGACTACACCGTCGATACCTGGGGCGAACAACAGGCCGAAGAATACGTCGAGGAACTGGCAAGGTGCTTCCAACTGCTGGCTGATTCGCCGGGTCTGGGGCGTGCCTGCGATCTGATTTCCCCCGGTCTCCGTCGCTTTGAGCAGGGCAGGCACGTCATCTTCTATAAACCGGCCAGAGACGGCATTATCGTCAGCAGAATCCTTCACAAAAGCAGGTTGCCGACCCGCCCCCACTTCCTGGGCATGTAGGCGCTCCATTCAGTCGAGTCTTTGATCGGTTGCATCGGTGTCCATCGGTGTTAAGCCTCTGCGTTCAGCGAATCCCGATCAGCTTGTGGGTTTGCAGGCTGAGCCGCCACTTCGGGTGGTTGGCGCAGTATTGGATCGCAGCCTGTAGCGATCGAGCCGCATGCGGCCCGTCCTTCGGCTGGATGAAGAAGTGTTCGAAGTCGAGGCCCGCATACGCGTCCGGCTCGATCTCCTGCGGATACACGACCTTCAGCTCGTTGCCGCGGGTGACCGCCAGCTCCGCGTTGGCCTTCGGGCTGACGCACACCCAGTCGACGCCGGCGGGCACCGGAATGGTTCCATTGGTCTCGATGGCGATGGTGAAATTCTGCGCGTGGAGCGCGTCGATCAGCGCGGCGTCGAGCTGCAGCAGCGGCTCGCCGCCCGTGCACACCACGAATCTGCGCCCGGCGTCCGGCGACTCCAGGCTGCCCGGCCACTTCGCCGCAATCGCCGCGGCCAGCTCCTCAGCGCTCGCGAACTTGCCTCCGCCATCGCCATCGGTTCCGACAAAATCCGTGTCGCAGAACTGGCAGACGGCCGTCGCGCGGTCCTGCTCGTGGCCGCTCCACAGGTTGCATCCGGCGAACCGGCAGAACACTGCCGCGCGACCGGTGTGCACGCCCTCGCCCTGCAGCGTGTAGAAGATCTCTTTGGCCGCGTAGGCCATCAGCGGTACCTCGCGGGATCGGCGACGCCGGCTTCGGCAAAACCCTTCAGCCGCAGCAGGCAGGCATCGCAAGCACCGCACGCTTCGCCGCTTGCGCCCGGGTCGTAGCAGGTGACGGTCAGGCCGTAGTCGATGCCGAGCGCCAATCCTGCCTCCACAATCTGCTTCTTGGTCATGGCGATCAGCGGCGTGTGGATGGTGATGCGCTGGCCGTCGTCGGTACCCATTTTGGTGGCAAGGTTGGCCATGCGCTCGAATGCGGCGATGAACTCCGGCCGGCAGTCGGGATAGCCGCTGTAGTCGAGTGCGTTGACGCCCAGAAAAATGTCCGTCGCGCCCAGCGTCTCCGCCCAGGCCAGCGCCAGCGACAGAAACACCGTGTTGCGCGCGGGAACGTACGTCACCGGAATTCCATGGCCCATGTCTTCAGCCGTCCGATGCTTCGGCACCGGCGTATCCGTCGTCAACGCGGAACCCCCAAACGAGCGCAGGTCCACCTTGACGATCGCATGCCGCGCGACCCCCTGCGCCGCGGCGACGCGTGCGGCGAAGTCCAGCTCGATCCTGTGGTTCTGGCCGTAGTCGAAGCTCAGCGCATACACCGAGAATCCCTGCTGCTTCGCCATCGCCGCCACCGTGGTCGAATCCAACCCGCCGCTGAGCAGCACTACCGCCTTCTTCTCGCTTGCCATATCTCCAGTTTATCGGGTGCCGAGGGTGGGCAGCCAACCCACCAAGGGCCATCCACCGGTCTTCACGCTCAGCGTCGAGAACCGCACGAAGTGCTAGTTGAACCTCTGCCACTGACCGCCGGTCTCGACCCCGCGCCTCCACAATCTTCCCGTGAGTACGCCGAAGAGGAAGCCGCCGATGTGGGCCAGGTAGGCCACGCCGCCGCTCTGGACGTTATGCGCCACCGCCCCGGCGCTGAACACCTGCATCAGGAACCAGATGCCGATCAGCAGGACAGCCGGCACGTATGTAATCCGCACAAAGAACAGGAACCAGATCGCGGTCCTGATCCGGTCGCTCGGATACGTTACCAGGAACGCGCCCATCACCGCGGCAATTGCGCCGCTTGCGCCAAGGTTCGGCACCCTCGACGTGGGCATCGCCGCTACCTGCGCCGCCATCGCCACCACACCGCCGATCAGGTAGAACAGCAGGAAGCGGAAACGCCCCATCGCGTCTTCGATCTCCGGCCCGAACGCCCAGAAGAACACCATGTTTCCGATGATGTGCAGCCAGCTCGCGTGCATGAACATCCCGGTCAAGATCGTCCCCCAGCCGTGCCCGGCGACGATCCGCGCCGGAATCACCGAGTGCAGGAGCACGAACCTCTGGCCGTACATCAGTTCCTGAATAAAGACGTACACGTTCGTCGCGATCAGCCCGACCGTCACCACGGGCCACCGCCGCAACTGCCGCGACGCATCCCCCAGCGGAATTACTCCACCCATGCAATTCTCCCTCGCGATTCGACGTTCAATTTCGAGTTACTTTCGAGACTACGAAGACGGGGCCGATTCGTCCACCCTCGCCAGCCCGCGATAGTGTCCTAATTCGGACAAGTCTACTAAGAAAATTCGTAGACTTACCGCCGTGCCCGGTGGGAGGATTTAGGGCATGGATTTCCTCTCATATCTCAACGCCGTGCGTAAGCATTGGTGGCCGCTCATGAGTTGCGCGGTGTTTACCGTTCTCGGGCTATACGTTGCCTATGCAAACAAGAGCAACGA
>Ga0302325_10025414_pt1 | contig 12305 bp, 11 predicted proteins | sample Palsa_T0_2_FD_201948 | JGI IMG/M metagenome (GOLD analysis project Ga0302325, IMG submission 201948) | Peat permafrost microbial communities from Stordalen Mire near Abisko, Sweden - Palsa_T0_2 | ecosystem: Environmental > Terrestrial > Soil > Palsa > Peat permafrost | place: Sweden: Abisko...
ACGCACAACATCCATCCCATGGCGGAGATCAATCGTGAGTGGAATCACAGCCAGGGAGCCGGTGATCCGGCCATCGAGCGCAAGTTCACGAAGACTGAGGTCATGATTCCGGTCAAATGTAATATCCATAGCTGGATGCATGCGTTTATCGGGGTTCTGGATCATCCGTATTTCGCTGTTTCGGGGGATGATGGTTCTTTCGAAATCAGGAATCTGCCTCCGGGCACATATACGCTGGCAGTCTGGCAAGAAAAGCTTGGGACGCAAGAGCAGCAGGTGACAGTAGGCCCCCTCGGCAAGACTGAGGCGAACTTCGTATTCAAGGAGAAGTAGTTTATGTACAAATCGGGATGCGTGCTTCTTGCAATTTGCCTGACCGTGCTTTCTACGGGCTGCAAGTCTTCAAAGACTGCTGAACAAAACACCCAATCGGTGCCTGCAGAGTCCTCGCAACCGCTGATTTATGTGACCAATGAGGTTTCGGGAGATCTATCGATCATCGATTCTGGAACCTATAACGTAGTTGCGACTATCCCGCTGGGCAAGCGTCCTCGGGGTATTCATGCGAGCCCTGACCACAAGACGATTTTTGTCGCCGTGAGCGGCACACCTATTGCGGGTCCGGACGTGGATGAAAGCACGCTTCCGCCGCCAGACAAGAGCGCGGATGGCATCGCCGTTTTCGACGTTGCGCAACGCAAGGTTCTGCGCACTATTCCTGGCGGCTCAGATCCGGAGAACTTTGATGTGAGCAAGGATGGGAAGCAACTTTATATCTCTAACGAGGATGTTTCGGCTGTCAGCATTATCGACATTGCCTCCGGCACGGTGGCCAAGACTCTGCAAATGGGCGCGCAACCGGAGGGTGTGCAGGTAACGCCGGATGGGAAGCATGTCTGGGTCACCTCTGAAGAGACTGGAACTATCTCAGTGCTCGATCCGGTCGCGGGCAAGATCATCAAGACATTCAAGGTGGGTCATCGTCCTCGTAACGTCGCATTTCTGCCTGACGGATCGCGCGCTTACATCAACGCTGAAAACGATGGCACGGTCGTGCTGGTGGACGCTAAGAAATATCAGACGATCAAGGCGATTCCAATCGGCAAGGCAGGCTTGATCAAGCCGATGGATGTGGTGCTCTCTGCCGATGCGAAGAAACTTTACGTTAGCACGGGCCGAGGAAAGCAAGTGGTCACGATCGACACGGCGACGAATACTGTCGTTGGGTCTGTTGAGGTGGGAAGACGTCCCTGGGGCATTGCGCTTTCGCCAGACGGCAAGAATCTCTACTCTGCGAACGGGCCTTCGAATGACATATCTGTGGTGGATCTGGCTACCAATAGCGTGACCAAGAAAATCAAGGCGGGTAGCGGACCATGGGGATTGATCGTTTTGCCGCGATGATTTTGCGGAGCTTCTTTTTCGGTCAACGGTCAAAAATCTCTTCAATAACATTGAACAGATAGGGTCGAGAGCGAATATAGAAGTAGGGACAAAGGGGAATGTCTTTGAGTGACTCGATCGAATTGTCGATCAGCGGGCCGATCAATGTCTCGATCAGCGGGATGTCTTGCTCAGATGCCGCTGAGGCGAAGTGCCCGGAGATGCCTTCGGCGATTGAGCGCGAAGTCATGAGTCTCTTTGAAGAGTTTCGCGATCCGCTCTTGCGTTATGCGTTCTCTTTTGGCATTCCCATGCACGACGCGGAGGAAATCACTCAGGAGGTCTTCCTGTCTTTGTTCAGGCACCTCCAATTAGGCAGATCGCGAAGGAATCTTCGCGGATGGCTCTTCCGGGTCACGCACAATCTGGCGCTCAAGCAGCGGTATAAAAACAAACGGTTGGGCGACAGTATGGATCACGAAGAGGCGTTGGTGGAGACGCAGCAGGATCCACTGCCGAATCCTGAACAGATGGTTTCCTTTGCACAGAGACAGCGCCGTTTGTTAGCTGTCGTTTATGCTCTGCCGGATGCAGACCAGATCTGTCTTCGGCTGCGGGCGGAGGGTTTCCGTTACCGCGAGATAGCCGAGATCGTAGGCATTTCTCTGGGGTCTGTATCGATATCGTTGGCGAGATCACTCGCGCGCTTGATGCGTGCCGATGATGCGTGCTGAAGGAGATAGATCGATGTTGAATAACAAAGCGCATTCAACTGACGAAGAACTGATTCAGTCCGCTGACGGGGAACTTTCAGGTCATCGCACTGCGCAGGTTCGCGCCCACCTGGCTGCTTGCTGGGAGTGCCGGGCTCGAATGTCGGAGATCGAGTTGACGATTGCCGACTTCGTGCATACTCATCGCCAATCTCTCGATTCTCAGTTGCCGCCTATCGGGGGCCCACGAGCGCTGTTGCGTGCTCAATTAGCCGAATTGGCAGCCAAACCACAGGAACGGTCAGAAATTTGGTTCATGAACTGGTTCATCCGATTCACTTCGGCCACGCCTGTTGCGGCGGTCGTTTGCGCTACGGTCTTGGTTATTGCTTTGTCCAGTGTCTACATTTTTGAGCATCTGGCATCCGGCGGGGTGAAATCCGGGGAGATTGCAATTGAGCGCGGGGTGGTTCCCGATCCAGCGATTACGCCGGGTGCTACTCGGAGGGTTGCGATAAGAGATGTATGCTCGATGGCACATGAGCAGGTAGTCGCGGAGGTTTCCCCGGCTTTGCAGCAGGAGGTTTTCCGGGAGTACGGTATCGTCAATGCTCGACCCAGCGACTACGAGATCGACTACCTTATTGCGCCGGGTTTGGGAGGGACGAATGACATTCACAATCTCTGGCCGCAGCCTTATGCAGCGAGGACGTGGAACGCGTATGTCAAGGACTCCCTGGAAGAACACCTTCACCAAATGGTTTGCAAGGGAGAATTAGACTTGCCGACGGCCCAGCGCGACATTGCGACTGATTGGATTGCAGCCTACAAGAAGTATTTCCGTACGGACAGGCCTCTGCCTGTGTCAGGATCCAGGATCCCGGCTTTTCGGGCTCGATGGGTTTGATTTCCGCGCGGTTTTATGTGTTTTGCGGGGCTATCGTTTTGAATCCGTAGGTTTCATATCGATAGCTGAGCTTGCCGTTACGAAGGCTTACTACGGTGAAGCCTTCAGGTGTGCCTAGCCGGGTGCCATGCCACCAGTTGCCGCTGACCGCGCCGCTGGTGATGAACTGGATTCCGTGGAAGCTTACGACCTCGTTGACGTGCGTGTGGCCCTGGAAGACGGCGAGCACGTTGTGCTTCTCCAGAAGCGGCAGCACTTCCCAGGCATTGGCTACGATCAGTTGCGGATGTGCAGACGGAGGAGTTGTTCCCGATCCGCCCGTGTTGGGCGCCGTGTAGGATGCGAAGCCGGTGACCAGAGGCACATGCGCTGTAACGATTACCGGCGCGCCGGAGGGTAGCTTGGCCAGATCTGCGGCGAGCCAGTCAAGCTGCGGCTGGTCGATGCGGGCTTCCCAGGAGCGGTCCGGGGTGGGTTGAATCGTGTCCAGGACGATGAAGTGGTAGCCTTTGTGGTCGAACGAGTAGTAGGTGGGGCCGACGCGCTCGATGTACATCTGCTTGCCGAAACCGGGACTGCTGGTCTCGACGCCACTCTTTGCGAAAAGTCCGAAGTGATCGTGATTGCCGATGGTGTGGTGGACTTTGAGTCCCAGCGCCTGCTCGGTATGGGCGTAGAGATCGAAGAGGCTATCGGCTCGTTTGCGGTCGACCGCAAGCGCATCGAAAACGTGGTCGCCGCCCTGGATGGCGAAGTCGGCGCGGATGGATGCGGCTTTGCGGAAGGCTAAAGCGCAGCCGTTCGCGGCGTCTAATTCAGGCTCGATGTGGGTGTCGGTAAGGAAGATGTAGTCGAAGCTGCCTGCGGCTTCTTCCGGTGCGTTCAGGGCGTTCGGGGCGGCGTGCAGTGGCGAGGCGGCGATGGTGCCGGCAGTGATGGCGGCGATCGAGAGGAAGCGTCGACGGTTCATAAACTCCATAGGGCGCATGGTAGCACGGGTTCGGTTACAGGTTCTTCAAGGCGATTGGATGAACGGAAAATGTGGCCTTCGCTACAGGAAAATGAGCTGAAAAGTATTAAAAACCGGGGGGGTACTATTTGTTCTGACTTATCTTAAACTTAATGAACGACTTACGATCTATTTTAGGTGTCGATATGGGACGATTGGCCGGGGATTTGCGGCCCATTTGCGCCCGCCTTGCTGCGAACGGATGCGAAATCTGCGGTGAGACTGGGGATAACTGGGAATGCTACCTGGTGTGTCGGGTTAGAACTCTACCTCTATTATGCGCCAAACAGGGTTAATTCCACGCAACTCAGGACGAGATTGCCATAGGCGCTAAGGTAAGCCGCTTAACTCGGCCGAAAGCTCGGAAGCATGTGGACGATGTTCTAACTTATCCGAATGCTTCGTGACTGAAGCGTTTCCGATGTAGTCTAACGGTAATGCGCTTGGAATTTGTCCCCGACGGGTTGTTCGTTGGGCATCGTAACTATGAAAGAAAAGCTCAGGTTTTCAATCCGAGGCAAGCGTGAGTTACGCCTGATATTGCCCTTTGTTGCAATTCTTCTTGCGCTGGTGTTAGTTAGTGCCTTCAGCATAGATATACTCTCTGCTGCGCGCGCCTACGTGGGCGGCGAAAGCCTGTGGAGCAAAAGGCAGAAAGATGCCGTAATCCACCTTATGCGCTACGCTGACGGCTATGGCGAGGAAGAATTCCGCGCTTACGAGCGCGCCATCGCTGTGCCTTTAAGCGACCGCAAAGCGAGGCTCGAATTGATAAGCGCACGGCCCGATTACGGCAAGGCGGCGGCTGGCCTGCTTGCTGGCGGCAATCATCCGGACGATATTCCCGGCATGATCCGGCTGGTCCGTTATTTCGGGCGCTTACGGGCCATCGATCGCGCAGTCCAAATCTGGGCGCGTGCCGATGACGAAGTGGTAATTCTGAACGACCTCGCAGAGCGGCTGCATGCCGCTGTGCGGGCTGGCAAAGGTGGCGCCGATAACGTCACGCCGTTGTTGCAGCGCATACAGGACACAGATGCACGGGTTACGCCGCTGGAGGAAGCCTTCTCTTCCTCGCTAGGCCAAATCTCGCGGCAGTTACGTAATTTCCTGATACCTGGCATTGGTTTCGTGGCGGCCGTGCTGTTATTCCCCGGAGTTGCGATAATGCACCGCGATATCCAGCGTGAAAGCAGACATACGCTTCGCCTAACCCACCAGGCAAGCCACGACCCACTGACCGGCCTGTTCAATCGCATTGAATTCGAACGCTGTCTGTCCAATGCCATCGACGAGGTGCATGAGGATGGCTCCGTCCATGCACTGATGTACCTCGATTTGGATCAATTCAAAGTGGTTAACGACACTTGCGGCCACGCCGGCGGCGACGATTTGATTCGCCAAATAGCCGCCCTCATGCGGGCCAAACTGCGCCAGACCGATATCCTCGCCCGCCTGGGTGGGGACGAATTTGGTATATTGCTCGTGCACTGCGGTGCTGGCGATGGCTTACGCTTGGCGGAAGCGATCCGCGAAGGGATCGCTCAATACCGATTCGTGGGCAGTCAACGCACCTTTACTGTGGGCGTGAGCATTGGTGTGCTCAATCTGGACCAGAAAGTGTCCCAGGTCGCGGAGGCGCTCGGCGCTGCCGACGCCGCCTGTTATCTGGCAAAACAAAGCGGGCGCAATTGCGTACAGGTCTGCCAATAGCATGCCGATGCAGCAGGGTGGAGTGTTGTAGGCTGACGGGAATGAAGATTCAGGAACAGGTGGCGCTGGCGCCGTTCACTACATTTGGCATCGGCGGTCCGGCGCGGTGGTTTATCGAGGCTGCGAGCGAGGCTGAAATCGTAGATGCGGTGAGTTGGGCGCGGGAGCGTTCGCTGCCGCTTTTCGTGCTGGGCGGAGGAAGTAACCTGCTCGTCTCAGACGCCGGGTTCGCGGGGGTTGTCTTGCGGATAGCGCTGCGAGGGGTGACGTCCGAGGAGGAATCCGGAAGCAGGGTGTATCGCGTTGCGGCGGGCGAGAGTTGGGATGGTTTTGTCGAGCGCGCGGTGCAGGATGGCTGCGCCGGGGTGGAATGCATGGCGGGGATTCCTGGGACTGTGGGTGGAACGCCGGTGCAGAATGTGGGCGCGTATGGGCAGGAGGTTGCAGAAACCATTGAACGGGTGCGGGTGCTGGATTTGCAGACGCTTGGCTTTCGGGAGATGGCTGCCGCAGAATGCGGCTTTGCTTACCGGACGAGCATTTTCAACTCGACGGAGCGGGGTCGATTTCTGGTGAGCCGGGTGGATTACCGGCTAAGGCCGGGCGGCGAAGCTAATCTACGCTACGCTGATTTGCAAAAGGCCTTCGGTACAGGTCGAGAGCCTGCTCTGGATGAGGTTTCGGCGGCAGTTCGGCGGATTCGACATGCAAAGGGCATGTTGATTGTGGATGGCGAATCGGAATGCCGGAGCGCGGGCAGCTTCTTCAAAAATCCGATTATATCGGCTGGGCAATTTGCGGAATTGACGGCGCGGCCTGTAGTGAATTCAGAGACGGTCCCTTATTATCCGGCTGGCGAGGGATGGGTGAAGCTGCCTGCGGCATGGCTGATTGAGCGGGCTGGCTTTCGCAAGGGATTTGCACTGGGATGGGCCGGAATTTCTTCGCGGCATACGCTGGCGCTGGTGAATCTGGGGGGTGCGACCGCAGCTGATTTACTTGCGCTCAAGGACGTGATTGTTGCCGGGGTTGAGGCAAAGTTTGGGATTTCATTGCAGATGGAGCCAGTGTTGGTGGGGTTCGACGCGAAATAGCAACAGCAGATTTCCTCCGGGAATGACAGAAAGAAAGGCAAGCGCAAGGGCAAATACGCTTCAGCTTTAATCACACACACACTCTCTCTCTGTCTCTCCAAATCACACTATCGTCGTAAACGCTCCGTCTGAGTTGAGGCGGACGAGAAGGCGATTTCGCTCATCGGCGAGGACGATGCTGGCCGGCCCGAGTGCGGCGAGTTTGCCTTCGCGGAGAACGGCAACTTCGGCAGCGGTGGCGAGTGCGTCAGCAGCGTCGTGGGTGACTAGGACTGTCTGGATCTTCTGTTCGAGGAGCCAGGTTTGCAGGCGGGTCAGAACTTCGTCGCGGGCTTCGGCGTCGAGGGCGGACATCGGTTCGTCGAGCAAAAGCAGTTGGGGCATGGGCGCCAAGGCTCTGGCGAGAGAGATGCGCTGGGCTTCTCCGCCTGAAAGTGCGCGTGGTGAGCGGTCTGCCAGATGGCTGGCTCCGACTAGTTCGAGCATGGAGGAGACGCGTTGTTGGCGGGCATCTCGATCCATATTTGCGATGCCGTTCGCGATGCCGTAGGCGACGTTGGCGGCGACATTGAGGTGAGGAAAGAGCGCGGATTGTTGGGCGACGAGTCCTATGCTTCGTTTGCCGGGAGGTATGTGCAGGCCGGTCCTTGTATCGGCGACGTACTGGCCGTGGACGGAGATGCGGCCGGAGTCGGGCTTATTGAGACGATCCAGTCCTGCGATGAGGCGGAGGAGGGTGCTTTTGCCTGCGCCTGACGGGCCAAATATGACTGTCCAGGGCGCGGCCAGGGTGCATTCGATGTTGAGGTGGAAGCTGTCTCGGGCGGCTTTGAGTTGGAGTTCAATCATGGCGGCCTCCGGCATGATCCTTCCCGGGACTGGTTCTAAGAGGGCCGCCGAGCAGGTTCTTGGGGCGTGCATAGACCAGGGTCAGAGCCAGAATGCAGAACAAGAGCAGTGTGGCAGCGGTGTGGTTGGCGGCGGAGTAATCGAAGCCTTCAACCTGATTGAAGAGAACGATTGAGAGGGTGCGGGTAGCGCCGGGAATGTCTCCGCCAAGCATGAGCACGACGCCAAATTCGCCCAGGGTATGCAGAAAGCTGAGGATGGCGGCAGTGAGCAGCGAGCGGCCCGCAAGGGGCACGAGTACGGTACGGACCAGCCGGATGGGCCCGGCGCCCAGCAGGCGCGCAGCGTCAATGAGAGAGCCGTCAATGGCTGCAAATCCAGCGACGATGGGTTGCACTGCGAAGGGCAGGCTGTAGATGACGGAACCCACCACCAGCCCTTCAAAAGAGAAGGCCAGCGGATGGCCTAGCATCGTGGTGATGGCGCGGCCCAGTCCGGTGCGCGGGCCGAGCAAAACCAGAAGATAGAAACCCAGTACGGTGGGCGGCAGTACGAGTGGCAATCCGGTCAGCGCCTCAGCAATCACTCGCCATCGGGATCGCCCTAGCGTAAGCCATGCAGCCAGAGGCACTGCGATGCAGAGCAGAATCGCAGTGGTGATCGCGGCCAGCTTGAGGGTGAGTGCGAGCGCCTGCCAGTCCATGCTTTACTTCACCGGCGTAAGGCCGCTTTTGGCGAGTTCTTGCTGGATTGCCGGAGACAACAGGAAGTCGAGGAATTTGCGGCAATTCTGGGGCTGACTCGACTTATTGATGATGGCCGCTCCCTGTTCGATGGGCGGATATAAGTCTGCGGGGATGACGAAATAACTGCCGATGGATTGAAGATGCGGCGTTTTGGCCGAAGTCAAAGAAATTAATCCAGCGTCGGCGTTGCCGGTTTCGGCAAACTGTGCGGTTTGGGAGATGTTCTCTGCAGTGACCAGCTTGGGTTTGAGGCTGTCTGCAACTTTAAGGCTGGTGAGCGCGGCGATGGCGGCGCGGCCATAGGGTGCGCGTTCCGGGTTGGCGATGGCCAGGCGCTGGAGTGACGGGTCGCTCAGCGTGGCAAGCGATGGATTGGGCCAGTGGCCATCCTTGCGCGTCCAGAGGACAAGGGTGCCGCGGGCATAGTGAATCGGGCCTGCAGTATCCGATTGGCCTGGATTTGGGGCTACTCCGGTGGCGAGGCCCGCGTCGATGAGACGCTTGGGATAGCTTAGATCGGCGGAGAGAAAAAGGTCGAAGGGCGCGCCATTCTGAATCTGCACGGTGAGTGCCGCGGAAGCTTGATAGGTGGCTTCGACCTGGACTCCGGTAGCCTGTTTGAATTGGTCGATAATCGGCGGCAGCACGGGCTGCAAGTCGGCGGCGGCGGCGATTCGAAGGGGAAGTTGCGGGCCGGGCTGTTGGGCGTGAGCAGGCTTTGCTAAGGACGTGAAGGCCCAGGCGCAGAATCCAAGAAGCAATGCACTCGATTTCGCCTGACGTATGAGTTTCCTGAGTGCAGCATCGGGATTGCGTGATTGCCTGGTCATCGCTTTGACCCTCCTTGCGCTGCCCGAAACCCGAGGGCTTGCTGGTAGGCTAACACTTGTATGAACGACAATCTGCATCAGTTACGTTGTTTCGGTTGCGGTGTCCGCATTCGTGGGGATCAGGCTGGTTCGATCTTTCGCTGCAAAGAGTGCGGCGACCTTTTCGAGGTTGAGTATCCGGGCTGGGGTCTGGCGGGCGGGCCTATGCCGGATGGCCGTCCCAATACTGACAGGCCGAATGCCGGGGCTCTGAAGTGGCTGTGGCGCGAGCGGCGCGCGTCTTCGGAGTTGCTGGACCACTCCGGGGTTTGGCGATTTCGCGAGCTGCTTCCTATTCTGGATAGCTTTGGCAATGCGGTGACGCTGCGGGAAGGGAACACTCCGCTGTATCATCTGCCGCGCGCAGCGAAGGCGCTGGGAATCGATCAGCTTTATGCCAAGCATCAGGGGATGAATCCGACGGGCTCCTTCAAGGACACGGGCATGACGGCGGCCTTGAGCGTGGCCAAGGAGCGCGGATTTGAGTGGGTGGCGTGCGCTTCTACGGGCAACACCTCGGCGGCGATGGCGGCGTATGCGGCGCGGGCGGGGTTGAAGAGCCTGGTGCTGATTCCGCAGGGCAAGATTGCGTGGGGAAAGCTTGCGCAGGCGATGGATTATGGCGCGGTAACCTGCCAGCTGAACACGGACTTTGATGGCTGCCTGCGGGTGCTGTTGACGATCGTGCAGCAGGCGCCGATTTACCTTCTGAACTCAGTAAACCCCTATCGTCTGGAGGGGCAGAAGACTCCGGCGCTGGAGATTGCCGAATACTTCGATTGGAGCGTACCGGAGCATATTCTCGTACCGGGTGGAAACCTGGCCAATAGCTCTGCGCTCGGCAAGGGGTTCCGCGAAATGAAGGCGCTGGGGTTGATATCTCGATTGCCCAAGATTTCGGTTATTCAGGCGGAGGGCGCTAATCCTCTGGTGCGGAGTTTTGCCGCGAATGATGGGAAGTCGCTGGAGCCGGTCGAGGCGAACACGCGGGCCACAGCGATCCGGATTGGCAACCCAGCCTCGTGGCGCAAGGCGGCGCGCGCGATCCATGAGACGGGCGGCTGGTGCCTGGACGTGAGCGAAGCCGAAATTGCCTTGGCCAAGGCAGAGATGGGACGTGAGGGAATCGGCTGTGAGCCGGCTTCGGCGGTGACCTTAGCGGGCTTGAAGAAGTTGCTGGCCGAGGGGAAGGTTGCGGCTTCGGATACGGTCGTGCTTCTGTTGACCGGCCACACGCTCAAGGATGCCGACTACACTATCGATTTTCATCGCGGAACGCTGCTGAAAGCTGAAGAGGCTGAGCCGCTCTTACCTGAGATAGCCGCGCTGCGCCGCAATGCTGTCGAGGTCGATGCAACTCCGGAGGCGGTTCTGACCGCGCTTGAGCAGATTCAGGCCGGGTGGGTCTAAACGTGAGTCGATTCAGGCTTCGCCTGCCCGCAACATCAGCCAATCTGGGAGCTGCGTTTGACACGGCCGCAGTTGCGCTCGGTTTTCACCTGACTATCGAGGCTGAGCCTGCCGGGCAGTTTTCGGTGATGGCCACAGGACGCAACGCCGATCTTTGCGCCCGGCTTGAAGATAACCTGATCCTGGAAACCTACAAGAGTCTGCTGCAGCGGGAAGGCCGGCCGGTAGCACCGCTGGCGCTGCATATGGATAATCAGATTCCGCTGGGCATGGGATGCGGTTCCTCGGCTGCCGGGCGGCTGGCGGCCATTGCGCTGGCTGCGCATTTTGGCGGCTTGGGGTGGAACAGCGAAGAGATCCTCGCCGAAGCGTCCGCTGAGGAAGGGCATCCGGACAATGTCGCCGCTTGCTGGCTGGGCGGGATGGTGGTCGCAGCCTGCGAGGGAAAGACCGTTCATGCCGCTCGCGTTATGCCTCCGCCCGACTGGTTGGCGATGGTGATTCTGCCCGTCGATTCGCTGGCGACGAGCAAGGCGAGGGCTGTGTTGCCGGAGCATTACTCACGCGCCGATGCGGTCGCGAATATTCAGGCGGCATCGCTGCTGGGGCTTGCCTTTGCACAGGGGCGAGGGGATCTATTGCGGCCGGCGATGGCAGATCGCATTCACCAGCCGTATCGGTCGGAGATTTGCCCGCTGCTTTCGCGGCTATTGCCGCTGGCTGGAAGCAATGGTGTTCTTGGAGTAGCGCTTAGCGGCGCGGGACCCTCGGTATTGCTGATTTTGGCTGGGGACTCGGCTGTGCTCCCAGCTACGGAGGCGGTACGAAACGCGCTTGTGGACGAACCGAAGGTTGAAATCCTGGTGACAGGCTTTGAGGCTTGTGGCGGGCAAGATTCATTGCTGGGCGGAATTTAATGCCTCGCGAGGCATCGGTGAATAACGTCCGGCTAAGTACACTCTCTTTGGTGCAGACTTTGACCTGAATTTGACAGCATATGTCCCCAATTGGTGATTACTTTTGCTATTACCTAAGATTTCTTGCATTTATGGGATGGAAAACCTAGATTCACCGTGTGGGCAGTTCTGGGGGAGGGCTGCTCTAGCGCCCGAGGTTCCTTAATGGAATCCGGGCGCTTTTATTTTCTACACGATTCCCGATTTTGAACATGGGTGAACTCTGATTGCCGTTGCGGGAGTTTCTGGGCCGTTCCGTTTCCTGGAGCTGCCGTTTACTCTGCGACTTCCTGCCATCTATTGCATCCTATGATGAGGCAGGTGCGGTTACACTGGCATGAGCAGCCTATCGAATGCTGGGACCGCGAGGAGAATGATGGCAGGAAGCGCAGTTTTAGAAGTGAGTGATGCAACCTTCGACAAGGATGTGCTGCAGTCTGAGCAGCCGGTACTGGTCGATTTCTGGGCGGTTTGGTGCGGGCCGTGCAAGGCGATTGCGCCCATCGTCGACGACTTGGCGACTGCGTTTGCGGGCAAACTGAAGGTGGTCAAGGTCAACGTGGACCAAAACGGCGCCACGCCATCGCGATACGGAATTCGCGGAATTCCTGCGCTCCTGTTCTTCAAGGGCGGAAAGGTAGCAGACCAGATAGTCG
>Ga0302325_10025415_pt1 | contig 12305 bp, 4 predicted proteins | sample Palsa_T0_2_FD_201948 | JGI IMG/M metagenome (GOLD analysis project Ga0302325, IMG submission 201948) | Peat permafrost microbial communities from Stordalen Mire near Abisko, Sweden - Palsa_T0_2 | ecosystem: Environmental > Terrestrial > Soil > Palsa > Peat permafrost | place: Sweden: Abisko...
AGGCTTCGAGGCAGCGGCCCGCATCGAGGTGCCAGTGCGCCAATTCGTTCATCCCGAGCCAAAATAACGCCGCGATCAACCCCTCGCCTGCGGCCCGTGCACCGTCACCGACCCAGGAGGGAGCAGCCGAGACGCGGTCGGGTGGACCTCTCACGGCGCAGCCCCGGAATCCTCCAGGGGGAAAATCGTGCCGCTGAAAGCGGGATCGCTGGTCGACAGGCCGATGTTATTCTGCCCAATGGCCACATCAGCCGCGGCGACTGAATAAAGATCTGAAGAGGCCCGCAAGATCGGCTGGCCTCCGAGGAACACGCGAACGTCGCGCCCCGGGGGGCCACTCCAGCCGCCGGCGCCCAACTCCACCTCGAGGATCTGGTAGGCCCCCTCCACCGCGCGCACCGGCGCCGCCAGGGGACCGCCCACGCCCCAGTGATCGAAGCCGATGCGCACCCAGCCGGGCCGCTCGTAGTGCACGAACAATCCGTCGGCGGCGCCCTGGCGGCCCGCGATCACCAGCGGTTCATTGCGGCCAGGACGGTCGGTGGGAAACCGCACAGCCAAGCGAAAGTGCCGCGAGGCAGGGCCTCCGTCGCTGACGAGCGGCAGAGGCTGAATGGCGGGCGGGTCCTCGACCTCGCCGGTGAAATAAGGGGCGGCGTCGGCCACGGGATCTCGCCAGGTCGCGACCTGCAAATCAGGAGCATCGAAAAACTGCGGCCGGGGATGAGGGTAAAGGATGCCATCGATCATGATCATGGCGGCGAGCCGCCGCGAGCGCTCCGAGGCGGGCGGGGCCGCCGTCGCCTCCGCCCGGCTCCACTGCACCTCGACGGTGTGCAGATCGGCCGCGGCGGTGGTCAGGGGGCCGCTCCACCACCAACCTTCGCCGTCGCGCCAGCCGACTTCCAGCCCCGCGGCCGCCCGCCGCATCGCCAGAAGGCCGAGGCGGCCATCCGCTCCACTGAAGACCAGCACCGGCTGGCCCCGCTGATCCGAACGTGGCGGCAGGCGGAAGCTCACGGCGACGACGCGTTCGCTGCGCCCGGGAATGCTTCGCAGGCTCAGTCCGGCGTCGTCCGCGCGGTTCACCTCCAGGGGCTCGCCTCGAGCCCAATCCCTGATCCAGGAGGTTTCAGCCAGGCCTCCGACCGCGGGACCTTTCATCGCCGCAGCCACCCCATCTCCGGGCGCAGAATCCAACTTCAACACCTGTCCTGAAAAACTCAGCTGCACGGAGGTTCCATGGATCAGATTGACGCCGAACATGACTTGATCGGGGCGGGCCGGCCAGGCCGCCTCCTTCCAGCGAAAAACCACCCGGCCGTCGAATACCACCAGCACCTGGTCCCGCCAGCGGGCCAGCTGCGGAAATTTTGGATCGAGGCCGGCCTCGGCGGGCGGCAGCAACGACCCGAGCGAGATCACGATCTCGTGGGGCTTCGCGTAGTCGAGCTCCACGGGCACCGAAATCCCGGCTCCGCTCCCCCAGTGGTCCAGGCCGAACGCGATGTGGCGCCGGTCGAGGTAGCGCACGAACAGAAAATCACCGCGGCCCGGCTCGCCCGAAGTGACGAGGGGCTCCGCCAGGGTCTCCCGGTCGGTCGGAAAAATCACCGACCAGCGCACGGGCCCGGGATAGCCGCCCCACTGGCGAACCGCCGGCCCGAGATCCGCCGGGATTCGCAGGAGCCGCATCGCGACGTCGTGCCGGTTGATCTCTGCGCGCTGCGCCGTATCGTAGCCCTCGTATTGGTAGGGGCGGAACTGCAGCGGATGCGCGGAGCGCAAGAGCGGGGGCGAGGCGGGGAGGATGGGATCGAGAGGAAGGCCCCACAACGACTCGCCGAAGGCGATTCGGTAGGCGGCGTATCCGGCATCCTGCGCGATGATCCGGGCGGAGCGCCGCTGGAATTCGGCCGGGAAAATCTGCCGGAGGGGCCCGGAGAAATTTCGCGCCGCCAGGGCAAAGACGAGCAGCGCGATCGCGATGGTCCATCCCCGGCGGTTTCGCTCCCGGCCCGCGAGAAACCGCCCGATGCCAACCGCGGCGCCGAGGCAGAGAAACGGCACCACACAGCGAACGCGCCGGCCCTGCACGGCGAAAAGCGGCCAGACATCGGACATGAAAAGGAGTCCTCCTCCGACCAACGCCAGGCCTCCGGCATACCAGCCCAGCCGGCCCCACCGGCGGTCGCGCCAGGCGCCCATGAGCGCAAAGCCGAAAGCAGCCAGCCAGACGACCAAGAGCCCGCCCTCCCCAAACCAAAGATAGCCGGGGATCACCCGATGGGCGAACGGGAAATCGCCCTTCGCAATGGCGCCCCATTTGTAGTCTTCCGCGACCAGATCGGTGCCCACCATCCGCGCCAATCCCACCACCGGCAGTATGGCCAGGAGGAGCCCCGATCCGGACAGGGCAGCCCGCGCCAGGAAGCGGCGCTTTCCCCCGTCGCCCAAGAGCGCATGAAGGATAAGGACGCAGCCGCCCAGGAGCCAATAGCCGTTATAAGTCAAAAATCCCACGCCGGCGACCACCCCGACCAGCAGGGATCTACGCCACGACCAAGGTCCCAGGGCCACGCAAAGGCCTCCGAGCATCGCGCAAAGCGAAATATCATACGGGAAGAAATGCCGGGAATAATAAAAGAGGCTGTTGGCGCAGGCCGCCAGGTAGGCCGCCCAAAGCGCCTCGGCCTCTCCCGCCCCGGCGCGGCGCGCGACCGTCCAGACGAGAAAAATGGCCAAGACGGAAAAGAGGCTGAAATAGGAAGCCACCGCCGCCGGATGCGGACCTGCCAAGGTCTCGAAAAGCCCCGGCGGCAACGCGAACCAGCGAAACAGCGTGTGATCCGAATGGAGGAGCTGCCGGGCCGCCTCGGACCATTTTCCGTGCAGGAGGTCGGCGGCGGCATAACGCCCGTCGCTGTAGCGATCCTCGTCGGGCCAGAATCCCTCGCCTCCGAGGCAGGCCAGCCACACCCGCAGGCCGTAGGAGACCAGCAGCAGCCAAACCAGCCAGGAGCGCGATTTCATCATCGTAGGGGAAAAAAAGGCTCTTCGGCAACCGGACGCAATAGCCGGTAGCACGACCAGGCGAGCCAGCCGCACCAGGTGGCTAGGCTCACGAGCAGGGCCAGCCAAACCCGCCGCGTCCCCCGGTAGCGCAGTTCCACCACATGGCGGCCGGGAGCCAGCGGGACCATGACGAGGTGCTCGGGGGAAGGGGCGATCGCGGCGGCCGCGCCGTCGACCGTCGCGACGTAGCCCGGAATGAAGACGCGGGGGGTCTCGAGCCAGCCGGGGCGATCCACGGTCGCCAGTACCCGGCAGGGATCCAGCGAATCCATCCGCAGGGGGCCGCGAGTCGCGTCATAGTGAGATACCGTCATCGTTGCAAAATAACCCTCAAGGCCGGGATTCGGGCTATAGCCGGCGGGGATATCGAACGTGTAATGCTCGGGCGCCTTGCCCGAATTCCAGAGCGAGATGACGTGGGACCACTCCGGCCCCACCCCAAACCCGTAGCCCAAGCCGTCGTTCGGCAATTGATATTCACGGTACCCGTGCTCGCTGCGAAAAACCAGCACGCCGCCATAGGCCCGTATGGGATCGAACTCGAAGCGGAGGAGCAACTGCTCGCCTGGCGCCACGGTCAGGCCGGGCGTGAGGCGGAGCCACCGGCGGTTCTCCGGCACCTGGACGGAGTCGAGGCGCACGACCGTCGCACCCGCGCCCTCCATTCGCTTGGCGGCGAGATCGGGATCGAAGGTGACGCGCCGCTCCGCGTCCAGGAGGCGGAACTCGAGCCGCGGATCGGTCGCACCGCTGGAAAAGTATCGCGGGACCGGCAGCAGGTCGTAATTGAACCGATCGAGAACGAGATTCTCGGTGTAGAAGGGCTGGCGGGTCAGCTCATCATCCGAGGTGATCCGCCAGCCGTGATCGACGAACTGGGCGGCCTGCCAGCCGCACAGCCCCACCGCAACTCCCAGCAGGACGAGAGGGCCCAGGCGGCGGCCGCCCCCTCCCTCCGGCGCGGTCGCCAGCCAGACGACCCCGCCCATCAGGATGAAGGCCGCCATCACCGGCAGGATCCGGATGAGCAGCGGAAAACTGATGATGTTGACGACGTAATCGGGCAGATAGCCGACGAGGAAATCGCTGATCCAGGGCACGGGGACGAGGGCCACGGTGAACAGGAGCCCGACGAAAAAGAACAGCTTGAGCGCCAGCGCGCGCGGCCGAAAAAAGGCGCAGGCCAGCATCGCCAGCACGATCCAGGTGCCGACACCCGGCTCGAGATTGGCATCCGGGTGAAATACCCGTCCGGGCACGAACGGAAAAAAGGGCTTCATCTGCGCGAGGTTGACGGCCAAGCCCTGCAGGGTGCTGATGTTGCGATCCGGACGCGCGGGGCCCAGGCACGCCTGAACCAGCCCGGCGGCCGCGATCAGGCATGGAAGCAGGATCTCGGCGGCCCTCCGCGATGGATCGAATTTGAGTCGCGGAGCGGCCGCCGCGACCAGCGCCGCCAGCACCACGGTCGCAGCCATCCACCAGAACCACGGGATGCAAACGAGCCAGAGCAACGCCCCGCCCGGCAACAGAAGCACCAGCCACGCCCAGCCGCGGCGCATGAGGACGGCGTTGCCCAGGCCGGCGAGGACCAGGGCAAAGCCGCCGAATTGCCCGAGCGCCGGCAGCCCGGACCCCGGGGGCCGAGGCAGCTCGCTCATGCCGGCAAAATAATAGGCGCCGAAGCCGGCGAAGAGCAGCGCGCCGAACAGCGCGCTGCGGCCGAAGGCCAGCGTGCGGTCGCCGAGCAGCCAGCCGCCCCCCTGCAGGAGCAGCGTGGCCAGCGTCGCGAGGAGGGCGGTCGGCGGATGGGTCATCCAGGCGAGCGCCAGACCGGCGGCGAGGATGCCGCCGCCCCGCCCGCCCTCGGAAAGGAGCAGCCGCGCATTGCCATAGAGCGCCAGAGGCAGCACCGCCAGCGCCGTGAAGGTCATGTAGGCGTCGGCCCGATAGAGGACGCCGAGCCAGGCCGGCGCGCCGACGTAGAGAAGAGCCAGCGCGAGCACCTCCCAGCGGCGGCGCGGCGCCAGCGCGACGCCGGCGGCATAGAAGCCGAGCGCCCCGGCCACCGCGACGAGGATGGCCTCGAAATGCTGGAGCGCCAAGACGCCGAGGGACCGCAGGGTGAGGAAATCCCCCGCGGCGGCGATGTCGAGGTAGAGGGGCGCCGAGCGAAAGGGGTGCACCCCCCCGTTCCAGATCAGGCGGCCCTGCCCGATGAAGACCGGAAAGTGACCCGCACGCAGCTGCTCCAGAAAATCCTGCAGGACGTAGGCGTACCAGCGCGCGTCGCGGCCACCGATGAGCCGGCCGGTGAAAAAAGGCAACATGACCGCTGCCGCCGCCGCGACGAGGAGGGCAACGCGGATGGATTCGCCCAGCACCTGCCGGCCGCGCGGTTGCGGATCGGAAGAGGCAGTCATGGCGCCGGATCGAGCTCCTCGACCCGGAAGATTTCGCCGCTGAAGGCGGGATCGCTCGTGGACAACCCGACGGCGTTCCGGCCGACGGTGACCTCGTTCGGAAGCGAAGAATACAAGGTGGCCGACGCCCGGAGGACCGGCTGGCCGTTGAGACCCACCTTGATTTCGCCGGGGCCCGCCGCCTCCCACGAGCCCGCGCCCAGCTCGGCATCGATGATCTGAAAGACGTCGTAGGTCACGGGCACCGGAGCCGAAAGCGGACCGCCGATGCCCCAGTGGTCAAAGCCCAGGCGCACCCAGCCCTCGCGCTCATAGTGGACGTAAAGGCTGTCGGCAGCGCCGGGCCGGCCGGCCGTCACCAGAGGCTCGTTGCGTCCGGGCCGATTCGCGGGAAAGCGCACAGCCAGCCGAAACCGCCGCGCGGTCAGCGTGGACGGACCCGATGAGAGGAGGGTTCGGATCGGGGGCGGAGGCTCGATCACCCCCGTAAAATGCCCCGCCACGCCGGGATCGGCCGGCCAGGGATTGTGCCAGGCCGAGACCTGCTCGATTGCGGCGGAGAAAAACTCCGGCCGCGGCAGCTGGCAGATGAGGCCGTCCACCAGGATCATGGCCTCGCGGGCCCGCGCCGGTTCCGCACCGCTCGCGCCTCCGGCCGCAAGGCTCCACTGCGCACCCACCGTATGACTTCCCGCCGCCAGCGCGGGCAGCGCGCGGCTCCACCACCATCCCGCCGCGTCACGCCAGCCGATCTGCACGTTCGCGCCGGACCTCCGGAGGGCGAGCAGTCCCTGGCCGCCGTCCGCCCGCGAAAAAACGAGCAGTGGCTGCGCCAGCATCTCCGGTGGCGGCGGTAGGCGGAAGCGCACGGCCGCGGCGGCCTCGCCGTGCTCGGGCATGACGCGACGGGCCACGTTCGCGCTGTCCGTCCGCTCCACCGCGAGGACGGCTCCGCCAAAGGAGTCCCGAGCCATCGAGGAATGGATCACGCTCGAGGCGACCGCCTCCTGTCCATAGGCGAAGGGCTGGAGGAGCGTTTGCTCGAGCAGCACGGGCCGGCCCTCGAGGAAAATGGACAGCCGGTAGCGCTGCGGGCCCTCTCCCGGCGGGGCGGGATCGAACCAGACGTCAAAGGCCTGCGGCTTTTCGTAATCGACCGGGATGGTAGTCGATCCGATCAGACCGCCGCCGATCTGGTCGTGGAGCAAGGTGACCGAGGAGCGGTCGCGATACTCCAGCAGGATCGCATCGCCGATCGGCCACGCGCCTGTGGTCAGCAGGGGTTCGGCGGTCCCGAAGCGATCCGCCGGAAGCTGAAGCACGATCCGATAACCCCAGCCCGCGCCGGGCGAAGGCGCCGGTTCGGCCGGGGCCGAGGCTCCCTCGCGCAGCTCGCGCAGGCGCCCCGAAAAGCGCTCGACGCCGGCGACCGCCCAAGGGCGCCGGCGGCCGATCTCCACCTGCCCGGGCGAGACGGCGCGCGGAAGCATGCTGAGGCGAAGGATGTCCTGGCCGTCGAGGACGACCCGCGCCGTGGTGGCCAGCAGCTGCATCTCCGGCCCGGTGGCGGCGCCGAACCAGGGATGGCCGATGGGAGGGTAAAACGATCCGAGGGCGATGCTCAGCTGGCGGGTCTCTCCCGCATGGACTGCGAAGGGGAGCCCGCGGGGTCCGCCCGTTTGATCATCGCTGATCTGGTTGGAGGTGAGCAGGAGCTGCGCGCGGCCCGGCTCCAGGTAGTGAACCATGAGCGAAATGCCATCGAGCGGCGGCCCCGCGCTGATCAGCGGTTCGAATGAGCCCGGCGGAGCGACGGGAAACGAAACCTGGAAGACGCGCGGTCCGAACCGGGGGTTGGTCAGCCTGAAGAACGGCCAGGCGAGGCGGTTGCAGGCGCGCTCCAGTCGGGCGTAGCCCACCGGGTTGACCCGTAGCATGAACGCCATGGTTTCGATGCTGATGCCCGCATTGAACGCGGCGATGGCCGCGACGCCGACCGCGCCGAGCGCCAGGGCAAAGCGGCGAAGGATGCGAGGCGGCAGAGCCGAGGCCTCGAGAAAAAGCCCGCAGCCCGCGAGGACCAGGGCGGGATGGAAATCGAGCAGATAGCGATTGGCCCGCGCGCCGGAGCAGGCCACCAGCAGGAAATTGGCTCCGAACCACCAGAGGAATAGCGCCGCCACCATCCGGCGCCGCGGGTCGCCGGCTCCGGCGCGCCAGCGCCAGGCCGTCACCACCAGCGCCAGGAAGCCGAACCAGACGAGAAAATAAAATTGTCCGTGGAGCGGCTCGATCCCGATATAGCCCACCGGCCGCGATTGCTCGATCCCCTCGGCAAAAAATGGGAAGAGCCAGCCGGCGGCGGGCGGAGTCAGATAGTACATCTGGAGGTTGTGCCAGAAGTACCGCGCCGAGAAGAAATTCACGGCGCTGCTGCCCATCTGGTAGCGATGGCCAAACTCGAGCGGATCGCCGAAGCGCCGGGCGTTGTAGAGGAGCAGTCCGGCGCCGCAAAGCGCCGCCGGAGCCACGGCGGCGGCCAGCCGGCGGAGGAAGCGGGCGGCGGATAGGGTCCCCGCGCGGCGCTCGTTCCAGTGCAACCAGGCAAGCACGCCGCCGAGGGCGGTGGCGCCGAGCAGCAGGTCCGGACGCGAACCCGCGGCGAGTCCGGCGCAAAGGCTGGCGAGCGCGAGCCAGCGCACCGCGCGGCCCGGGCGCAGCACCGCGAGCGCGGCAAAGAGGAGAAAGGCTGTGCTCCAGACGAGGCCGGCCGTGATGGCGACCTCATACATGTGCGGCTTGCGCAGGGTGACGGGCAGGGCCGAGCCGAAGCCCCAGGCCAGCGCGCTGGCGGCCAGCGCCAGCCGGCCGGCTCCCGGGGCAAAATGGCGTCGGAGGATAAGCAGGAGGCCCAAGCCCACCAGGAAAGCCGCCGCGCCCTGGGTGCCGACCACGACCAGCTGGTTCAATTCGAGCCCGGTCAGGAGCCGGAACGGAAGGAAGATGGTCAGCTCGGGAGCGACCCCGAAGTAGAGATAGTAGTGGCCCCGGTAGAGGCTGGCATCCAGGAGGAATTCGTAGGACGCCGGCCTCTTTTCGGGCGGCAGCAGCAGGATGGGACCGACTTCCGCCTTCATATAGAGGTGGCCCTCGGCCATTCCCTCGGCCAGGAGATTGTAGTAATCGCCTTGGTGCGGCGCGACGAGGGGCTCCGGCGCATTGGACCCCACCGTCCAGGCGTAGAAGGCGACGACGGCCAGAGCTACCGGGAGCAGCGCCAGCAGGTCGCCCCGCAGGGAGGGGGGCTGCGGTGGCGAAAGTTTCACGGATTCCATATCCGCTGTTGGTTGAGGATCCGGCCGGTGAAGCGCGGCTGGCACGGCGAGGCGCCGATCGCGTTGTTTCCGACCGCGACCGTCTCGGGCGCCGCGGGATGGGAGGGCTCGCGCACGTCGAGCACGGGAAGCCCATCGAGAGTCACCCGCACGCGGTCCCGCACGCCGGCCAGTTCGGCCGCCGGGACCCCAGCGGTCCACGGTCCGTCAGGATAGAGCGACCCCAGGCTGAGCTCGACGCGGTGGCGGCTGTCGTAGCGGATGGGAATGTCCGCGCTGGCGGCGCCGCCAAATCCCCAGCGATCATGGACGAACCGCACGTGGCCGCCATCCACGTAGATGATTCGAATGAGGTCGCCGCGGCCCGTCACCCCCGTCGTCAGCAGCGGTTCGGTCGTGCCGAATGGGCCGGGAGGCAGCTCCAGGTAAAGCCGGACCGCACCGAAGGGGTCGGGACCGGCGTCGGCCACCCGATGAGCGCCGGTGATCACTCCGGTGAATTCGCGGCCGAAAGCGGTGCTGTCCGGACTGAAGCCGAGCCGCGGAGCCCGGGCCACCGGATCGTAGCACTCCGCCGGATCGTCCATCAGCGACTGTCCGTCCAGCGAAAGGCGGAGCCGCCGGACATGGGCCTCGATCGCGGCGGGCGTCCAGCGGTCGAAGAACGGATCGTCCTTGGGCGGATAGAGGGCGCCGAGGTCGATCCGGAGCCGGTGCTCCTTTTGGAAATCGACGTCAACCGACTCGGTCAGCGGGCCGCCGTAGCCCGTGTGCTCGAAGCCGAAGATCACGTGCCGGGGATCCGGATAAAACACGTAGATAAAGTCCGACTTGAAATCGACTCCGTTGACCAGCAGCGGCTCCAGATGGCCGGCGCGCCCGGCGGGAAACTTTACCGTCAGCTCGAGCGGGCCGTACCGCGTCCCGCGCAGGCGGTCGACCCAGGCGGAGGGAATATTGCCGAGCCGAGCGAGGGGGGCATAGACGGCAGGGTGGTTGATCCGCAGCAGATCATTGTGCTGGATGCTCGCCAGGAAGCCAAAGGCGCCCGACCAAGCCAGTGCAATGGGCCAGCCGAGGCGCGCCGCCATGCGCAGTCGGCCGCCCAGTCCCGTCTCCAGTCCGAATACAGCCGCCGCCGCCAGGAGCACGAGGGCCGGAAGAAAATCGACCATGTACCGGCCGCACGCGCCGCCGAAGAGAAAGACCGGAGCCGCCGCCGCCAGCGCGATTCCGCCAGCGGACCACCACCAGCGGGACAGCCGCGGCCGGCCACGCACCGCGATGGGACCGAGCAGGGCCAGGGCCGTAAAAGGCAGGTTGGGCAGAATCCCGAAGGGATCCTCGATGCCGAATTGGCCGGCCGGCGGGTGCTGGGGCCGGATGATCGTGACATAGGGAAAATAGGCGCTGAGCCGAGCGGGCGCGAGCAGGTAGACGCGGAGGTTGAAGGGCAGAAAACGCCCACTAAAATGGCTGGTGAAGCGCGACTCCGCGCCACCCGAAAGCTGGTAGCTCTGGCCAAACTCAAACGGATTGCCGAACCGCTCGTAATTGAAGAGCATCAGTGCCCCGACCACGATGGCCAGCGGCCCCGCCGCCGCCAGCGCCGTCCGGATCAAAGCGGGTCGCCCGACCCCGCCCTCGCGGAACTGCTGCCAAACGGGCACCAGAAGAAAGAGGGCGCCAAAGGCGTAGGTCGGGCGGGCTCCAATGGCCACGCCATAGGCCAGGCCGGCCAGGGCCGTCCAAAGTGCGGTCCGTTCGGAATGCAGCGCCCGCCAAAGGGCCGCGAGCGCCACCATGCAGCCGGCATACCCGCAGGCGATCGGCACCTCGTAGATCGCGGGGCGGCGCAGCAATGCCGGGAGCATCGTCACCAGTCCCAGCGCCAGCGCGCCGCCGGCCAGCGAAGCGGTGCTCGCCTGCGTAAAATAACGGCGCCGGATTGCGGCCAGCAGGCCGAGGCTGACCAGATAGCCGGCGACCGAGAAAAACAGGGTCCCCTGCAGCTCGGAGGCATACCGCCCCGTCAGCGCCCGGACCGGCCAGAAGAACAGCACGGCCGGCGCGACGCCAAAATAGATATAGTAATGTCCGCGGTAGTAGCTCGCATCGTGCAGCCGATACGGGGCGTTTTGCGCGGGATCATACGGATTGGCCAGGGCGCGCAACTGCGGGGATGCCGCAGCCGCCATCCACAAGTGCCCGCTGCGAAATCCCTCGACCTCGGAATTGTAGTATTCCTCCGCCCGGCCCCCGCTCCGCCAAAGGGCGCCCTCGGGAGAAACCGTCCAGCCGAAGAACCAGATCATCCCGGCGGCGATCAGCGCGAGCAGCAGCGCCTCGCGGCGATTGCGAAGTCCGGGAGCCAACCGGATGGGCGGCCCGCGCAGGGTCATGAAACGAACCTGAATTCAAATAAGGTGTTGCTTGCCACAGGCTCGCAGCGACAAAAGGCTCCGCTTACATGGGTGACAACTCCCAATCTCCGCTCGGATTTGCGATCGTCGGCTGCGGCCTGATCGGCCGCAAGCGGGCCGCAGCTCTCGCCGGCATTCCCGGCGCCAAGCTGGTCCAGGCCTGCGACCTCGACCGGGCGCGCGCCGCCGAGCTGGCCAAGCTCGCGCCCGGCTGCACAGCCGCGACCGACTTCCTGGCGGCGGTCGCCGATCCCCAAGTCTCGGCCGTCATCGTCTCCACGCTCAACGGCGCCCTGGCGCCCGTGTCTCTCGCCGCGGCCCGGGCGGGCAAGCACGTGCTGGTGGAGAAACCAGGCGCCCTCAATGCCGCGGAGCTGAGAGAAGTGCGGGAAGCAGCGGGCCGCAGCGGTGTCCGCGTGCGCATCGGCTACAACCACCGCTTCCACCCCTCACTCCAAAGGGCTCGCGAACTGATCGACGCCGGCGTGCTGGGACCGCTGATGTTCCTGCGCGGGCGCTACGGCCACGGGGGGCGCAAGGGCTACGACCGCGAGTGGCGCGCCGATCCCAAGCTGTCGGGCGGCGGGGAATTGATCGACCAGGGAGTCCACCTGATCGACCTGGCCGGCTGGTTCCTGGGCGATCTCCCGGTCGTCGAAGGCCATGCCACCACGTCATTCTGGGACATGAAGGTCGACGACAACGCCTTCCTCAGCCTGCGGACGGCGGCGGGCCAGACCGCCTGGCTGCACGTCAGCTGCACGGAATGGAAGAACCTTTTCAGCCTCGAGATCTATGGCCGCGACGCCAAGCTGGCCATCGACGGCCTTGGCGGAAGCTACGGCGTCGAGCGCCTGGTTTACTACAAGATGCTGCCCCAGATGGGCCCGCCCGAAGCCACGCCCTATGAATACCCCGGCAGCGATGCCTCCTGGCTCCTGGAAACGCAGGCCTTCATCGAGGACATCCGGCTCGGGCGGGAGCCGTCCCCCGGACTGAGGGAGGGCATTCGCACGCTCGAAATTGTCGAAACCATCTATAAGAAAAGC
>Ga0302325_10025417_pt1 | contig 12305 bp, 10 predicted proteins | sample Palsa_T0_2_FD_201948 | JGI IMG/M metagenome (GOLD analysis project Ga0302325, IMG submission 201948) | Peat permafrost microbial communities from Stordalen Mire near Abisko, Sweden - Palsa_T0_2 | ecosystem: Environmental > Terrestrial > Soil > Palsa > Peat permafrost | place: Sweden: Abisko...
TCCCAACGTCTTAGGACGGGTTCACCGGCGCACTGCTGCACGGCCCAGTGGGTCGGTTTCGTCTGTTCTCTTACGTGCATCCGCACCTCTTCCAGTTCGGCCGCCTGGTTCTGCCGACTTATGGATTCCTGGTTGCTGTGGGCACGATCCTCTCCCTGCTGGTCTGTGTGCGCACCGCTCGCCTGCTCTCGCTCGATCCCGACAAAGTCTGGAACGTGGCCGTGCTGGCCGCGGTGAGCGGTCTGATTGGGGGCAAGATTCTGCAGCTTTTGTTCCCCTGGGCCAGGCATGGCTCCGGCGCCGGACTAGCCTGGATGACGATCTCCGTCGCCACAGGAGTGGTTTATGCCTCGCGTCTCGGCCTACCGTTGCGGCGAGCCGCCGATGCCTTTGCTCCCAGCCTGGCACTGGAAAGTTCGGTTGCATCCATCGCCTGCCTGGAAGCGGGTTGTGATTACGGAACGCCGACCCACCTGCCCTGGGCTGTGATCTTTCGCAGTCCGGCGATCGTGACAGGAGCCCCGCTGGGGGTGCCGCTCCATCCTACCCAGCTCTATGCCGGCTTGGTCGAGTTCGTACTCTTCGTATTGCTGCTGTGGCTGCTCGATCGCCCTCATTACGATGGAGAAATCCTCGGTACATGGTTGTTTCTTGGCGGCCTCTCCGGCTTTCTGCTGACATTTTTGCGCGGCGACAGCATCCTGGCCACGCAGCTGGTCTGCGCACTGATGGTGCTTTGGGGCGGTCTCTTGTGGCTGCGGCGCAGCCCTGCCGCCCAGGTCTCCCATGGCGGATGACGAGGCGCGTTTACGGCAGATAAGTGTTCCCGAAGAGGCCAGTGGGCAGCGTCTGGATTTATTTCTGGCTCAGCAACTCAATGAAATCAGCCGCGCCCGGGTGCAGTTGCTGTTGCAACAGGGCAGCGTACTGATCGACGGCAAGCGGGCCAAGGCTTCGCGCAAAGTACGCAGTGGGGAAAATATTTCCGTCCTGGGCGACCCGCATCCAGCTCCTTTGCGCGCTCTGGCTGAGGATATTCCGCTGGAGATTGTTTATGAAGACGCAGACCTGGCGGTGATCAGCAAGCCTGCCGGCATGATGGTGCATGCCGGTTCCGGCGCTACCGAAGATGCACGCAACCGGGGCACGTTGGTCAATGCTCTGTTGCACCACATGGGCGAGCTTTCCTCGAGCAGCGGTCCGCTGCGGCCGGGCATCGTGCACCGTCTCGATAAACAGACCAGCGGACTGATTGTGGTGGCGAAGAACGATGTGGCGCATGCCCGGCTGTCGTCGATGTTTTCCCGCCGCCAGGTGCGCAAACTATATCTTGCGTTAGTGCAGGGTAACCTGGCGCAGGAGAGAGGGACGGTGAACGCAGCCATCAGCCGCGACTCGGTGCGGCGAACGCGCATGACCACGCGCCGCGAAGGGGGCCGCTCCGCCGTCTCGCACTGGGAGGTGTTGCGGCGCATCCACGGCCCGTACGGCAGCTTCACCCTGGTCTCGGTGCGCATCGAGACCGGCCGCACTCACCAGATCCGCGTCCACATGGCATCGCTGGGACATCCGGTGGTTGGCGACGCGCTCTACGGGGCCGCTTCCACGATTGCGCCGTCGGCGGCTCACGGCGGGCTTCCCCGGCTCGTCTTACCAAGGAACTTTCTGCATGCGGCGGAGCTCGAGTTTGCTCATCCGGTGAGTGGCGACCGCCTCAGCATGGTGTCAAACCTGCCTCCTGAACTGAAGGAATTCATGGCGCTGCTGGCAAATGCTCTAAAATGAAAAAGGTTTCTATGACCTCAATGAATGATTGCCTGCGCCAGGCTGGCGGTGTGCTTTGTTTAGCGTTGCTGTTCAGTTCGGCCGTGGTGGCGCAGACTCCGGCTGCAGCGCCGGCCTCGCCGCCTAATACTCCCGCCAAGGTTGGCTCCGTGCCTCAAGCCACGACCAGCTCCGCACCCCAGGCCGCGAACAGTAGTCAAAGCAGCGACGGGCAGAGCGATGGGAATTTTACCATCCGGACCAACGTCAACGAGGTAAACCTGATCTTTACCGTCACTGACAAGCATGGACGGTTCATCCAAAATCTGCAGCAGAGTGATTTTGCTCTGCTCGACAACCAAAAGGCTCCCTCCCAGGTTTTCAACTTCACCCAGCAGACAAACCTGCCGTTGCGGGTGGGCATCATGATTGACGCGAGCACCTCAATTCGGCAACGCTTTCAGTTTGAGCAGAACGCTGCGATCCAATTTCTGCAACAGGTGGTCAGGCCGAAGACCGACCTGGCCTTTGTGATGGGCTTCGACGTCACACCCTACGTCACCCAGAACTATACCAATGATCAGGACAAGCTTGAGGCGGGTATCACCAAGATGCGGCCCGGAGGAGGCACGGCTCTCTTTGACGCTGTGTACACGGCTTGCCGCGACCAGCTTATCAAAGTGCCGCCCTCGGCCCAGGGTTCGGTGCGTAAGGCGCTGATCGTGATTTCCGATGGAGATGACAATCAGAGCCGCGCGTATCCCGACGACGCTATCAAAATGTGCCAGCGCGCCGAAACGATCGTATACGCGATCAGCACGAATGTCAGCCCGAGCCGTGACCGGGGTGACGATGTGCTGAAGAAAATTGCCGAAGCCACGGGCGGCAAGGCCTTCTTTCCCAAGCGCATTGAAGAGATGGCAGACAGCTTTCATGACATCGAAGAGGAACTGCGCAGCCAGTATTCTCTTGCCTACCGTCCCGCGGACTTCAAGCTTGACGGCGCCTTTCGCTCCATCTACCTGGTAGCGCTCAACCCTCGCTACGTGGTCCGTGCCAAGAAGGGTTATTTCGCGCATAAGGTTAACTAGAAGTAAGCAGCGCCTGGAGAGTCTTGGCGCAACCAATGCTCGGGTGCCCCATCCTTCGTGCTTTTTTGCGAAGGGTGGGATGCCACGGCTGTTCCACTTGAAGCCCTCCCCCCACGATCCTTAAAGGAATAGCCGAAGGACTTTTGCCCAAAACACTACGGTGACTGTTTTCTCGTAAACAAATTCCCCCCGGTATTGACACAGGCACTGTTAGTGGGCTAGTCTCATCCCCGCAAGCGAGGAGACTATGTGCTCCGATACCTGCAATGCTCTCACCTCATACCAGCTTTGTTCGCTGGTGATCTAAACCGAGTAAATCGCGCAAGTGGTGCAATTCGATCAGCCACGCCGGCATTTCAGAACGACAATGGTCCTCCATTACTCTGAAGCTGCAGCTTTACTTTAAATGTTGCTCATCTGGTCCCGCAAGGTGAACGAAATGAAGAAAATACTTCCCCTATTGATGATCATTTTTGGCACGTTGACGATGCGTGCTGCGACTACAGCGACACCCGCCTTTTCATACAACACGGGGACATGGCCTATGCCTTTGTCAGGCAATCTTGTCCTGACTGACTCGACACCTGATAACACGATTGATTGGTGCTATTCGCAGTATGGAACTTGTACTCCTGGAACAAAATATACTGGCTCGATTCATGTGTGTCCTGGCAGCTCATGTCCGACTGCCTTCGCAACCGAGACAATATGCGCAAACGCCACAGCATCTGGATATAGTACTAGTGCAACGTCTTGCCAGTGGTACAGCACCCAGCCACCCTCTGTCACGGGGGATGGTCGAGGTACAGCGGCTGAACCTATCATTCCGGCAGTATGCCAAACACTGAATGCAGACCTTTCCATAGGAACAAAGAAAACGATCAATAATGACCCGTATAACGCCACGTGGAACGGCAGTTATAAAAGTCCAGGGGGAACTAGCCTGGAGCCGTCCTCAGAGACCTCGTTTGATACATCACGAATTCAGAGCGCACTCAACGCGTGTAAGAGTACAAACAAGATTGTCGAGCTAGCACCTAATTCTGCAGGAACTGATTACGCATTCCTTACCCAGCCACTCACCATTCCCAGTGGAGTGTGGCTTTGGGTAGATGCCGGTGTCACCTTGTATGCTTCGCGCAATTTTGAGGATTATGAAGGATCGGGATGCGGAACACTGAGTGGAAGTTGTAAACCTTTCATTACTTCCACTAGTACAACCGGAGCGGGTATCGGAGGTTTCGGTGTCATTGATGCTCGCGGGTGGGATTTGCTCCTCGACGGAACAACCCAGGAACAGTATTCCTGGTATAGTAATTCTCTTCTGGCTAAGCACAATAACAACGGACATGGCGTTGCCGGTGGGGCTCCCATCCCTACTGTTCCAACGACTGGAGGAGACTCGCAGGGCAATTTCAATACCTTCCAGGGAACCAATGCGGACTCATTCACTGCATACAAGATTACATTCAAGGATTCTCCCCAGTTTAATTTTCTCTGGCAGGGATCAACTTCGACGGCGGTGAGTGGTCTCACTGTATGGGGCATGAAAATTCACAGCCGATTTGAGGTGCAGAACACGGACGGCATAGATCCGGTTTGCAATGCCAGTGATGTAACCATTGCTCATACAACTATTAGCAACGGGGATGACAGCATTTCCATCAAAGCGGCTGATAATTCTTCATGTACTACATCGAATGCAACCAAGAATGTAACCTTTGCTTACAACGATATATTCGCCGGCCTGGGCATTTCTATCGGAACACATACAAATAACGGTATAAGTAATGTCCTGGTTGATCATATTCAAAAGCTTGGCAATCTGAATAACGATGGGACTGTTTCGTATGCTCCAGACTCTGGGGTGAAGATCAAGGATGACATATCAGAAGGTGGTCAGGTAACTGATGTAAGCTATCAGAACATCTACGTGCAGAACTCAACTGTTCCTGTGTGGTTGTACACGACGTATAACTGTGGAGCTTCCGGGTCCGATGATCCCCAATACACAAATATCTATTTCTCGAACTTTGATGTTTTGGCGAACTCGTCGGGCAGCGATGATAAGTATTTCACCTGGCAAGGATTGAGCTCCAGCAAAGCTATGACGACGCTTCTTAGCAATTTTACGATATCCGGAAAGGACGAGGGAGCACAGGATGATTCTGACGGTTGTGGAGGAACCACAAATACCTATACGGCGGTCACGCAAGGACCCAATCCGGTAGCAGCGTCTCCGTTTACCACCTACGCAGGGAAAGGTTTGACACTAGGTGGAACCGTATCTAACGCGACTGCACCAGCCTATACGTCAACATTTCAACCTCTCTCAGGTGAGTTGTTGATGCAGACCACAACCCAGAACAACATTCAGTACACGTATACTGCGTCTGCTGCGCCTGCCTCATATACTTTGCAGACGGTTTTGCAACCGTCCTCTGAGTTGGGTCTTGAGTATGTAGCGCCCACGGGCAAGCCCTGTTTTTATGAAAACGGCACTCTTCTTGGTTGCTCTGCCTTTGTGACCGCCGCTAATCAAACTATGGCAACTTATGCAGTGAGCGGACGAGAAGCAGGTACATATACCTACACGGTGGAGTACCCTGGAGATTCTAATTATTCGGCATATCCCTACGGCAACCTGGTGGTGACGGTGCCTTGACCGAACCGAGTTCCCTTAACGGGGCCCTCTCATCGCAGCATTTCCAGAAGCTGGCCTTGCTCGATCACCGGGACTTTTAGTTCGCGCGCTTTGTCCAGCTTCGATCCTGCTTCTTCTCCGGCGACCACGTAGCTGGTCTTCTTGCTGACTGAACCGGAAACGCGGCCCCCGGCAGCTTCAATCCTGGCCTTCGCCTCTTCGCGCGTCAGGTCAGCCATGGTTCCGGTGAGCACAAAAGTCAGGCCTTCCAGTTGAGAAGACTTTCGCTTCTTCTCCGCGCTGAAGGTCAAGCCTGCCTGACGTAGCTTTTCTACCAGCTGGCGATTCTTTTCCTCGGCGAAAAATTCATGAATAGCCTGGGCTACACGCGGGCCCACCTCATCCACCGCCTGCAGTTCTTCCATGCCGGCCTTCATCAAGTCGTCCATCGAGCCGAAGGCTTCGGCTAACAGCTGGGCCGTGCGCTCACCCACAAAGCGCATGCCAAGGGCAAAGAGGACACGGTTGAGCGGTAGTTTCTTTGAGTTTTCAATCTCTGCCAGGAGGGACTGCGCGCTCTTTTTCCCGATACGTTCCAACTCCAGCAGCTGCTCTTCGGTGAGGGAATAAATGCCGGCGACGCTGGTCAGTAATCGTCGCTCTAACAGTTGCGTAACCAGGGCATCGCCCAAGCCTTCAATATTCATCACCTTGCGGGATGCAAAGTGCAGGATGCTTTCCCTGAGGCGAGCAGGACAGTCCACATTGATGCAGCGGTAATCCGCTTCCCCTTCATCCCTTACCACCTCACTGCCGCAGACCGGACACATGGAGGGGAAAACAAAGGTCTTATTTCCACGGGGGTGCTGGGCATCGTCGACCACGCCCACGATCTTGGGGATCACGTCTCCGCCGCGCTCCACCGTAACGTAGTCGCCGACCTTCACTCCCAAGCGCTCGATTTCGTCCGCATTGTGCAGGGTCGCGCGGCTTACCGTGGTCCCCCCAATGAACACCGGATGCAGTACGGCTACTGGGGTCAACTTGCCCGTGCGCCCCACTTGTACAGCGATGTCTTCGATCTGGGTGATGCCGGATCGAGCGGTAAATTTGTAAGCCACCGCCCAGCGCGGTGCACGCCCGGTGTAGCCAAGCCGGCGCTGCAGCACGGTCTCATTGACCTTAATCACCACGCCATCGATTTCGTAGCCCAACCCATGGCGCTGGCCTTCCGCCCAGGCCACGAAGGTGAGCAGCTCGTCCAAAGTATGCAGCGGCTGGCGATGGCGGTTGACGCGAAAGCCGGCGGCGCTCAATGCTTCCAGGGCCTGCCATTGTTCAGGGAATGCGCTCTCTCCCTTCACCAAGGCGAAGTAGGCGTAGAAGTCCAGCCGCCGCTGGGCAACGATATCGGGATCGAGGGTGCGAATCGTTCCTGCAGCCGCATTTCTGGGGTTGACTGCGGGCGGGAGCCCCTGTTCTTCGCGTTGCCGGTTCAGCCTTGAAAAAGCCTCATCGGGCAGGATCACTTCTCCCCGCACTTCGAAGCTTTGCGGCAAGCCGGCGCGATGCAACCGCTCTTTTGAAACTGACAGCGGAACCGACCGTATGGTGCGTATATTGCTGGTGACCTCTTCTCCGGTAACCCCATCGCCACGAGTCAGTGCGGTCTTTAGAAGCGCAGCGCCGCCAGGGCCGGGTTCATATTGCAGCGCCAGCGAGACGCCATCCATTTTCAGTTCACAAACGAAGCTGACCTCGGCCGAGCCCACCGCCGAGCGTACTCGCCGCTCCCAGTCAGCCAGTTCCTGTTCGCTGTTCACGTTGTCGAGCGAAAGCATGGGCCGCGAATGGTCCACTTTGGCGAAGCCTTCCTTGGGTTTGCCGCCTACGCGCTGGGTGGGCGAGTCGGGAGTCACCAGTTCTGGATGGCCGGCTTCGAGCGCACGCAGCTCGCGCATTTTCGCGTCGTACTCGGCGTCTGAGATCTCCGGGGAATCGAGAACATGGTATTGATATTCGTGGTGGCGGAGCTCTTCGCGCAGCTGGTCGATTTTGGTTGCGCTGTCGGATCGGGTCACAGACATAGCGTGCATTATAGAAACTTAGTTGCGTGCGGATTTAGAGCAGTTTCGCAAGTACGGTGGCCTGTCGAAGATCGCGAGGAGTGGTTTTCCTTGAGAGAAAATCACGAAAAGGCCTGTCGCTTCGGCTTACACCAATTGCGAAACTGTTCTAGCCGCTGAGGGATTGCCCGATCCATGGAACCCGTCACTCATTTTCTTACTGGTGCCTGCCTTGCCCGCACCGGCTTCAATCGTAGGACTGCCTATGCCACTCTAGCCATGACACTGGCGGCCGAAGCGCCAGACCTGGATGTGTTCTGGGGGTTTCGCGGTCCGGTCGCGGGCTTTGAGCATCATCGGGGCATCACCCACACGTTTTTGGGCGCACCCGTGGTCGCGCTTGCGGTGACCCTTGTCGTTTGGCTCTGGCATCGCAGCCGGCGCAAGCAGCCCACGCTGGCACCGCGCTGGGGGTTGCTCTGGCTGCTGTCGCTGTTGGCAGTGCTCAGCCATTTTTTTCTGGACTGGACCAACAATTACGGCGTTCGCCCCTTTTTTCCGTTTAACCCGCGCTGGTACTCGCTGGATATCGCCTTCATCCTTGAGCCCGTCATTTTCGCTGCTTTGCTGACCGCGCTGGTGGTGCCCTCCATCTTCGGGCTGGCCGACCGGGAAATGGGCGCAGGAAAGCCGTTGTTTCGCGGGCGCGGCTGGGCCATCGCCGCAATGGTGCTGGTCGGGATCGATCTGGGAGTGCGCGCGGTCGAGCACCATCGGGCATTGCGGATGATCAGTAACACGCGTTTTGGGGACCAGCCCCTCCTGCGTGCCGGCGCCGAACCCTATCCGGTGGATCCATTCCGCTGGTTCGCCGTGGCCGAGACCGCCGGCTATTACCAAACGGGTTCGGTAAATAGCCGGGCAGAGACAGTCGATACCGACGAACGGGACGATGTCATTTTCAAGCCTCCGGTCACCCCCGCAACCACGGCCGCAAAGAACTCCTGGTTGGGGCGGGTGTATCTGGACTGGGCGAGGTTTCCTGTGGTTACGGATCGGGGGCACGCGAACCTGGTCGCTTCCGACGAACTCGCTCCCCAGCCCCAGGACAGCGCGGTGGAGTTCAGAGACCTAAGGTTTGCTTATGGGTTCCTCTCCCGGAGCCGGGATTCGACAGCACTGACGGCGTGGGTCTATGTGGCCCCAAGCGGCGCCATCGATGCCATGGTCATGAATGGCCGGGTACAACACTAGATGGCCGCCACCGGCCTTTTTTTCCAGATAGTGCGCCAGGCCCAATAGACCAGCAGGGCCAGCAGGGCTAATACAACAATCGCCAGGGCGATGCGGTGCCTGGTGGTCAGGACAGTGACCATATTCACGATTTGCGGGCCGTACTCGATCGTCAGCAGTGCAGTTACGGTGTAGCGAATAAACCGCCCGGCGAAAACCGAGAGCATGAAGTTTCCCGTCTTCATCTCGAACACCCCGGCTGCAAAAACGAACAGCTTCCAGGGGGTGGGCGGGGGCAGAATCGAAGGGATCATCATGGCGAGAAATTCCTGCTTTTCGAAGCGATCCCGGAGCTGTTCATAGCGGCCGCGGTTGATCCGCTTCATGAGGAAGAGCTCGCCCCCAGCCCGCCCGAGAAAAAACGGAATCAAGCCGCCCAACGCCGACCCAGCCGACGCCAGCAGGACGTAGAGGTAGAAGTGATGCTTATCGGCCCACACATAGCCGGCAATGATCAAATCCATGGGAACCGGGATGGCTGCCGCATCTACGAAAGCGATGCCGCCCACACCCCAGAAGCCGAGCGGCTTCAAGACCGCCAGCAACCACAGCTTGTACTTATCGAAGAGGTGGAGGATTTTCTTCATCGTGTGCGGTAGCAATTCCCTCGAGCAGGGTTAAAGCGTGTGGAATGAGAGGGAGAACTGCTTCGAGCGAGGTCTTGGCGCCGCGTGGGTTGCCGGGCAGGTTCACAATGAGGGACCGTCCCCGGGTGCCGGAAAGGGAGCGGCTCAGGGGGGCAAATTGAGTCTGCTTCCTGCCCTCAGCGCGCATTAACTCGGCAAAACCATCCAATAGCCTGTGGCAGACCGCCCGAGTGGCCTCCGGGGTCACGTCGCGAGGGGCAACGCCGGTTCCCCCGGTGGTGACGACCAGGTTGGCGACCTCGCATTGCTGGCGCAGGGCATCCTCAATGTCCGGCTGCTCGTCGGGCACTACCAAGTGGCTGATGACCTGAAAAGCATTCGCCCGCAGCAGATCAGCAACCACCGGGCCCGATACATCTACCCGTTGCCCCCGAAAGCAGGAGTCGCTCACGGTAATGACAGCGGCACGCATCCAACGATTGTAAGGGCTGATTGTGAAAGCCTGATCTCGATACCGTTCGGAAACAATGAGAGAATGACATGATGTGCATAGTCCATCGCCGGATGCTTTTTCCGGCCTGGATTGCATCTCTTGCTGCCGGCCAATGCCCTCAACCGAAACGCCAACCAGCCCTCCCGGTCGACCTCCGGAGCCGTTCTCCAGTCGCAAGCGCGCGCGCTACGAGGAACTGGATCCAGATGAACTCCTACACCTGATTGACAGGCTCGAAGACGAGCGCTCCCGTGCTTTGCGCCGTGAAGGAATTTGGATTTCCTTCATCGCCCACCTGATTCTCTTCTGGTTCCTGTTTTACGGTCCCAAGTTTCGCAGTCATCAACCCCACGTGGTGAACCCAGAGGTAAAACAGAAGGACCTGACCTTTCTGAACCTTCCCCCCGATGCACAGCGGGTGAAGCCACCCAAGCAGGCTCCGCTTTCTGACAAGAACCGGGAGGCGCACACAGCCAAACCGACCCTCGATCGCAAGACGTTGCAGCAGTTGGAAGCGATGAAGAAGGCGGGACCGCCTATCCCGCAGGCGCCGCAGCCGGCGCCTCCGCAGGCAGCTCCTCCGGCTCCAGCACCCCAGCCTCAGCAACAGGCGCAAGCCCGGCCGGCGACTCCTCCGCCCCCACCGCCGCAACAGCAATCGCTGCTTAACGAACCTAAGCCGGCACCTGTTGCTCCCAGCAAGCCCACCTTTGACACCGGCCCGCAGACGGCTGGGGACGCCATTCGTCAGGCGGAGCGGGATGCGGCTCGAAATCCCGGCGTTCAGGCGGGTGATTATGGGCAAAATGCGCCCTCTCAACATGGGGGGGTGATGGGCGGTCCCGAGGTCCTCAGCGATACCATGGGAGTCGATTTCGGCCCCTACATGCGGCGGGTGATCGAAGCCACCAAACGAAGCTGGTATCCCATCATTCCCGAATCCGCTCGTCCACCCCTGGACAAACAAGGCCGGGTTGGGATTCGGTTCAAGATTCTTCCCGACGGCAGCGTGAAGGAGATGACCCTCGAATTCCCCTCCGGCGATGTGTCGCTTGACCGTGCCGCCTGGGGCGGCGTCACCGGTGCTTCCCCCTACCCCCCCTTGCCCAAGAATTTCAAGGGACCCTTCCTGGAACTGCGCTTCGGCTTCTTCTATAACCTTGATCCAGACAAGTTTCGTTGACGGAAAGAACCTGCCGTGGCCGCCGATCCTGAGCTCCGCAAGCGCCAGATTTACGGACTGTTGTTGGTAGCAGTCCTGCTTTTGCTGGTTGGCCTGGGGCGAGCATCAATGCATGATCTGTTTCCACCGGGGTGGTGGAGGGTGTGGTAGACCCCTTGCTGGTGGTCATCCTCGGTCCGACCGGGAGTGGCAAAACCTCCCTCTCCGTCGCGCTGGGAAAGCAGTTCGACGGGGAGATTGTCAGCTGTGACTCGGTGGCGGTTTACCGAGGGCTGGAGATTGGGTCAGCCAAACCTTCGGCCGAGCAGCGCCAGTTGGTGCCGCATCATCTGCTCGATGTGGCCGCCCCGGACTCCTTCTACACCGCGGGCGACTATGCGCAGGAGGCACGCGCCGCGATCGCGGACATCGCCGGCCGGGGTAAGCTGCCGATGGTCAGCGGTGGCACGGGCCTCTATCTGCGCGCGTTGCTGCAAGGGTTGTTTGCCGGGCCGCAACGGTCGGCAGCCCTGCGCGAGCGGCTGCTGCGCAAGGCAGAGATCCGGGGGCCGGCTGGATTGCACCGCATCCTCAAGAGGCTTGACCCGGCTTCAGCCGCGCGCATCCACGCCAATGATATGGCTAAAGTGATCCGGGCGATTGAGGTAACACTGGCCGCTTCCCAGCCCATGTCAGAAGCGTGGAAGCAAGGGCGGGAGGGGCTGAGCGGTTACCATATATTGCGGATCGGCCTCGATCCTGAACGGGCGGCGCTGTATGAGCGCATCAATGCCCGCGCTCGGGCGATGTTTGGCCAAGGTCTCATTGCAGAGACGCGGGACCTGATTGCCCGCTATGGGCATCCGCCTGCACTCGCTTCGCTCGGCTACCGTCAGGCGGCACTGTACGTTGAGGGCGAGTGGACGCTGGAGCAAGCCATCGCCGCCGCCAGCCAGGGTCACCGCAACTATGCCAAGCGCCAGCTCACCTGGTTTCGCCGCGAGCCCGAAGTTTGTTGGCTGCGCGGTTTCGGCGATGATCCTGATGTACACGCAGAGGCTGAGCGCCTGGTGGCCCGGGCAAAAGGGTAACGCAATGTGCCTTCCCCGGATACAATGAGTCTAAAGTCAACAGCATGGCAGCGAAGTTAAGAGAGCAGAGATCCGAAGGATGACACAAGGGATGCGCACCATCGGTTGGTGCAT
>Ga0302325_10025420_pt1 | contig 12304 bp, 7 predicted proteins | sample Palsa_T0_2_FD_201948 | JGI IMG/M metagenome (GOLD analysis project Ga0302325, IMG submission 201948) | Peat permafrost microbial communities from Stordalen Mire near Abisko, Sweden - Palsa_T0_2 | ecosystem: Environmental > Terrestrial > Soil > Palsa > Peat permafrost | place: Sweden: Abisko...
ACGGAGCCTTGACGGTCGGAACCCGCGACGGTGCGACCATCGAAATGGCGGAGGAAGCCGGAGAAGAGAACATGTTCCTGTTCGGGCTCACCGTGGAGCAAGTCGAGAACAGCCGCGCCTGGTACGACCCGCATTGGCACTATGAAAATGAACCCGAGACTCGAGCTGCGCTGGACCTCGTTTTCTCCGACCACTTCAGCCGCAATGAACCAGGAGTATTCGCTCCCTTGCGCGATATGCTTCTGACCCAGGGCGATCACTATATGCATCTGGCGGACCTGACCTCGTATTGCCAGGCACAGGAACGGCTCGGCGCGGTCTATGCCGAACCCGGAGCGTGGGCGCAAAAAGCGATCTTGAACGTCGCCAGCTCGGGAAAGTTTTCGAGCGATCGCTCGATTGCGGAATACGCAAGCGAGATTTGGAAGGTGGAACCATGCCCAGTACCCTAGAAACACAGTCCCGGACAGGTGAACCTAACATTTCGCCGCTGGCAGGCAAACCAGCGCCGAAGGAGTTGCTGGTGGACGTGGCTCGCCTGGAGAAGGAATATTTCGAGCGGCGTCCCGACCTGGATGATTCAAACCAGCTCGTCAGCTTCGGCACCAGCGGACACCGTGGCTCGCCCCTGCGCGGCACATTTAACGAAGCGCACATCCTCGCAATCACCCAGGCGATCTGCGAATACCGGCGCGAGCAGGGAACCGACGGGCCGCTCTATATGGGGAAAGACACCCACGCCGTCTCGGAGCCCGCACAGCGCACCGCCCTCGAGGTGCTGGCGGCAAACAACGTGGACACGATCATTCAGCGAGACGACGGGATAACTCCCACGCCGGTTATCTCGCGAGCGATTCTGGTTTACAACCGTAGCCGCCAGAAACATCTAGCCGACGGCATAGTGATTACGCCATCGCACAATCCGCCGGAGGATGGAGGCTTCAAGTACAACCCGCCCAACGGCGGCCCGGCTGATACCGACGTGACCCGCTGGGTAGAGAAGCGCGCGAACCAATTGTTGCGAGCAGAGAATGCAGGGGTCAAGCGCATTCCGTTTGCAAAGGCGATCCGATCCGCGATCACTCACCAGGAAGACTTCGTCCTGCCGTACGTTCGTGATCTCAAGAATGTCGTTGACATGGATGCGATTCGCGGCGCCCACCTTACACTTGGCGTGGACCCTCTGGGCGGAGCTTCCTTGCCTTACTGGGAACCGATCAATTCCATTTACGGGCTGGACATCGTCGTCACCAATGCAATCGTCGACCCGACATTTTCGTTTATGACGGTTGACCACGACGGTAAAATTCGCATGGACTGTTCGAGTCCCTATGCCATGGCCAGGCTGGTCGGTCTGAGAGATCAGTACCAGGTCGCTTTCGGCAACGATACCGACGCTGATCGGCACGGGATCGTGACTCCGGTTGCGGGTTTGATGAACCCGAATCATTACCTTGCCGTTGCCATCCGCTATTTGCTCAAGCACCGGTCCCAGTGGAGTAACACAGTCGCGGTGGGAAAGACTCTGGTGAGCAGCAGCATGATTGACCGGGTCGTCAAAAAGCTCGGCCGCAAGCTCCGCGAAGTGCCGGTGGGTTTCAAGTGGTTTGTGTCGGGCCTGGTCGATGGCTCGTACTGTTTCGGCGGAGAAGAAAGCGCTGGAGCGAGTTTTCTTCGTCTTGACGGCACCGTATGGACGACCGACAAGGACGGGCCGATCATGGATTTGCTGGCGGCGGAGATTACCGCCCGCACTGGCAAAAATCCCGGAGAACATTACCGCGAACTGACGGCGGAGTTCGGCACCCCGTACTACACGCGCATCGACGCGCCCGCCACGCCCGAGCAGAAGGCAAGGTTGGAAAAACTCACCCCGGACGCGGTAAAGGAGTCAGACCTGGCGGGCGAGCCGATCACCGCCAAGCTGACCAAAGCCCCGGGTAACGATGCCCCAATCGGCGGCTTGAAAGTCGTGGCGGAGAGCGGTTGGTTTGCAGCCCGACCCTCCGGTACCGAAAACATTTATAAGATCTACGCCGAGAGTTTCAAGAGCCAGACCCATCTGAACGCCATCCTTAGCGAGGCGCAGGAGATGGTGAATCATGCCCTGGGTTCGTCCGTGGTCGTTCCTGATGAGGCAGGCCGGAGATGAGCGGCAATGGCGGGCTCACGAATGTTCCGCTGTTTCCGCTCGAATATCGCGCTTCGGGCTTGCTGCTGCACGTCACGTCCCTGCCCTCGTCGTATGGCATCGGCGATTTGGGATCGTCGGCCTTCTCGTGGATTGATCGTCTCCACGATTCCGGCCTAGCGTGGTGGCAGGCGCTCCCGTTGGGTCCGACTGGTTACGGAAACTCGCCCTATCAATCGATGTCGTCGTTTGCCGGCAACGAGCTGCTGATCAGTCCCGGCTCTCTCATTTCGGACGGGCTGGTGCAGGCAAGCGATGCTCAGTCTCACTTCTCGAGGGACGCGGTGGACTATGATTCTGTTATCCCGTTCAAACAACGGCTGCTCGAAACCGCATGGGCAAACTTCAAAGCCGGGCAGCGCACGGACAGAGATCTCGCGCCCGCCTACGACGAGTTCTGCGCCAGGCAAGCGCATTGGCTGGAAGACTACGCTCTGTTCCGGGCACTGAAAGAAAAGTATCGCGGAGCGTATTATCTCGAGTGGCCGGAAGCGTTGGTTCAGCGCAGCCCGAGTGCTCTCGCCGAGGCGCGGCGAGAGTTGGCAACTCCAATTGATCGGGTACGCTTGGCGCAATTCCTGCTGTTCCGCCAGGCCGATCGACTCAAGGAGCATGCCCATGCCAGAGGCGTGAGCTTGATCGGCGATCTGCCCTTCTTTGTTTCCCCGGATTCCAGTGATGTTTGGGCGAACCCTGAGCTATTCCTGCTCGATGAGCAGCATCGGCCGCGCTTCGTCGCCGGCGTTCCTCCCGATTATTTCAGCGCGCAAGGTCAATTGTGGGGCAATCCGGTTTACAACTGGGATGCCGTGCGTTCGACTGGCTATCGCTGGTGCATCGATCGGTTGCGTGCTCTGCTCGCCCACGTCGATGTGATTCGCTTGGATCACTTCCGCGGGTTCGCGGCTGCGTGGCACGTTCCAGCCGGGGCGCCAACGGCTCAGTCGGGGCAGTGGGTGGCGGGTCCAGGAGCCAGCTTTTTTCAAGCGGTGCAAACCGAGCTGGGCCATCTACCATTCGTTGCGGAAGATTTGGGTGTGATTACGGCCGACGTGCAGGCCTTGCGCGACCAGTTTCAGCTGCCGGGGATGCGCATCCTGCAATTCGCCTTCGATGGTCATGCGGACAATCCCTATCTGCCGCACAACTTCGTCCACAATACAGTCGCCTATACCGGCACGCATGACAATGCCACGACTCGACAATGGTTTGAGGAATTGCCCGACGATCAGCGGCGGAACTTCTGGAGCTACCTCAAGCGTGCGCCGGGGACCAGTGCGGATGCCGCTCCGGAGTTGATGCGGCTGGCCTGGTCGTCACCGGCGGCGCTGGCGATTGCTCCGTTGCAGGATCTGCTCAACTTGGGAAGCGAAGCTCGTATGAACGTGCCGGGTCGTGCCGATGGGAATTGGCGTTGGCGTGTCCGAGAAGACATGCTATCGTTTCAAGCTTTTCAATGGCTGCAGGATTTGACGCAGAGTTGCAAGCGCTCGGTCAGTCCTGCCACATCCGCCAGGGCGCAAGTGGACCGCGGATGGGCGAGCGCCCAAATCTAGGAACAGACAGGAGGTTAGCCTGGTGATTCAAGTTGCCAAGAGTATTCTCCTGGTGGTGAGCGCGCTGTTTCCGATCGTGGATCCGATCGGAGGCAGTCCGGTCTTCCTGCTGCTCACGCGAGACTACGCGGCCGAGACCCGACGAGTGCTGGCGCGCCGCATTGCGGTGGATAGTTTCATACTGCTTATCGCGTCCTTTACCCTCGGGGCGCACGTGCTCTCCTTCTTTGGGATTTCGCTCCCGGTTGTGCAGGTTGGCGGTGGGCTGATCGTGATTTCAACGGGCTGGGCGATGCTGAATCAGAAAGATGGGGATGGCCGGCCTGCCAGGGGAACGGTCACTTGCGCTGATGCTCTGAGCCAGGCGTTCTACCCGCTGACGCTTCCCTTGACCGTTGGTCCCGGCTCCATCTCGGTTGCGATCACCTTGGGCGCGAATTCGCCGCAGCACCTGGGGGCAAACCTGCTGGTAATTCTCGCAGCCGCGATCGGTTCCGCTTTCGTGGCAGTAACCATTTATCTCTGCTACGGCTACGCCGATCGGCTGGCGAGCAAATTGGGTCCCACGGGGACGAACGTAATTCTAAAACTCACCGCCTTCCTGCTGGTGTGTATTGGAGTGCAAATACTGTGGAACGGCGCGAGCAAATTGCTCAGTTCGTTGCCGCAGTTTGGCGGGGTTGTGGCGCTGCCGCGGTGAGAGCGGAGCGAGCGGTTGGGTGGATGAAAGAGAGCAGCAGTGAACAGTTCAAGCGTTGATGTTCTCGCCAACATGCATGGTCCGGCCAACTCTGCCGGCTCCGTGGCCGCCCCGCTCATCAAACGAAGGACTTGGGAGCAGGCTGAGGGTAACGCACTGCCGCTCGGGGTCAAGTGGATCGAAGAGGAGCAAGCGTTCAATTTTGCCGTTCACTCCGAACATGCGGAGAGCGTCACTCTATTGCTCTACTCTCCAGCCGATCTGGTGAATCCTGTTCTGAGGCTTCAACTGGATTTCCTGCACAACAAGTCGGGGCGGATTTGGCACTGCCGCGTCCCAGTCGCAAAGATGGCTGATGCTCGCTATTACGCATACTCCGTATCGGGAGAGAGCATTCCTCAACTCCATAGCTTCGACCCGCAGAAGGTTCTCCTCGATCCCTACGCGAATTGCATTTTCTTCCCACCCGGTTTTGATCGAAACTTGGCCATGCGAGAAGGATCCAATGCAGGCAGCGCGCCTTTGGGAGTGCTGTTTGATCACCGATCGACATTTGACTGGTCGGGGGATCGGTCTCCGTATCATGAGTCGGATGCAGTCATCTACGAACTTCACGTGAAAGGTTTCACGAAGAACCCGAACTCGGGTGTCGACCCATCGCGTGCCGGCACCTACGCCGGTCTGGTGGAAAAGATCCCCTATTTAAAGGAACTCGGGGTGACGGTTGTGGAACTGATGCCGGTTTTTCAGCGTGATCCACAAGAACACGACTACTGGGGCTATATGCCTTTGAATTTCTTCGCGCCGCATGCTCAGTACGCGAGCACACACCGTGCGGATGAGCAGCGTCTTGAATTCAAGAATATGGTGAAAGCTTTTCATGAGGCTGAGATCGGCGTGGTGCTGGACGTCGTATACAACCACACTTGCGAGGGAGACTACAAAGGGCCGATCTACAGCTTCAAGGGTTTCGACAGCGCCGGTTATTACATGCTTTCCTCCGATCCGGCAAACCCCTACGCCAACTACTCCGGCACCGGCAACACCCTGAATTTCGGCCAGGCCCACGTGCGAAAGATGGTGATTGACAGCTTGCGTTACTGGAAGCGAGGGATGCATATCGACGGATTCCGCTTTGATCTGGCGTCGGTATTCAGCCGCAATGCAGACGGATCTCTCAACTGGGGGGAAGCGCCCATCTTCAGTGAAATTGCCGCGGACCCAGAATTAGGGCGGGTGCGTTTAATCGCGGAACCTTGGGACACAGCCGCTTATCAACTCGGGCGCGGATTCCCGGGTCTGACTTGGCTCCAGTGGAACGGGCGGTTTCGCGACGACATTCGCCGGTTTGTCAAGGGCGACACGGGGATGGTTCCCGAACTGATGCGACGTATCTATGGCAGCGATGACTTGTTTCCGGACAGCCGCGCCGACGCTTATCACCCATATCAGAGCGTGAATTATATAACCTCCCACGACGGCTTCACGCTCTACGATCTTGTCTCTTATGAGCGCAAGCACAATTGGCAAAACGGAAATAATAATCAGGACGGTGCTGACGCGAACTACAGTTGGAATTGCGGGCAGGAAGGGGATGAAGCCATCTCCCCGGCAGTCCTCGCGTTGCGCCGGAAGCAAGCAAAGAATCTCTGCTGTCTGCTCTTCTTATCTAACGGTACGCCGATGTTTCGGGCTGGGGACGAGTTCCTGAATACCCAATTTGGCAACAACAATCCCTATAACCAGGATAACGAAATTGGATGGCTGGATTGGAGTCAACTGCGATCCAATAAGGACATTTTCCAGTTCTTCAAGAAGATGATTGCGTTCCGAAAAAATCATCCCTCGCTGAGCCGGAGCAGGTTCTGGCGGGAGGATGTTTCCTGGTACGGCGTCGGCCCCACGGTCGATTTGTCCCACGACTCGCACAGCCTGGCATTCTGCCTGCACGGCGCTTCTCAAGGTGACGACGACATCTACGCGATGATCAATGCGTACTGGGAAGAGTTGGAGTTCAATGTGCAGGAGGGAACGGCACAGGAGTGGAACAAAATCGTGGACACCGCTTTGCCCAGTCCCGATGATTTCTCGGACGACGGAATCCCTTTAGAGCGGACGAAATACCTCCTGGCTCCAAGATCGATTGTGGTCTTGTGTCGACCCAAGAAAAGCGACACTCGGGAGGGTCCATGAGCACGCGATCGAGGGTCATGATCGTCGGTGGCGATTAACCAAGATGCCGATCGTCTGGTCAGCTCGGCTCCCCCGCAAACGCGGAAAAATGTAGAGCCGGCTCGCCCAATGAATTCTAAGTCTCGCACACAGCTGGCACACCGGATTTTCCACTCGCGTCGCGGAAAGCTGCAGATTCCGAAATTCGCAGTCGCTTGACCTCCAAGCCTCGAGCATTCGATCGCGACTATGCCAAACGTTCCCTGATGAGCCTTGATGAGTGGAGAGAGTTTTCGCGTCAGGACTTTTTCGCCTTCGCGGGAAAAGCCAATCCGAACCGACGAGCATTCCTAATCTCTTAAGTTGCGGCGACATAAATCGGCGGCGAACGCGCGGGACTCTAGCTTTCTTTGACTTTCTGCGCTAGCTCGCGGAATTCCTTGGCTTGTTTGTGACTGGCCTTTACTTGGAGGTGTGCGAGCTGTCGAGATTTCTCACTGGGGAGGAGCGAAACCAAAGCTTCAAGTTCGGTTGCCGCCTCGTGGGCGTGGTCAGCCTCTCTCAGCATCAAATGTTCAAACTTACGGACTGCTTCATTGTGATCCATATTTTCTCTCTTTCATGAAAGTGTGGCGCGAAACGAGACATGTGATATCGCGGTTTATCCCGGTCAAGGGCCACCAAAGCACGCTCCCCGAGAAGAATCCGAACTCGGAACGAACCAGTCCACTAAAAGCGAACTTCAAGAAGGAGAGCTTACGCTTGCTTCCCCCTTGTCGGCGACCGAACGAGCTTCGCCGAATCGGATGGTCCCCATCCGCGTCAAGTCTTTTTCGCCTTCGCGGGAGGAACCAGCGCGACCGCGGCCTCGGTGGTGAGCAGGAGGAAAGTGAATGTCTCCTGCAGGTAAAGACGGACCGCGGCATCGTTGTGATTGAGATAGCCGATGGAGACGTCCTGGCCGAGGTGCAGGTCGAAATCACCGCCACGAGTGGTCAGCACGAAGGCGCCGGCGATTGCGGGCGCCCAGATGATTTGATCATTCACCAGTCGCTTGACGTGCTCCAGCACGGGGTATCCGTGGTCGCTGGTCTCGGCCAGTGCGGTGTAAGCGTCGGCACCGAGCAGCACGGCATAGGGACCGTTCACACCGACGAGACGCAGCTGGCTCAAACTTTGGGCAATTGCATCCGGGTACTCGCGGACGTCGGCGGGGAGCGTCATGATGGGGTTGCTGGTTCCCTGGCGGATGCCCCCAATCCCGGCGGCGGCATATCCCTCAAATATCGCAGCGTCCTCGGCAAAGGCGATCTGTCGAGCGGCGTCCTTGGCCGGTTGCCAGTCGGAGTCGTTCGCGCCACGATCGACATCGTCGATACCTTTGCGGTCCAGTTCGAAGGGAACACGCAGTTCGACCAACGCCTTTACCTCGCGCTGGCTCGCGACAATGCCTTTTGCTGAGGCGGCGATTGCACGCAGGTGACCGGTGCCGACGGCTGAAAGGGCGGTGCCGGCTGGACCTTTTAGGTCCACGACACGTCGTCCGGCAAGGTAGCGCTTGAGCGTGCGGGATGTTTCTTCTTCGATCTGAACCCATGCCGAATCGGAAATGGGAGCAAGCTCACGATGGAGATTATTCATGTCGTATGTCTCCTTTGAGAGAACCGATGCCGAGCGAACCATCGCGCACCGATGGGATAGGTGAGGATGAGACAGAGGAAGGAGTTTCGGCCGCAGGCGGCGCTGCGGAGGATTCCCCAACCGCAGGCTGATCCCCAGCAGCTTGGTCGTCGGTGAGGTTCTCCAGAAATGTCGCTGAAGGGACGAAGAACAGATTTCCTGTGACGGCACGGCTGAAGTCGAGCAGTCGGTCGTAGTTGCCGGGTGGCCGACCGACGAACATGTTCTCGAGCATCTGCTCAATGGTGCGAGGCGAACGGCTGTAGCCGATGAAGTAAGTGCCAAATTCACCATGCGCGGGCCGACCGAAGGGCATGTTGTCGCGTAGAATCTTGATCTCTTTTCCGTTCTCGACGATGGTGGTGAGTGCGCTGTGCGCGGAGGTTGGCTTGACGGAATCGTCCAATTCGATGTCGGAGAGCTTGGTGCGTCCGATGATGCGTTCCTGTGTTTCGGTGGAGAGCGCATTCCATGCGCCAAGATCGTGAAGATATTTCTGAACAATAACGTAGCTGCCGCCCTCAAACGTAGCGTCCTCATCTCCAATCAGCACGGCCTCGGTCGCCGCCGCGCCCCTCGGATTCTCCGTCCCGTCGACGAAGCCCAGCAGATCGCGTTCGTCGAAATAACGGAAGCCCTGCACTTCATCAACCGCGGATACGGCATTTCCGATACGCTCCATCACCTGCGTCATCAGCTCGAAGGATAGGTCCATGCGCTTGGCGCGGACGTGGAACAGCAGGTCGCCGGGCGTTGAGACCGCATGGCGCGCCCCGGAGTGAATTTCCCGGAAAACGTGCAGCTCCGCCGGACGGGGCTGGCCGAAGAGCCGGTCCCAGGCCTCAGACCCAAACCCCATCACGCAGGAAAGTCCGCCCTCCAGGTCGCGAAATCCCACCGCGCGCACCAGCGCGGGGAGGTCGCCACAGAATGAACGCAGAGCGGCACGATTGTTGGAGCCCGGGTTAAGTGTCGCAACCAGGAAGATCGCGGCCCGGGTTAGCGGCGCTTCTACCGCCTGCGCGAGAGCTGGCGATCGAACTGCCGCCGAGAGTGGGCTCATCGAATTGGGATCGGAATCGGTCTCCATCGGTTATCGTGGTTGCTGGCATGGGCGGATTTCGTTTTGCGAAATGCTGCGCTCGCGCCGAGTGCGAAATTCGCCCTGCTAGCTTACCATCGACTGCAAAAATCTTGCGCCGCCTTCCGTCGGTGACTGCCACAATCGCAAAAAACCGGCCTCATGATAGCGATCGGATGGCCTGGAGAAGAGCGGCTCGAACAGGCGCGACGATGACGGTAGTGAGGGCGACAAGGCCGGCCATCCGCGTTTCACGTCAGAAGCCACGTACGACCCGGCTGCAATGGACAAGGACCAAAGAGGAGCTGCCGGAGAGCGGCGGCGCAATCTATGCGACCGATCCATAACAAACCGCCGCTGGTTGCGATGCGCTCCTGATCCTGACTGAGTGGAAGCAGTTTGCGGAGACCTGGATCTCAAGAAACTTCGCTCAGCCTTGAAGCATCCGATCCTGATTGACGGCAGGAACCTGTATCGCCCGGAGGAGATGGCGCGGACAGGCTTTGTCTACCACAGCATCGGGCGGCCGGTCGCGATTCCCGACGGAATGGCATTCGAAAGCACAGCGGACGCCATCCATCGGGAAAGGAACTCCCGGTCGAACCCGGCCGTAAGGTGGCGCCCGGGATCCGGAACCTCGATCAGCCGAGCGAACGTGCCTCTCTGAACACGGTTGTGGTTCAGCGCTCAGGCGCTCCTGCCCCCGGCCGTTCCGCGGCGGGAGTAACTATTCTTGATGCCCCGACGGTATCGGGTTTGCGCTTGGCTGGTGCGGGTTAATCTGCTATCTTACTTGTCAACGAATGCTGGCGCGGCGGGAGATCTTGCGGATTCTTCCGACTCAAAGGCCGGGCAATATTCAAGCTGTTCGAATCAGGGTGGGGAACTTGGCAAAACAGTAAACACCTGCTCAGACGATCCGATGGTCGGCGGTTCTTGTATTGAGCGAGGCTAGCCAGCTAGATCGCTGAAGGAGGATGCTGCTACGCCGACGGTAGCCTAATCCCAATCCTCATTCGAAACCCCCAGAACTGATGGCTTTGGCTTTGTCCTGGCGGGGCTTCTGTTAGGGCTTTTGAGCCAGGTTCCAGTCGGGTAGGAACATGGACAAACGAGATCCACGGTCCGATTTTCAGCATAACCCCGCGAACCAACGGGGCGTTGGGGTTCCTGCCAAAGGCGATAGCTCGGACTCTAACTCACCGATTGATCCTGACGCCACTTTAGTCGATTTTCCCAAGCCGGCTTCCGACCCTACATTCGTCGATCCCGAGGCTACTCTGGTGGATTTGGATGCCACCATCCTGGAAGGAATTTCGCCTCCCCCTTCTTTAGATCGAAAAGTCAATCGGCGCCCGGCGGCGGTTCCTCTGCTGCAAACCGGCGAAGTGCTGGTGGGCCGCTACGAAATACTGCAACTGCTGGGGGAAGGCGGCATGGGTGCCGTCTACAAAGCGAAGGACCGAGAGCTTGATCGCTTCGTCGCGTTGAAACTGGTCCGTCCGGAGCTGGCCGCCAATCCCGCCATGATTGCCCGCTTCAAGCGGGAGCTTTTGCTCTCCCATCAGGTCACTCATAAGAACGTCATCCGCATCTATGATTTGGGTGATTCCGATGGGATGAAGTTCATCAGCATGGAATTTGTCGATGGCCAGGACCTGCGGTCACTGATCCTCGAAAGGAACAAGCTCTCTCCCGAGGAGTCGGTGGAGATCATCATTCAGGTCTGCCGCGCCCTCGAAGCCATTCACGCGGTTGGCGTAATTCATCGCGATCTAAAACCTCAAAACATCATGCAGGATACGAATGGCCGCATCCTGGTGATGGACTTCGGCATGGCTCGCACCATCGAGAGTGACGGCATGACCCAAACCGGCGCTCTGGTCGGGACCATGGAATACATGTCGCCGGAGCAGGCCCTGGCGAAAGAGCTGGACCACCGCTCTGACATTTTTTCCCTGGGGTTGATTCTTTATGAGTTGCTGACCGGAGTCATGCCATTCAAGGCGGAGAGCGCTGTCGCCAGCTTGATCAAGCGCAACTCCGAACCCGCCACCCCGGTCTCCGATCACGATGGAACGATCCCCGGCGCCCTCAGCAACATCGTGAGCCGGTGCCTGGAGCGCGATCCCCAACAGCGCTACCAGAGTTCGGCCGAGTTGCTGCGTGATCTGGAGGCCTGGCAGGGGCATCGCGCCGCTGCAACCCTGGGTTTTCAACCGGCGGTGGACCCCTGGGGACGAACCATTCACTGGCCGCTGGTGACCGGCCTGGCGGCGGTTCTGGTGCTCGCGATTGCCGGCTATGTTTTCCGTGGTCCGCTCTTTTCACCTCCGGCAAAGAAAGTTGCGTCCGGACCTGCCCTCTCGTTGGCAATCTTGCCGCTTCGAAACGCTTCGGGAGATCCCAGCCTCAATTGGCTCGGGTCCAGTTTCGCCGACATGTTGAGCACCGACATTGGCCAGTCGGCGCAGTTGCGTACCGTCAGTCCCACCAGCCTGCACCAGATATTTACCGACCTGCGCATTTCTTCCGATACCGTGCTCGACCCGGCGACGATCCACCGGGTGGCCGATTTCAGCAGCGCAGAACGCGTGGTTTGGGGACAGTATGCCAAGTTCGGAGACAAGATCCGCATCGATGCAACTCTCGAGGACATCAAGAACGATCGTAGCGTTCCGCTCAAGATCGAAATCCCCAGTGAAAAGGAAATTCCCGGGGCGATCGACCAATTAGCCGAATCCATCCGCCAGAAACTTGCCTTGCCGGATAACGTGGTGAAGGAATTAAAAGCGAATTCCTTTCAGCCGAACTCGACCTCCGTGGAAGCGTTACGCGACTATGACCTGGGCGTCGGCTTGCAGCGGGATGGAAAAAACCTGGAAGCGCAAAAGCAGTTCCAGGCGGCCACCCAGGCCGACCGC